>Ga0208004_1001038_pt1 | contig 10821 bp, 10 predicted proteins | sample DEB08_DNA_6_FD_184522 | JGI IMG/M metagenome (GOLD analysis project Ga0208004, IMG submission 184522) | Aqueous microbial communities from the Delaware River and Bay under freshwater to marine salinity gradient to study organic matter... | ecosystem: Environmental > Aquatic > Marine > Coastal ...
ATTTATAATTCCTGTAATTCTATGGGTTATTGAAACGAGTGATGACACATGCCACTTATAAATCTGAATGTGGGGCGATAGAGGATTTTTATTTTCCATAAAAATCATTATTAATCAATGTTTCAGCAATCTCTACTGCATTTAAAGCAGCACCTCTTAGAAGATTATCAGAAACTATCCATAAGTTTAATCCATTTTGAACGGTTTTATCTTCTCTAATTCTTGAAATAAATGTTTCATCTTTTCCTGTCGCTTCTAAAGGCGTTGAGTAACCACCATTTTGTCTTTCATCAATTACTTTACAACCTTCTGCCTTAGATAGAGAGTTTTTAATTTGATCAAGAGTAAATGATTTTTCAAATTCGATATTTACCGATTCTGAATGGGATACTAAAACTGGAATTCTTACACAAGTCGCAGTTAATTCAATATTTGGATCAAGAATTTTTTTTGTTTCATTAGTCATTTTAAGTTCTTCTTTAGTATATCCGGCCTCAGCAAAAACATCGATGTGAGGAATAATATTAAAAGCAATTTGTTTAGTGAAATTTTTTGAAGAAATTTTTTTATTTTCTAAAAATAATTTAGTTTGTTCAATAAGCTCATCCATTGGGGCTTTGCCTCCACCCGAAACTGACTGGTAAGTTGATACAACTACTCTTTTAATTTTAAATAAATCATGAAGTGGCTTTAAAACTAATACTAATTGAGCTGTAGAACAATTTGGATTAGCAATAATATTTTTTTTAATACCTTTTAAATGATGAGAATTTACTTGAGGCACTATAAGTGGCACATCAGGATCCATTCGGTAATGACTTGAGTTATCAATAACTAAAGAGTGTTTTGCGGCTTTTTCTGCAAATTTTTCAGAAATTTTTCCACCTGCTGCAAAAAAAGTTATTTTTACTTTAGAAAAATCAAAAGTCTCAAGATTAGATACAATATGTTCTTTTCCTGAAAATAAGATTTTAGTTCCAGCACTTTTAGAGGAGGCAAGAAGGTACAGGTTATCAAATTTAAGTTCTTTTTTTTCAAGAACTTCTAAAATTTTTCTGCCAACATTTCCAGTAGCTCCTACAATTGCAATATTCATGATTATGTTGTGCTTTATACTAGATGAAAGGTAAATCGCAAATGTTTCCACTACAAATGTTCGAATTTACTTCAATTTTTACTGGTAAAGAAACATCCCAAAAAGGTTTTTTCATCATAGCAATACCAATAACTTTATCAAAATAAGGTGAATAACAAGCAGAGCGTAATTCCCCAATGATTTCGTCCTTATCATTTTTTATATCTAGTGAGGATGTTAAACTCAAACTTTTAATATCAAGCTGAACACCCATTAATTTTTTTTTAATCCCATCTTTTTTAATTTGTTTTAATTTTTCTTTTCCTAAAAAAACTACATCAGAGTCTAAGTTTATAAATTTATCAAAACCACATTCATAAGGATTATCATTATTATCCATATCATTACCGTATGATAATAGGGCACTTTCAATTCTCTCAATCAAATTTGGACAACCAGGTTTAACATTAAATTCTTTTCCAAGATCAAACAAATGATCATACAACTCTAAACCTGATTTAGTGTTTTCAACATAAATTTCATAACCTCCTTGTTTTGACCATCCGGATTGAGCAATTAAATGTTTTACTCCTTTAAAATCAAAATAATCAAAACCAAAAAATTTTAATTTTGATATTTCAACTCCAAATATTTTTTCCATTAACTTGAATGATTTAGGTCCTTGAACTGCTATAATGTCAACATTAGGTTCTTTAATTAAAACATCAAATTTATTTCCAATGGCTAAGCCTTTTGCAAATAAAATTACATCTGAATCCGCAATTGATATCCACCATTTATTTTGGTTAATTCTTAAAACTACCGGATCATTAATTAAACCTGCCTGATCATCTATTATTGGACAATAATAACATCTTCCATCTTTCGATTTAGATAAATCTCTACAAGTCATAAGCTGAACTAGCTTTGCTGAGTCCTTTCCTGTAATTTCTACTTGTCTTTCACCAGCAACATCCCAGATTTGCACATGTTCTTTTAAGTGATGATAAGAATCCTCTAGAGAACCAAAGGCAGCTGGAAGCAACATGTGATTATAAACTGTATAAGCGGTTACACCCTGTTTTTCTATTCTTGAAGTATATGGTGTACTTCTCACTCTTCTTGATTTTGCAATTGAAAAAGTTGTCATTTTTTTAAAAATTCTAGTATCTTTTCTCGCATTTCAAATGCTTTTTCAATCATTATCATGTGTCCACATTCTGCAATGATATGAGTAATAGAGTTTTTTACTTCATTTGAAAATTTTTTACCTTTTTCTAGATTAACCATCTTGTCTAATTCACCAAAAACAAAAAGAGTTGGGCAGCTAATTTTAGCTGCAGATATTTTTCCATTTGAATAATTATTACATGCTTTTAAATCAACTGCTAAAATTTCACTAATATCTCTCGAAGAATTTATTATTCTTTGAACTGGATTCCCTCCAATAAACTTCTTTGAACCTTCATAGCCCCATTTCATCATTAATTTTACTGAATCAGGATTTCCACTTTCAGCAAGATCAATTAAATCTTGATTTACAGGCATTTTATACGATCCACCGATAAAGATTAATTTGTTTATTCGATTTGGATATTTAAAGGAATATTCAAGAGCCTCCAAACATCCTTGGGAGTGGCCCGCTAAATTTAATTTTTCTAAATTTAATTCTTTAAATACTGTCTCAAGCCAATCTGCTATATCCTCAATAGAGGTTAAACTTTTTCCCTCAGAGTTTCCATGGCCTGGCAAATCTAAAGAAAGGACATTAAAGTTTTGATTAGATAAATACTGCTCTGTAAGAGACCAAACTATATGAGATAGTCCACTACCATGTAACAGAACTACAGTTTCTTTTTTAGGATCAATACCCTTGCCAGCATCTGATGCGTAAATTTTTTGATTGTTAACTTTAAAAATCAAGCTAATTCCTTAGCTTTCTTTCTTAATTCAAACTTCTGAATTTTTCCTGTGGACGTTTTTGGTAATTCACAAAACTCAATCTTTTTTGGAACTTTAAATCCAGCCAAAGTTTCTCGACAAAAATCAATCAATTCTTTTTCAGTAACAGGTTTACCATGAACTGTTTCGATAAAAGCGCAAGGAACTTCTCCCCATTTTTCATCTGGTTTAGCAACAACAGCTGCTATTGAAACTGAGGGATGTTTAGCTAACGTATTTTCAATTTCTATAGATGAAATATTTTCTCCACCTGAGATGATAATATCTTTTGATCTATCCTGAATTTTTACATAACCATCAGGATACATAACTGCTAAATCTCCAGTGTGAAACCAACCACCGGACATTGCTTTATCTGTTGCTTCTTTATCTTTAAAATAACCCTTCATAACAACATTGCCTCTAATCATGATCTCACCAATTGTTTTTCCATCTCTTGCAACATCAGTCATAGTTTCAGGATCCATTACGGTAACACCCTCTGTATTTGGATATCTAACACCTTGTCTTGCTTTAATTTCATTTTGTTTATCCTCGGTTAAAGACTCCCACTCTTCATTCCATGCACATTGAGTTACATGACCATAAGTTTCTGTTAAGCCATAGACATGCATCACTTCAAAACCAAGTTTTTTCATTTTTTGAAAAATTATACTTGGTGGAGGAGCACCTGCAGTTAAGACGTATACTTTTTGTTTTAATTTTTTATGGTACTCTTCTGGAGCGCCAGTAATCATATTTAAGACAATTGGTGCACCACCAAAATGAGTTACATTATATTTTTCAATTACTTCAAAAATCTTTTTAACATCAATATTTCTAAGGCATATTGTTCTGCCATTTAACATTGGTATCGTCCAAGGATAGCACCAACCATTACAATGAAACATTGGGACAATTGTTAAAAAATTTAATCTATTTGGCATATTCCAAGCTACTGCACTTCCAGTTGCCATCAAATATGATCCTCTATGATGATACACTACTCCCTTTGGATTTCCTGTAGTTCCAGAGGTATAACTTAATGAAATTGCCTGCCATTCATCCTCTGGCATTTTCCATTTATAATTTTCATCACCAGTATTTAAAAACTGTTCATATTCTAACTCACCTATTGTTTCTAACTTAGATTGATCTGCAAATTGATCGTGAATATCAATGACGATAATTTTTTTTTCTAGTTTTGAAAGTGCTTTTTTAACTTCTTGATGTAATTGTCTATCAACCACTAATACTTTTGCATCACTGTGCTTTAAAATATAGGATATTGTATTAGCATCTAGTCTAATATTAATTGTATTCAAAACAGCACCAGTCATAGGCACCGAATAATGAGCTTCAAATATTTCAGGAGTGTTAAAAGCTAAAAATGAAACTGTATCACCTTTCTTAATTCCTATTTTTTCAAGAGCACTTGCAAACTTAACAGCTCTTTTGTAAACCTCTAGCCAAGTATATTTTCGATCTTCATATACAATTGCCTCATAGTTAGGATAAACATCTTTTGCTCTCTCTAAAAAAGACAATGGAGTTAAAGGAACATAGTTTGCTTTATTTTTATCTAAATTTGTATCGTAATGGCTCATACTAATTAAATTTAAAACTCATAATGTTAGAGCTTCCCGATATTGCAGATTTATAATGTAACTCTGCTCTAGGTAAAACTCGATCAAAATAAAACTTTGCCGTATTAATTTTATCAGAATAGAAATTTTCATTTTTATCATATTCATTAAAGCAGACTTCAAGCACTTTAATCCATGCATACGCCACTGATACATATCCAAGAGTTTTGAGATAATCATTAGCGGCAGCACTTACATCATCTTTATTTTCTTTAATTTTTTGACTATTCCAATCATTAAATTTTGACAAAATATCTAAATGATAATTTAATTCTTTAATAAATGGTCTGATTTTTTCATTCTGAATATTACATTCTGCTTTTATATTATTTAAATATCTCTCAATTATATTTCCATTCTTATTATTTAATTTACGAAAAACTAAATCAGCTGCTTGAACAGAATTAGTTCCTTCATATATTGGGGTAATTCTGTTATCCCTATAAAGCTGTTCAATTCCTTGATCTTTTGTATACCCATAACCACCATGAATTTGCATTGCTTCACTGGTTATTTCCATACCTAGATCTGTAAATAAAGATTTTACAACTGGTGTCAGCAATGAAACAAAATCGGAAGCTTCTTGTTTTATTTTTGGATCTGGATGATGAAGACTAACTTCAGTTTGCTGTGACAGCCAAAAGCACAAAGCTCTTTCTCCTTCAATGATTGACTTCATGTTTAAGAGTGATCTTCGAATATCTGCGTGTTCAATGATAAAATCAGCACCATTATTTGATTTTGAATTATTTGTTTTTCCTTGTTTTCTCTCTTTTGCATATAAAAGTGAATTTTGATAAGCTATTTCTGAGATACCAAGACCTTGTATACCAACAACAATCCTCTCTAAATTCATCATAGTAAACATTGCGTTTAAACCTCTATCTTTTTCACCTATCATGTAACCTGTTGCTTCATCAAAATTTAAAACACATGTTGCCGATCCTTTAATGCCCATTTTACTTTCAATTGAACCTGTTGAAACTCCATTTCTTTCACCAACTGAACCGTCATTATTTACTTTGTATTTTGGCACCAAAAATAAACTAATGCCTTTGGTTCCTACAGGAGAGCCTGAAACTCTTGCTAAAACCAAATGTATAATATTTTCAGTTAAATCATGATCGCCAGAAGTTATAAAAATTTTTTGTCCACTTATTTTATAAGAGCCATCATTTTGATTCTCAGCTCTAGTTTTTAACAATCCTAAATCAGTGCCACATACCGGTTCTGTTAAACACATTGTGCCACTCCATTTTCCTTCAACAATCTTAGGTAAATATTTTTGTTTTATTTCATCCGTAGCATGATGATTAATACAATTATAAGCACCAATGCTTAGTTCACTATATAGTTTAAAAGACAAACTAGCAGAGGATAACATTTCGTCAAAAAAAGCACTCACAGTTTTTGGCATACCTTGTCCCCCATATTTTGGATCACAAGATAATGAAGTCCAACCATCTTCTGTATATTTTTGATAAGCCTCTTTATAACCTGGGGGAGTTCTTACTATTCCATTTTCTAAAATTGCAGGATTTTCATCACCTATTTTCGCTAAAGGAAGAATTAAATTTTCATTTATTTTAGCTGCCTCTTGTAAAATATCTTTTACAAGATCTGGGCTAACTTCTTTATATTTTTCTAATTCATTATAATTTTTATTGTTTCTCAGTTTTTCAAAAAGAAACATCATATCTTCTACTGGTGCAGTATAGCTTGGCATTGGAATAGTTTAGGTTAATTAATAAATTATTGCAATTTCGAAATAATAGCGTCACCCATCTCAGAAGTTGAGACTTCTTTTTTGCCCTCTGATAAAATATCTTTAGTTCTTAAACCATCATTTAAAACATCTTGAACAGCTTTTTCTAAAGAATCTGCCTCATTATCCAAATCTAAAGAATATCTAAGAGCCATGGCAAAACTCAAAATGCTGGCGATAGGGTTAGCAATACCTTTTCCTGCAATATCTGGAGCAGAACCATGGATTGGCTCATACATAGCTCTCATTTCTCCATCTTTATTTTTTGCTCCTAGAGAAGCTGAAGGTAAAAGTCCCAAAGAACCAGTTAACATAGAAGCTTGATCAGAAAGCATATCACCAAATAAATTATCAGTTACAATTACATCAAATTGTTTTGGGTTTCTTAAAAGCTGCATTGCGCAATTATCTGCTAGCATATGACTTAATTCGACATCTTTATATTCACTATCATGTAAAGCCTGCACTTCTTCTCTCCAAAGTAAACCTGCCTCCATAACATTAGATTTTTCGCATGACGTAACTTTGTTTGATCTTTTTTTTGCAAGATCAAAAGCTACTTTGGCAACTCTAATAATTTCACTGCTAGTATAAGTATGGGTATTAATCCCTTTTCTTTCACCATTTTCAATTGGCTTAATGCCTCTTGGCTCTCCAAAATAAATTCCTCCAGTAAGCTCTCTAACAATCATAATATCCAATCCTGAAACTATCTCAGGTTTTAAAGTTGATGCATCTACTAACTGTTCAAAACATATAGCAGGTCTTAAATTTGCAAATAATTTTAATTCTTTTCTTAATTTTAATAATGCTCTTTCAGGTTTTTTAGAAAACTCAACATCATCCCATTTTGGTCCACCCACAGCTCCAAGCATAACTACAGCGCTCTCTAAAGCTTTATAAAATACTTCGTCAGTTAAAGGAGTTCCATGTTTATCATAAGAACATCCTCCTGCTAAATCTTCATCAATCTCAAAGTCTAAAGATTTTTTATCATTAAACCAATTTATAATTTTTTTAACTTCCCCAACAACCTCGGGACCGATGCCATCTCCCGGTAATAATAATATTTTTCTTTTTTTAACTTTAATCATTGAATATCCAAGGCTTTTGATTTTTTAAATTAATTTCAAATTTTTCAATTTTATCTGATTTTTTCAAAGATAAAGCGATGTCGTCTAAACCTTCGAGCAAACATTTTTTCTTAAATGGATCAATTTCAAATTGAATCTCACTATTTCCATAAATAATTTTTTCATCATTTAAATCTACAGAAATTTCTTCTTTTCTATTTGCGTATTCAGATATTTCTTTAATTTTTTCTTCATCAAGAATAATTGGCAAAATACCATTTTTAAAACAGTTGCTATAAAAAATATCTGCAAAGCTTGAACTAATTACACAAGTTATTCCAAAGTCTAGTAACGCCCATGGTGCATGTTCTCTAGATGAACCGCATCCAAAATTTTTTCCTGCGATTAAAATTTTTGATTGATTGAATGGCTCTTTGTTTAAAATAAAATTATCAATTGTTTTTCCTTGATCATCATATCTCATTTCAAAAAATAAGTTTTTGCCTAAGCCAGTTCTTTTAATGGTTTTTAAAAATTGCTTTGGAATAATCATATCAGTATCTATATTAACTATAGGCAGATATGCTGGTATGCTTTTTAATGTTGTAAATTTTTGCATTTAATTCTGATACTTTCTTACATCATCAAGACTTCCAGATATTGCTGCAGCTGCAGCCATTCCTGGACTTACTAAATGTGTTCTGCCACCTCTACCTTGTCTTCCTTCAAAATTTCTATTTGAAGTCGAAGCACATCTTTCCTCTGGCTTTAATTTATCTGCGTTCATTGCAAGACACATTGAACAACCTGGTTCACGCCACTCAAAACCTGACTCTAAAAAGATTTTATCTAAACCTTCTTGTTCTGCTTGTTCTTTTACCAAACCTGAACCAGGAACTACCATTGCATGGACACTAGATGATATTTTTTTATCTTTTAAAATTTTTGCAGCCTCTCTTAAGTCTTCTATTCTTCCATTAGTGCAACTACCTATAAAAACTTTATCAATTTTTATATCTTTAGCAGACATATCCGGCTTCAAGCCCATATATTTTAATGATCTTTCTATTGAATTTTTTTTATCTTCATCTTTTTCATGATTAGGGTTTGGAACTTTTCCATCTATAGTTATTACATCTTGAGGTGATGTTCCCCATGTAATCATTGGCAATATTTCACTTGCATCAAGATTAATTTCTTTATCAAAAACTGCTTCTTTATCAGTCTTTAATGTCTTCCAATATTCAACTGCTTTATCCCAATTATCACCTTTTGGTGACATAGGTTTTCCCTTTAAATAATCAAAAATCTTTTGATCAGGAGCTATTAGTCCTGCTCTAGCACCACCTTCAATTGTCATATTGCAAATCGTCATCCTTTGTTCAACACTCAAAGATGTTATTAGGTCACCAGCGTACTCAATTACGCACCCTGTTCCTCCAGCAGTACCTATTTTTCCAATTATTTGTAAAATGACATCTTTTGAAGTTACTCCAATCGGAAGTTTTCCATTTACATTTATTCTAAAATTTTTTGCTTTTTTTTGTACTAAGGTTTGGGTTGCTAAAACATGTTCTACTTCTGATGTTCCAATTCCAAATGCAAGTGACCCAAAAGCACCATGTGTTGCTGTATGACTATCTCCACAAACTATGACTGTACCTGGTTGAGTAAAACCTTGTTCAGGACCTATTATATGAACGATACCTTGTCTCTTATCATCCATACCAAATAATTGAACTCCAAATTCTTTACAGTTAGCTTCAAGAGTATCTACTTGGATTTTGGATTCTTCATCTGCAATTCCTTTTGAACGATCTGTTGTAGGCACATTGTGGTCAGCAACTGCCAAAGTTAATTCTGGATGTCTTACTTTTCTTTTTGAATTTCTAAGACCCTCAAATGCCTGAGGGCTAGTCACTTCATGTACCAAATGTCTATCAACAAAAAGTAACGCTGTACCATCATCTTGTAGATCAACTAAGTGATCATTCCAAATTTTATCGTAAAGAGTTGTGGGCATTGAAAAAAAAATTATTTTTTTTCTGGTGTGCTTTCTTGAGTTTGTTCAGCTTTTGGAGCCTCTTTTGAAACTTCTGCTGCTGGTGCTGCCTCTACTTTAGGAGCTTCCACTGCTGGAGCAACGTTTTCTTCTGTTACTGTTTCAGGTTTCACATCAACATCAATTCCAATTTTTTTTCTGATCTTCTCTGCAATTCTTGCTGATTTACCAGTTCTGTCTCTTAAGTAATAAAGTTTAGCTCTTCTTACTTTTCCTGATCTTACAACTTTAATTGAATCTATTACTGGGCCATATAGGGGGAATGTTCTTTCAACACCCTCTCCAAATGAAATTTTTCTAACTGTAAATGATGAATTTATATCTCTGCTTTTTTTAGCAATACAAACTCCTTCGAAATATTGAATTCTCTCTTTTTTACCCTCGGTTATTCTAACACCAACTTTAACAACATCTCCTGGATAAAATTGTGGAATCTTTTTTTCAGATAAAATCTTTGTTACGTTATGTTTGTTTATCTCTTCAATTGTTTTCATTTTAATATTTATCAATTAATTGTTCTTATATTTTTGCCATAAATCTGGTCTTCGGTCGCGTGTTATAGCCTCAGATTGTGATAAACGCCAGTCTTTAATTTTGTTGTGATCACCTGATAAAAGCACATCTGGCACTGATTTTTCCTCCCAAATTTGAGGTTTTGTGTATTGAGGATATTCTAACAATCCATTTTGAAAGCTCTCATCATCTATGGATTTCTCATTTCCCAAGACACCCGGTATCAGTCTAAGAATGCTATCTAGTACTACAAATGCAGCTGTTTCACCTCCTGACAAAACATAATCACCAATACTTATTTCTTCAATATTTCGGGTAGATAAAACTCTTTCATCTACTCCTTCAAAATGTCCACAGATTAGAGCTATTGATTTTTCTTTAGATAATTCAAGGGCAAATTGTTGATCAAACTTTTTTCCTCTAGGAGATAAATAAAAAATTCTCTCTCCATTAATTTTGTTTTGATCTAAGGAATTTGCAAGAACATCTGCTTTTAAAAGCATACCTGAGCCACCTCCATAGGGTGTATCGTCAACTGTCTTATGTTTATCAGTTGCGGCGTCCCTAATATTATTTACTTTTAAATCCCACAATTTATTTTCAAGCGCTCTTCCGTATAGCCCTTTATTTAAAGGACCAGGGAAAAACTCGGGATACAGTGTAAAAATTTGAGACTGCCACATGACAAAATTTAAAACTATTTTCCTTCCTCTTTAGGAGCTTCTGCTGCTGGTGCTGCTTCTGCT
>Ga0208004_1001042_pt1 | contig 10787 bp, 11 predicted proteins | sample DEB08_DNA_6_FD_184522 | JGI IMG/M metagenome (GOLD analysis project Ga0208004, IMG submission 184522) | Aqueous microbial communities from the Delaware River and Bay under freshwater to marine salinity gradient to study organic matter... | ecosystem: Environmental > Aquatic > Marine > Coastal ...
TGCCAGTTCCTATTTGCAGATAATCACCCGCCTTTAGATAATCAGTCTGGCTTGTGGGTGCGCCATCTATATCTATCGTATCACCAGACGAAACCGCGCCATCAACTAATATCCCGTCTGAATTTCTTGCAGAGCCTAGTGGCGTAGTAGCTAAAGGATCGCCAAGATAAAACGTGCCAAGCTGACCCTTTAGCGAAATCAGCCATGCAACCCATTGCTCCGCGTCTGATCTCTTCATTGCTGGTAAGGAAATATCAGCTTGCCAAGCCTTGCCAGTGTAAGCATGAACTTGCCCCGCAAAGGTAAATGGAGATCGGCTATATGCCACCGCATTCATTGCGCGTAATTCTATAGAGGCTATGCCCGTATGTGTTGGAAGCGTTAAAGGATAAGTAATGGCCATTATGCAAACGCCCTTCCATATGATCCACCGCGCCTCTTGGCGTCCGATACAGCAGCTTTTGCGCTATCTGCTATCTGAGGCATAAGCTGCCTTATTTCGGCCCTTACGGTTTGCTGTACGCCTGTAGAAATGTTAATAACCTGATTAACCACAACACCGCCACCGCCTAACTTATTGTTGGGGATAATTGATCCTGATGAACGTGGTATCATAAGCTCTGGACCGGCCTCCCCCACAAGATAGGGTTTATTTGCATAAACATTACCACCGTATTGGCGCTTGAATGGATTTGCGAACTCAGTAAATTCACCAGTTGGGCCTTTGCTAAAGCCTAAAAAGCCCATAGCTGCATTGACCATTCTTTGAACAACAAGCACTCTAAACAATTGGGCTATAATATCTCTTGCCATTGCGCGGAAAGCATCTTCTACCGTTTTAGTACGATCAGCAATACTCATAAAGGCATCTGTCATACTACTCTTCATTGTGGTTGCAATATCTTGAACTCTTTTCTGTGCATCTGTGAGCTTCTTAACCCCCGCAGCAGCATCTTCACCAGCTTTACCCGTCAGCTTGAAATATTCTCTTATATCAACATCTTTTACGCCCTGCATAGCCCCTTTAAGAACGTCATAACCAGTTGAGCTTGCTTGTATTGCCGCATTATTAGCCGACATAGCATCAGCTAATGCCCTGCTATTTGCCGTTAAGTCTGCAATTCTCTTGGATGCTTCAGATGTGTCAGCAGATAAGTCAGTGGGTAATTCAATCGGTATCGTAATTGGCGATGCACCAATTAAATTTGCTACTTTATTATAAAGACCCTCAAGGCCATCAAAAACACTATTAATTTTTCCATTTATTATATTTAAGGCATCCATAAATATTTGCTGAACAAATGCTACCGCTTGATTAAATCCAATTTTCAAGCCATTAATCATTATATCAATTGCTTTTCGGAAATTATCAAACTGTAGAGATGCAGTACGCCGCATCGCCGCGACTACATCGGGGATAGCCGCTAATCCCGCTACTAATTTTCTAATCCCGTTTATAGCCCCATTAACAAGATCAATCATAAAATCAAATGCCGCACTAGCAAATCTCTTAATACCGTCAAACGCTACTTTAAACGCATTTGTTAAAACTGGAAAATCTGAAGCTATTTTCTTAAAGTCTGCGGTTAGCTTTTTCCCACTCATTGAAACGCCAAGAATAGCGCCCCCTGTAGCAACAAGCGCACCAATAATCATTCCTTTGGGACCGAATACAGATGCCAATTGTGGACCTTGCATCGTCATAATTCGAAGGGCATTAGTCCCCATAGAGGCTTGCACTGCAATATCCTGAAACTGCAATGAAGCCATGCCCAAATTTCGAGTAAAATTACCAGTTGTTTTTGTTACCGCTCTATTGGTATTTGCATATTGCCTGAGCGCAACGCTTGACTTTGAAACCTGATTATTAACTTTACTAAGCTGCTGCTCCACCTTTTTCATCTCAGGAACAGCGTTCCCGACAGCGTTCATTTCAAAAATAAACTTATCAATTGCCGCCATCTTTTTCGCGCTCCTGTTTTATTCTAAAATAAGCGACCCATTCATTATATTCTGATAGGCTAATCTCATCAATTTCGCCTATGGTTTTCCCTAAATGCTCTGCTAGAGAAATCAGATTATACCGAAATGGATCGCTCCTTAGTTTTTTTCTTGTTCCTCTACAGATACAGTTTCAAAAATTGCACCGAAAATCTTTGCAATAACGCCAAGAGGCTCACCCATTAAGATGAATTTATCCCCAACCTCAAAAACTTTATCACCGTTCTCATCAAGGCACTTGAGAATGATTAGATCAACCATCGCATCCATAGTTGGGCTTGCAATAAAATCAGGATGTTTCTTCTGTATCTTGGAAATATCTCTTGCGGCTACATCTGAAAAGAATAGGGTAAGAGGTTTATCTTTCTCACCCCATTCCTCAACATCAAAAGAACTTAGTTCCTTCTCAGCCCTCTTAGCCGCGATTTGCTTTGCTAGTGACATTGTTAAACTGTTCCAATCGTCAAGTCCCCATCAAGCTGCAATTCTGCACTCAATGTAGCTATACCGTCCATAGTTGCACCGCGCTCAACAGAAGTCACCAGATAAGTCCCAGAATACTTAGTATCCCCAGAAGCACTACCTTCAGCATAAAACTCACAGTCAACCTTGTCACCTTGCACAAGGTCTTGCTGCACTGCGTCATCAGGATCAAGATACAAGCTCATGCTTCCTGTTCCCGTCATCAGTCCCTTTGTGAAGGTGCGAGATGTATCACCCATTGTTGTTGTTTCTACTGCGTCAGCAGTATTTGTGATTGTCCAATTCAACAATTCGCCAATCTGTGCAACGGAGCCGCCAGTAGTCACCAGCTTCACGCTTCCGTCTGATCCGAAATAAGTAGCCATGAAAAACTCCTTTACTTGGCTGTTTCTACATCTGCCATAGATGTAACATATCTAACATTGAATGTCAGCTTTGCGATCCCTACAGGTTGCTCCGCGTCACCAGAAAAGTTAATTTCTGTGCTTATCAATGTTGCTCCTTTTGCAAGACTGTTGACAGTGAAATCTCCAGCAATTGCCTCTTCGACTTGAACGCATATAGCATCCACATCATCATCAAAAGTGTCAGTTGCCCTGATGTAGCAGTCAACCTCAACACTTAATTCTCTAGTAAGATCGGTAACGCCCATATTGTAACGGCTAGACGCCTCAGACCCAGTATAAACCGTAATGGCTGGTAGATTGTCCTCTGTAATGGGATAAACCCGCGAACCATAAACCCGCGTTCTTACAAGCGTTACATCACTTGTGAGCGTAGAAATGAACCTGTCTCTTATAGATTTTCTAACGTGCGCCATCAATCTTTTTCCAACTGCACAACAGTTACACCCGTTCCATCGTGTATCCAAGCTCTAACATTGTATGTCACAGAGGATATTTTCATTACGTCACCATATGCAATATACGGAACATCTGAGGTTTTGCACGTTAATCTTGGTTGCTCCTCATGGACGGTTGTTCTGCCGCCAGCATCAACAGGAACAGTCTCATTGTCAAAAATACCGTTAAAAGAACTATCACCCAAACCTGAGACACGCTGATAAGTCACAGCCGTGGCAAATTCATCCACACTCAGCATTTGTGTTAAGTCATCTTGAAACGGGATAGCCATTTATTCGCTTTCTTCCTCTTCTTCGAGAACTTCAGCATTTTCATCATATTCTTCTGCATAACCGCGAGCAATCAACTTAGCAGCAATACGATCTTCAACTTCATGCGTAGTGCCTTGCTCGGCAGTTATATTTCCCCAGCGGGTAAGTTTTAGCAATGTAATCTTCATTTTTTAGCCCGTGTTGTTTTAGGCTTTGCAGCGCGATTTGTAGAAGCAGCAGTTGGCTTTGGCTCTGGTGCCACTGCAACCCGCCCATAAGATAACAATGAAGATGCTTCATCTGGCGCAAGATCAATTATATCGCCCACCTTGCGTGACGCCCCTGATGCGACACAAGATTTAAGAATTACATATTTCATTGTCCGTCCCTCGTTAGAGGGGGCGGCTTTTAAGCCGCCCCAAGTTAGCATTATGCACCGTCATTGTTGACTGCAAAGCTGACTGCGTGGCGAACTGCCACGTCAACAGTTTGTAGCGCAACGATGCGAACTGTACCAGATGTTGATGCAGTGTAAGGATCAACTGTGATGTCCAAGCCACCGTACATACCGATCAAGCAGTCTGCGAAGTTACCGAAGTACAAGTCACCCGCTGTTACTTGATTAGATACGATTGCGCGGTATCCGTTCATCTCGCCACCCTGCAATACGAACTGGCCTGAACCAGCGTCTTTTACAGTTGTTTTGAGCGCACCAGCCATTGAAGCATTCAAGATGTATGCAAGGTTGCCCAGAAGCGCGTTATCTTCCGCAACTGCTGTTTCCATTGCAACAACTTCTGCAAATGTTGGATTAACTCCTGCAAATGAAGTTGGAGCGTTGATACCAGATGTATTCTTGATACCAGTTGGCTGACCTGAAGAACCAGAGCCTTCCAGCGCACCGTCATCAATTGCCAAGGCAATACCTGTTGACAGGTCATTGCGAACAAGGTTCTCGATGTCCAGTGAAGATTGCATCATCATCAAACGAGTGATGTCAGTGAATGCACCGATTGTTTTCGGTGACATTGTGACTTGACCAAATGTTGGCTCGCTTTCAGAAGATGCGCCACCTTCAGTTGCAATCCAGCCAGCAGATGAAGCAGCAGTCTTTTTAGGGATTTTTACGTCACCTTGCAGACCTGTCAACATCGTCGCACCAGCTTGCATAACGGATGATGCGTTACGCAGAACGTCGATGAAGTCACCGCCGCGATACGCTTCTGCAACCATTGCGCTATCATCTGATGTATTCAGATCACGCTGGTTCCATGAACGCATAACGTCCATTGGCATGTAAAGACCTTGTGGGTCAACGCCAGCACGTTTTGCCGCTTCTTGTGATGCTTCAAACTCGAATGCTGCTTCTGCTTGTGCATTGCGGTCCGTTGGGTTTGCCATCGCACGAATTGCCTTCATAAGAGAGAAGTTACGAACTTCTTTCTTAGTCAAGCCGATTTCTTGCGTATCAAGTGGCTGGTTTCCAATTGCTTCAAGCAATTCACCGCGAAACTCTGCGAGTGAACGTCCGTCTGCAACTGCCTTGTCTGCCATTTCACGCTTGTTGTGCTTTGCTGCCAAGCGATACATTTCGGCAGTGTCTTTGGCTGCGGCTCGTGCTGCATCAGCGCGTACCGCTTCCACGTCTACTTTAACTTCATCAGTCATCGTAGTCTCCATAGTTTTTGATTGAACAATAGGTTGGGCGGGTGGTTGCTCTGCTGCACGGCCTACCCCGACTGTCCTGTCTGCGGGTATGCTTACAACGGAAACTTCCATTGGTAGCCAATTATCAACGCGGTAGCTATTCGCGCCTTCCTCGACCATAGAGTTGACATGATAGCCAACAGAAATGTTGCTTCTGATACCGTCCACAACATCATCGAAAACCTCTTTGGCAAGTCCATTTCTTCCGAAACGCACTGTCGCACGTAATCTCCGCGCCGAGCCATCAAGATTAACATCCTCTACTACACCAATTTGCTGGCGTGGATCATGATCCAAGAGCAAAGGCATAGTGCCAGAACGCGCAAAGCTAAGATCAATGCTGCGCTCATTGTGATCTAATATTTCATTTCCAAAGCTGCGCTCAACAGGTTCCTCGCTTGAAACAGCAATTCTCACTGTGCGCTTTTCTTCGTCAACGATCTTATTGTCGAACATCATGCCGCGTGTTTTCATCTTCTCACGGCTAAAACGCTCTTTATCCTTGTATCCGCGCTCTGCTGTTTTCGTCAGAGTAGAAAAGCGATGACCGACCATTTGGCCTGAAGCCTCATAACCATCCTCGCCCTCACGGTAGACCTCAATCAAAGCAGCAGGGTCGTCTGCATCGCCGTTGATTGTAAAATCACTGTCAGGAACATCAATAGAACCGTCACGCTCAATGCGTTCGATCTTGCCATAGGCTTCGCCACCAGAGCTATCCCAGCTAACAAAATCGCCTACGCTTAACTCATCTGGCGCGGCGCGAACTTCTTCAGTCATAGTTTCATCCTCAATATCTGGGGAGAGTGTATCAGATTTATCTACATCTTGCATAGAGCGTTCCTTTTCCAAGCGTTCTGCAATCCTTTTACTAAATGAGTAACCGGCGTTACCGCCCCACAAATCCCATGCGATACGCCAAGCTGTAGGGCCACCATCTGCTTCTTTTGCAGAATAGTGCTTGGCTTTATTATTCTCGTGTCGGCTGAAAAATGAGTACATACGCTTCACTGTATCTTCCGACAAACTAGCGCGATTAACTATATCACGCGCACGCGCAACGCCAACAGCAGTGCCGCCACGACCATATTCCTTACGCCATTCTAGCGCACGCTCAGCGGCTGTGACCATCCCATCAGTCGGTTTGTAAGGCATCTTGACCCTCCGCTGGAACAGGTAGTTTATCGCCAAATGGCTGATAAGCCATAGTTAGACCAAATTGCGCCGCTGTTTCGCCATCTCTTTCAATCTGAGCAAAGGTTTCTTCTGCATCACGCCCATAATTCGCTGCAATATCGGTATGGCTAAGAATGCCATTCTGCAAGCCAACAACAGCCGCGTTAATCTCCTTGAGAGGATCAACCCACTGGAAGCCGCGTCCACGCCAAGAAACGTCCATGCTGAACTTAGCAAATTTCTGTGGCCCAGAAATCGGGATAAAGTTAAAGTTTATAACATGCTCAAGCCACATGCGGTAAAGAGGATCAAGGAAGTGATCTATCATAAATCTATGTAAAGTCTTATAAAAATCACGCTCTTCCAGTGCGCCTTGGCGAATTGATGAATAGCTCGTACCCTCAAGATCGTTTGCCAAAGAGGTGTAACTAACACCCAAACCACCAGCGATACCTCGCAATATCGCCTTTTCAAAGTCAGCAAACGCAGATGTTGGATGGGTAGGATCAAAGGCTTGGAAGGTTACTCCCGCTGGCAATTGATGGAATGATCCAGCCTCTGCATCAAAGATTGGCACGGTATTATCTGGATCGTCAAAGCCATCAGCCGTAAAGCCATCCCCTGCTGGCGAAGTGAAGAAACCCATTTTCGCAGCAGCAGTTCTAGCAGCTACAAGTTCTGCCTCACGATAACCATGAAGCATCTTCAATGATGATATAGCAGCAGCAGACCAAGGAACACCACGGGTTTGACCCGCCCTTTCCACGCGATATATGTGCATCATCTCATCAGCAGGGATAATCTCATATTTTCGCTCATTCGCTGGCAACATATAGTCGTAATCACCTTTGTGATACGTCAACACATGGTACGCCACAGGACGCTTTGTCCTCTTGTCTAACTCAACGCCCATGCGGATTTGGTTGCCATTTGCCGCAAGTTCATTCTTTTCTTCATCAACCCGATCTGGCTCTATAATCTGCAAAGCTATACCGTGACGCAGATACGATCCTTTTACGACCTGCAAAAATACTTCGCCATCACGCGCCATGCCAGTAATGATATGATTGCACAAATCAATCATTGACATGCGACCATCTACCGTAGGCCCACCAATGCGCGAGAACTCCTTCCAAGCGCCCTCAACGATATTTGCGCCGCCGCGATCCATGCTATTATCAGGATTACGCGCCTTGACTTGCAGGTTATACCCACCTTCGCCCACTACATTTGTACGTAAAAGCTGCAAATAACGCCGAAAATACTCGTTATTGCGCTCTAAATCTCTGCTGCGATTGCGAATATCACGTAGCGCCCAGCGTATTTCACTGTCTGCGCTTCTATTTGATCCTATAAAATCCGCAAAAAGCCGCCCTTTAGCAGCAGCAGCATAATTACGTTGGCGGGGTTGTTTCTTCTGTCGGGTGAATATGTCTAAAATCCCCATCAAATAAACCTCACCTTAACTGTGTTTGACGTTGCCTTGCCACGCTTAATAAGCTCATTTTGGCGATGCTGGTGCAATTCAGCCTTGTACCTATCTCTTATCTCAAACAATTCCTCAAATGTCATTTTGCTGGCTGATCTGCCGCCGATACTATAAGACGACACATCACCACCAGCAGCCTTGGCTTCTAGTATTGTCTCAAGCAGTGGCACCATCTTTTCCGCATGAATGCGCGGATCAGACTGATTTACGTCTAAATCAACAATTGCTGTAAATTCGCCACGCTCAATAACAAGCCTATTGCCAGATGATGTTTCAGTAATTTCCAGTTGCCAGTGATACCTGCCAGCAGAAAAATCGGCTGAAGTTGTGCTATCTACTGTAAAAAGATAATATCCGCTCACCTCTGTCGCGGGTAGCTTTATCTCATTTGAGCCGCCGCCAGTTATTCGTGCGACATATTCAGCAGAATGTGTGGCAGGTGGGTAATCAGAGGCTATATTCTCTTTTTTCCATTGGATAAAGTCGCCAACTACTATTTCAGTTGGTTCGCCCTCTGGGGCATTCGCAGCGTCAAAAAGATTAGCCATATTTATTTATACCCATGAACAAACGAATTACGCCTTGGCATAGAAAGGCTACGTTTTGGCTGCATTTTTTTGGATTGTACCATATTTCGTGACTGATTAGCAAGATTATCAAGATTTAGCCCCATCAATTGAAGCGCAGCTAACGCATAAACCCTACAGTCCAAGGCTTCGTTGCGCTGCCTCACCTTAACCCACTCACGCCTTGGTCGCCCCTTAAAGTATCTTGTAACCTTTTTTTCAGACGTAAGCATACGGAAATAGTCCTCGCTGCGCTCTATTGGGAAGTGACAATACCCCGCACCTTCTTCAGTAATTTTCAATCTAGCAAAGATTAATTCCTTGGCTGTATCTGTACCAACAGGAAATAGATTTATCTTACCAATATTGTTCTTTGATGGCTTGCCTATAATTGGCTTACCCTCACCACCGACACCCTTAATAGCAAAAATTCGTCTACCTGTACGCTGCCTAACATAATTGTAAACCTGCTGCGTATAGTGGCCACCGCTATCAATACAGCTTGCCCGAACCATCATTTCACCACGCTTAGGATGCACAAAGGTTTGACATAATACCTCATCAAGCAAAGACCAAAGCTCCGCACTTGATGGATCGCCATATATCTCATCATACGCAATCGACCAAGTTTCTTCACCCCTGCCAACACCAAGTATTTCATAAGCAACGCGGTCATCCTGTACGTCAACACCAGCGCACAACACTAAAACGCCTTCTGGAACATTATCTTCATAATATTCTTTGCGCTGAAATAGATCATATTCATCTATGCGCTCGCCCTCTTCCTCATAGCATTCGCCAAGAGTAGTATTTACCCAAGCCTTTAATCGCATTGGATCACGCTTTGATTGAAGAAAATCAGTTACAATATCTTCCAAAGGCGTCCAAGGCGAATATAATGCTGAAAGATGAAACCCTGCTGTTTTTCCATCACCTTCAGCCGTGGCTCTCCATTCGCCGTATCTAATCGCTTGAAACCGCTTTGCATCGCCCCACAAACTACCGCAATGCTCACAGCAATATTCTGCTGTTGAGGCTTTGCCATCTGTCCATTGAACATTTGACCATTTTAAATCTTGATGTTCACCGCAATCAGGACAAGGCACAAAATACTTGCGCTGATCGCTATATTCATATGCACGTTCTATTCTGGAAGCACCTTTTTCAGTTGGTGTACTTACCATAATAATCTTTCGGTTCCAGAAAGTAGCTGATCTCTTTCTAGCCAATGCAACAGGATCACCTTCTGATCCCGCACTGATTGGATACCTATCCACCTCATCACAAAGAATAATTCGACATGGCCTAGATGCTAAAGAAGAAGGGCTATTCGCACCGCAAGCAGTAACGTGACCACCCGCAAATACCTTGTGCAAAGTGGTATTCCCGCTATCCCTACTTCTGGGGTTAGCTATCTTAGCCGATAAAACTGGTGTATCTCTAATAGCGGGAGCAAGTCTGTCCTTACTCCACGTCTGCGCCATTTCCAGAGTTGGCTGCACTACAAGCATAGGCGCGGGGTCTTGATGTATATGGAACCCGACAACATTGTTAATCAATTCAGTCTTGCCAATTTGTGCGGCAGTCATAAGAACAACAGTTTCAACATTAGGATCACTCACAGCATCCATCATGCCACGCTGATATTCTGCCCTGCGCGTTGACCACTTACCAGCTTCAGCAGAACTCTCAGAGGATAGCTGTCTGTAATTATCGGCCCATTCGGAAATAGTAAGCTTAGGCGGGGGAGCCATTACAGTCCGTAACGTAGCCTCAAGCCGCCGCTTCAACTTCTCTGCTTGTCGCTTCTTTATCGTATCCGACCAATTCACTTAGAGCCTCTAATACTGAGCTTTCTATTATCTCTTGCACCTCTTTTACAGATGCAGCCGCGTGTGCTTCAGCAGCAACCTTAGTAGGAACTGCCAATAATTTCGTCTTACACTTACCAAGCTGACTTTCAAACTGTTTCACAATATGCTCAATGTAAACCAAATCGCCACGCTCTACAGCATTTTCCATTTCCTTAGCATCAGCTTGCTCTTTTGCCAATCTTGCTCTTTCTGCGCCAAGTTCAAGATTATTATTATTGTTCCCAGCAATGTTGCGAATGTGCTTAAGATACTGCAACCGCACCGCATCAACATCGTATTTACCACGGTCTTGCTTATCAATAACGTCATGCTTAACCAGCCTTGAAAGCACAGATTTATCAATTGCCAAGTGCTTTGCGCAATCATCAAGACTAGCC
>Ga0208004_1001045_pt1 | contig 10777 bp, 12 predicted proteins | sample DEB08_DNA_6_FD_184522 | JGI IMG/M metagenome (GOLD analysis project Ga0208004, IMG submission 184522) | Aqueous microbial communities from the Delaware River and Bay under freshwater to marine salinity gradient to study organic matter... | ecosystem: Environmental > Aquatic > Marine > Coastal ...
TAATGAAAGACGAAGCTGGGAAGGGGACTATAATATGAATGATCTGATTATTAAGAATATTCAGACCAGCCTTACGGTTACAAAGCCTGAATATAATACAATGCTGTCCAATATTGCTGAGAAAATGCCAGCAGTAGAACAAGCTACCAGCAATTTCCATAAGTCACATTCCCAGTTCATGGGGGTTACACTGGACGTTACGGCAATCACGCCGATCCGGTCCATTAAGCACACTCTTGCTGAGATTGATCGTACCCGTGCTGCGTTGCAGGAAGCCTATATCAACACGAAGAAGAAGGATGTTGAGTATAGGAAGAAGCAGGCAGAACTGGACAAGGTGGAAGATCCATTTGACCGGGAAATGCTGGAAGTAGAAATTCTAGAAATTGAGAGCCACCGTAAGGGCACTCAAGATCACATGAATGGCGCTATCCGTAAGATGAATTTCTTCGTCAACCAGTACGATAACCTGATGAAAAAGGTTGGTAAAACTGAGTTGACTGAGGAGGATTACGAGCGGGAAGAAGCTCGGTATCACATTATGACTTGCATGAAACAGGCTTTGAATGCAGCCCGCAGCAGGAATGGTGTGATTGACGAAGGTAACATGATTTATCTGTTTGATCTGGGCATTAATGCTGCTCAGGCACAGGCGGAAGTATTTGCTTACCTTAACCTAGAGAATGAAATGATTGGGAAAGGTGTTGCTCCTACCCATGAAATGACGGTGAAATGGCTGGAAACCTGCGCTGACAAGTGGGCTGATGACCCCTCAAAATTTGCTAAGTACAGGGGATTTGATGTGTTTGATCCATCATCCCTGACCAATGTTCCACAACTGGAGGCTAAATAATGCACCTAGTTGTCGGAACCCCGATGTATGGTGGCATGTGCTGTAGTGAATACGTCCAGTCTCTAATGGGATTGCAGGACGCTATGCACCAGTATGGTCATAAGGTCACTTGCATATTTCTGGGCAACGAGAGCCTGATCCAGCGGGCTAGAAACACGATTGTGTGGCATTTCCTTCAGACGGATGCCTCTCATTTGCTGTTTATGGACGCTGATCAGAAGTTTGTCCCGAATGATGTAGCCAAGATGCTCAAGGCAGATAAAGGCATTATTGGCGGCCCGGTGCCGATGAAAGGGATAAACTGGGATGCTGTGCGCTCGGCAGCTATTTTGAACCGGCCAGACCTCTCTGCTGTGTCAGGGATATTCAACCTGAACAAGCTGGATGGACACGATATGGTTTCCCCAGACCAGCCATTTCAGGTCAAGCACATAGGGACAGGCTTCATGCTGATTCGGCGTGATGTCTTTGATGATTTAGCCGGAGAAATAGGGTATTATACCAATGGCGGCTCTACCATCCCGCCGGAAGCCAAGGTAGGTGACTACTTTCAGGTTAAGGTCAAGGATGGTGAATTGTTGTCAGAAGACTACAATTTTTGCAGCATGTACCGGGAAAATGGGGGAGAAGTTTGGGCCGCGCCTTGGTGTGAGGTAGGCCATTTTGGGGCTTATTGCTTTAATGGGCAGTATGCAAAAGGAGCAGAATATGTATCAGGTAATGAAATACCGCTTAACGGCGGAGGGTACCGTCCCGGATTTTCTATATCTTGGCAATGACGGTGTTGGCGGCGCTTATGTAGTTCCTGATCCAGCTACTCCTTCGCCGCGTGATATGGTCATGATTGGTATAGCCAATGATGGGGCTTCCGGAGACTTTGAAGTAGTTCCTGATAAGGCTTCTCTCCAGTCATATTTGGCTACCGTTGGTGCTGATTGGACGCAGCCTGATCCAAATCAACCAAATGACCCAACTGCTACGATACCGTTTGATCCGGCAGCAGCAGCTACATGGGTTTGGGACCGCCATGATGCTCTAAATGGAGCATAAAAATGGCCACTCAGACCATCATCAATGTTCTTCTAGGCATGGCTTTCGCTGGGTTGGGGTGGTTTGCGCGGGAGATTTGGTCTGCAACGAAAGAACTTAGAGAAGATCTGCACAAGATAGAAGTGCAGCTTCCTGAGAACTACATCCGTAAAGACGAGTTCCGGGATGAAATGAAGGAAATAAAAAGCATTTTGAATGAAATATTTAGGAAAATTGATGATTTAGGCACCCGCAAAGCGGACAAATGATGGAAATAGACGTTGAAAAAACTACTAAGGGGGTGGGACTTGTAACGGCAATCTTTGCTATGGTTGGCGGCGGCTATGCTGTTGGCTCATATTGGGTATAAATGTCCTGAAGGAGAACAGGTCGTGAATTACCCAAGCCACCCTAACCTTACATTTAATGTGGAGTAGCTACTATGAGCAATTCGGCATCTCTCATTGATACTCTTGGCCGACGCGGTAATCAGCGGTTTATTTCTGCTTTGAAAGCCTGCGCGGATGATATTCTTGAAAAGTATCATATCAATACGCCGCTCCGTCAGGCGCATTTCTGGGCACAAGCAGCGCATGAAACGGCTGGTTTTAAGTATACGCATGAGATTTGGGGGCCGACCAAAGCGCAGAAGCGGTATGAAGGGCGTAAGGATCTCGGCAATACAGTGCCCGGCGATGGTTATAAATTCCGTGGCAGAGGGATATTTCAGCTTACCGGCAGAGCCAACTACCGGACGTATGGCATGAAGATTAACGTGGATTTGCTGAGTAATCCAGATGCTGCTGCGGGGGCTGAGAATGCTCTAAAGATTGCATGTGAGTATTGGAACACCCGTGGTCTTAGCAAATACGCAGATGCTAATAACATTGAGGCCATAACCAAACGTATCAATGGTGGCCTAAATGGGCTATCTGACAGAAAAGCCAAGTACAAGATTGCTTGGGACTTCCTCTCTGAAGATGAAGAGAGGCCGAAGCCTGCTAAGACAATGGCTCAGAGCAAAGAAGGAAATGCCGCGATTATTGCTGGCGGGGCTGGTGTAGTCGCTACGGCAAAAGAGGTTGTGCCTATTATACAGGAGGCCAATGACAGCTTGACTGGGCTGACTGCTGCTCTGGGTAAGCCCCTTGTTATTGCTATGATTGTGATGATTTTGGCGGCTGGAGCAATCTGGTACTGGCGTTGGCAGAGGATGAAGGACGATGCTTAATTTCCTGCTCAGTCCAATAGCCCGCATTGGTGGCGCTGTATTGGCTGTATTGACCGTTATTGGGGCGATCTACGGCAAAGGACGCCGAGATGCTCGTCAGAAACTAGAGGCAGAGAACAATGCAGACATTTTGGACCGGACGCAAAAAGCTATTAGTGCTGGGGATGCTGTTAGCCGTGATCCCAGCCGGTTGCGCGAAAATGACGGGCATCGTCGGGACTAACACTTCTGTGTGCAATGTATGGAAGCCTATTGGCTGGTCTACAAAGGATACAGACCAGACTATTGTTGAGGTTAAGGTAAATAATGCTCGGCGTGAGGGGTGGTGCCAGAGCAGCAAATAGATGTTATAATGCCAAAAAGAGGCGTTCCCCATGACCACCGGCCTTACCTATAGCCAATTCAAGACGCAGATTGCCACTCTTGCTGTGGTAGATGAGACTGACCCGGCGTTCGTTACGATCCTGCCGCAAGCCATTACCTATGCCGAAAACCGGATTTACCGTGATCTGGATTTTCTGCAAACGTCTACTTCAATTACTGGCTATAACGTAGCAACAGGTAACCGCAAAATCACTATTCCAGAGGGTACTATTGTGGTTCTGGAACAAGTCAATATTATCACGCCAGCCGGTCAGACAAACCCGCAATTTGGTAAGCGGAATCCATGCTTGCCGGTGACAAAAGAATATCTGGATGCAGTCTATGGAGACTCAACCGTAACGGGATTGCCTAAGTATTTTGCCCCGTTCAACGACAATTTGTACCTTGTGGGTCCGTTCCCCGATAACAATTACTATGTTGAAATTGTTGGAACTTACCGACCAGCAAGTCTGTCCTCTACTAATACAACGACCTATATCAGCCTGTATCTGCCGGATGTTATGGTCATGGCGTCCATGATTTATATCTCTGGATACCAGCGCAACTTTGGCCGCCAGTCAGATGACCCTGCTATGGCTCAGTCTTACGAAAGCCAATATCAGGCTCTTCTGAAGGGTGCTATGGTTGAAGAGTTCAGGAAGAAGTTTGAGTCATCTGGATGGACTAGCCAGATCCCGTCTCCTGTTGCTTCTTCATCTAGGGGGTAAAAAATGCCCCATACCGCCCTAAAACTCATTCCCGGTGTAGATCAGAACAGAACTCCGGCTCTGAATGAGGCGGCTATTTCTGAAAGCAATCTTGTCCGTTTCATACCTGATCGGCAGGGGCTTGGGCTTGTCCAAAAGCTAGGGGGGTGGACAAAGTTTTATCCATCCCCGGTTGGGTCTAGAGTTCGGTGCCTTTGGGCTTGGGAAGATACAAATAGTTATTCCTATTTGGCAGCAGGTGCTGAAACAACCTTATCGTATTATTTGGACGGGAACCGTTGGAATATTACGCCTCGTGGCGAAACGGTTAATACAACTGTAGATTTTTCTACGACTGCCGGTAGCAGCACTGTTACGGTTACGGATGTTGGCCGCAACGCCAATGATTATGATGATGTCTGGATTCAGACACCCATCGCCGTGGGTGGCCTTGTGCTATTTGGTCTTTATCAGTGCCGAAATCCAATATCTAGCCCAGATACCTATCAAATTACAGCGGTTGACGCTCTCGGCACGCCTCTTGCTGCTACGTCTACGGTCTCTAATGGCGGCACTATAGTAAACTTCAGTACGACAAATCTGAGCGCTGTTGTTAATGTAAACCTTATAAATCATGGATACGAAATAGGTTATACCTTTACTATTCTATTTACTAATACCGATGGGGGCATTCCACTATATGGTAATTACATAGTTTCAAATGTAATAGATGCAAATAATTTTGAAATTATTGCCAAAAACACGGCTACATCTACCGTTTCCAATCAGGATATGAACGGTGGCGATGTTCGGTTCCGATATTATTATGGCGTCGGTCCTTTGCCGTTTGGTACTGGTTTTGGCATTGGTGGCTTTGGCCGAGGCGGCTTTGGTACTGGTATTGCGCCGCCAACAGGCAAAGGAACTGCAATAACAGCAGTTGATTGGACACTGGATAATTGGGGACAGATCTTGATTGCCAATCCACTTGGTGGGGGCATCTATGAGTGGAACCCGATAACCGGCTATGATACTGCGTCTCTTATTAGTGAAGCCCCTCCGGTTAATGACGGTGCTTTGGTTGCCATGCCTCAGAGGCAGATCATAGCATGGGGAAGTACGTTTGAAGGTATCCAAGATCCTCTTTTGATACGTTGGTCTGATGTAAATGATTACCAGACTTGGATTGCTACAACGACAAATCAGGCTGGATCTTACCGGATTCCACGCGGATCTCGCATTGTCCAGTGTATCCAAGGTCCGCAGCAGACACTGATCTGGACTGACGTTGGCGTATACGCCATGCAGTATGTTGGGCCGCCTTACGTTTATCAATTCAACGAGATCGGCATCGGTGTCGGCCTCATTGGCCGTAAAGCTGCGGCATCCATGAACGGCATTGTTTACTGGATGGGACCAAGCCAGTTCCTGCGTCTTGGCGGTAACGGTGTTGAAACTATACCGTGTCCTATCTGGGACGTTATCTTCCAAGATCTTGATCTTGACAATGTTGATAAGATCCGTGTGGCACCTAACAGCCGGTTTGGTGAGATAGCTTGGTACTATCCTACTCTGAGCAATGGTGGTGAGGTTAGCCACTACGTTAAGTACAACATCAATCTCAATCAGTGGGATTATGGTGAACTTTGCCGTACCGCTTGGATCAATGAGTCGGTTCTTGGGCCGCCAATCGGTGCTGGTACGCCTCTTGGGACCACTACGCCCAACTATATCTACCAGCATGAAACGTCTCAGAACGCTGATGGTAATCCCATGCCAAGCAGCTTCCAGACTGGTTACTTTGTCATAGCAGAGGCCGATCTGAAGATGTTTGTGGATCAGGTCTGGCCGGACATGAAGTGGGGTTATTTCAATGGTACTGATAGCGCACAGCTACATCTGACGTTCTATGTGGCGGATTACCCCGGCGATACGCCCCGTGCCTACGGTCCTTATGCTATGTCCAAGAATACTCAGTTCATAACGCCAAGGTTCCGTGGGCGTTTGGTATCCATAAAAATAGACAGTACAGACGTGGATAGCTTCTGGCGTATAGGCCAAATGAGATACCGCTTCCAGCCGGATGGGAAGTTCTAATGGCGAACAAAAATTCCATTTTGAAGACATTTGTCAATAGGAGGCTGCTATCGCATCCTTAGACGACATACTCACTACCCAGAAGAATGGCGTCATAGCCATTAACAACCTTGGGCAGTACATTTATAGCCAGTTCCTGTACAGCCGTGGCCAGAGACTTGCCGGGGCGTCTGCCGGTACGGGTGGGTATGTAACGCTGTATACGGTTCCAACCGGCGCTCAAATGGCTATTGTGGATATGGAAATCTGCAATACTGGTGGTGCCCCTGCTACGTTCTACATTTCTTTGGTGGCGGCTAATGACTCCGCTGGTGCAAGTAACGCCATATTCTATGCTGCGCCTATTCCGGGGAATACGACAGTCCAGTGGACCGGACAGCAGGTTCTTAATGCTGGTGGAACCGTACAGGCGTATGCCTCGTCGGCTAATGTGTCATTTAGGATCGGGGGAGGTCCGGGATGACCATTACTGTTTATCCTCCATTTGGATCCACTATTAATAATGCAATCTACACTCAGTTTGGTGGAGGAACGGTAGACTCTTTTGGCCGCCTGCGGGTGTCTACTCCGTATACTGTATTTGATGCGCAGTCTCGGTTTGATGCGACAGCTTCGTATAGTTACGTTACAGATACAGGTGGTACTACTGCTTATAATACCAATAAATCATCTGTAAACTTGAACGTGACAACAACGTCTGGATCTCATGTTTTAGCCCAAACAAAAAGGGTTTTCCCATACCAGCCGGGTAAGAGTCTGTTGACGATGCAGACTTTTACAATGAATGCGGCCACTACAGATCTGACGCAGCGGGTTGGATACTACAGCGGCAATAACGGTGTCTATCTGGAACAGGGGCCGAATGGGATCACTTTTGTTGTTAGGACATATACTAGCGGCTCAGTAGATGATTCACGTTACGTTACTCAAGCCAATTGGAATGGCGATAAACTAGATGGATCTGGGGCTTCTGGCGCTACAATTGATCTGACAAAAACTCAGATTCTTTGGTTTGATTTTGAGTGGCTAGGGGTCGGTAATGTCCGTTGCGGGTTTATTATCAATGGCGAATATGTGATCTGCCATACTTTTGAGAACGCCAATTTGCAGACTTCTGTATATATACAGACTGCAATTCTGCCGCTTCGGTACGAAATATTTACCACCGGCACAACCGCTGGCGCTGCTACGTTGCAGATGATTTGCTCTACGGTAATTTCTGAAGCTGGATACGAACAGACATCTCAGAGATACATAGCCCGTAGGGATGGAAATGGCATAACAATAGCCAATAACACCGGCTTGGATTTTACGCCTGTCGTATCAATTCGTGTAAATTCAAGCTATTACGGCGCATTAATTATCCCAGAAGGGATACAATTTTATCCGACAAGCAATGGTTCAACTGGTTACGAAGTTGTTTTAATAAAGAACGCGACACTTACCGGTGCGACATGGGCAGGAACAGCTTTATCCGCTGGGCAAGTAGACGTAGATTTTGCTGCTACGGCGGTTACTGCTATCGCAAATAATATAGTTCAGAGTTCTTATGCGGCTGATGCTGCACAATCTACGTTCAGCACAGACGTACCAACAGGCTATAATTTTGCTCTCCAGCTAGGCTATAATGCTACCCTGACAGGAGAGGGGTTCGCTAGTAGTGATACCTATACCTTGGCAGCCCGTGGGTTAAATAATAGCCCAGTTGGGGAGGCTACGGGCGCTATGTCATTCTACAATCTGACGGTGTAAGTCATGCCACTGAAAAAAGGTTCTTCTCAAAAGACTGTCAGTTACAACATCTCAGAGATGGTCAAAGCTGGGCATCCGCAGAAACAGGCTATTGCTGCGGCTCTCAATGTCGCTCGTAAAGCTAGGGCTAAACATGCCACTGATGGTAAGGTCAGGCTTTCAAATGTGAATGATGTACCAAAAGAACTACAAAATTTGGCCCCTAAACCTAGAAATCTTCCGCATGTTAATTCTCCAAAAGTAGATCCAATGTTTTGGATTGATGAGGAGAAGAAGAGAAAAGCTGGCGGGTCAGCTTCAATAAAATCACATAAAGGTCCAATCCATAGTTCTGTTGCTGGTCGTACTGATCACCTGCCGATGCACGTTGAATCGGGTAGCTATGTGATCCCGGCAGACATTATCTCTGCTATGGGCGAAGGTAATACGATGGCCGGTTTTAAGGCGGCCAAGAAGATATTTGCTGCCTCTATGGCTATGGCTACAGGTGGCGAAGCTGCGGGCCGTGCGCTCGTTCCGATTGTCGCAGCAGGCGGTGAATACGTTATTTCACCGGATGAGGTGGCGTCTATTGGGGGTGGGGATATGGATCATGGTCACCGTGTTCTTGACAGTTTCGTCAAGAAAATGCGTGCAAAAACTGTGCAGACACTAAAAGCCCTACCCGGACCTAAAAAAGACTAGGAGGGGTTTATGGAAGATCTTGGCGTCAGAATTGGAACACCGGAAGACATAGATGGAATGATGGATCTTGCTTTGCAGGCTTGCGAAGAAAATGGGTTTGTGAACCCTAATCCGCAGAAGCTGCTGAACGAAATTTGGCCTGCTCTAAACCGGGAATTTGGGATTGTTGGCATAATTGGAGATCCCAGAAAGACATTTGAAGGGGCAATCCTTTTACGGGCGGGCGCTATGTGGTATAGTGATGATATAGTCTTGGAAGAAAAGGCGATATTCATCCATCCAGAGTACCGGTCAGCAAAGGGTGGACGCGCAAGGAGATTGTGTGAGTTTGCCAAGCAGGCAGCGGATACACTCAATATGCCGCTGATTATTGGCGTACTTTCCAACAAAAGAACTGCTGCTAAGGTCAGACTTTACGAGCGGCAGTTTGGAAAGCCTAGCGGTGCGTATTTTCTTTATGGGGCAAGAACGGGTGAGTTCAAAGCTCTAGCGGAGCAATAATATGGGCGGTAAGACAGCTACCACAACGCAACAAGTATCTATACCCCCAGAGGTACTTGCTCGGTATAACGCTATCAACCAACGCGCAGAGCAGGTGGCGAGTAAGCCATTTGTTGCGTATTCGGAAGATCCCAATGCGTTTGTAGCTGGTCTCACGCCTACGCAGCAGGCCGGTATAGCCAATATTAACGCCTTGCAAGGCATGGCTACCCCCGATGTTCAGGAAGGTCAGGGATTAATCCGCGAAGGTATTGGCCAAGGTCAACAGCTTACGGGACAATCTCTTGGTACTGCTTCTAGAGGCCAAGGTATCGGTGAACAGCTATATGGGGCTTCTCTTGATACATCTGGGCAAGGTCTTGGTGCAGGCTTAGGTGTTCTTCAACAGGCTATACCGGCTGTTCAGCAAGCGGCTGCTACTGGTGACCAGTATGCTCAAGATGCAGCTAAAAGGATGTATGCTGGTATTGCTGCGTCTCAGCCGTACATGGCTGGTGCTACGGGCCTTACACAACAGGGTCTTATGGCTGCGCAGCCCGGTACGACTGAAGCCCAGCGGTTGATGCAGCAAAGTCTTGGTACTGGCCAGCAGTATGCGGGTTTGGCTGGTGGCTATCTTGGTGCAGGTACGCAGGCAGTAGGCCCCGGTGCGCTGGAAACCGAGCGTTATATGTCGCCTTATACCCAATCTGTTGTTGAGGCTACGCTTGGTAACTTGCGTGAACAGCAGCAGCAGGAACGTGCAGCTTTGCGCGGAGACGCTATCCGGGCTGGTGCGTTTGGAACGGATCGTGCGCGTATTGCCGAGGCTAACCTTGCCCGTCAGCAGGAACTTGCCACTGCTGCGGCTATTTCTCCGCTTTACCAACAGGCATTCCAGCAGGCTCAGGGCGTAGCAGGACAGCAGCAGCAGCTTGGACTGACTGCTGAACAGGCTAACCGAGCCGCCCAGCAGTTTGGTGCCCAACAGGCGGCAGCACTTGGCCAGCAACAGTTTGGTCAGCAAGCCAATATTGCCCAGCAGCAGGCTGCTCTGGCTCAACAGCAATATGCCCAGCAGTTAGGGGCAGCACAGCAATTAGCCAATCTTGGTCAGGCTCTGTACGGCCAGAACATTGGTCAGGGTCAGGCTATTCAAGGTCTTGGACAACAGCAATATGCTCAAGGTTTAGGCGCTGCGCAGGCTGCGGCTCAAATGGGCCAACAATTGTACGGCATGACAGCCCAGCAGGCACAGCTTCAGCAGGCGGCTGCGCAGGGTATGTTTGGTCAAGCTGCGCAAGTTGCGGCTCTTGAGCAACAGGCTGCCAATAATATGTTTAACTATGGCCTACAGGGTGGCCAAGGTGTTGCTAATCTTGGATTGGCTAATCAGGCTGCTCAACTTCAAGCTGCGCAGGCTCAGATGGCTGCTGGTCAGGTTCAGCAGCAGACGGATCAGGCTGCTAAGACTGCTATGTATAACCAGTTCTTGCAGCAGCAGGGCTTCCCGTACCAGCAGACGCAGTTCCTCGGCAACATTGGCATGGGTACTGGTGCGTTGTCTGGCTCTACAACAAC
>Ga0208004_1001061_pt1 | contig 10706 bp, 6 predicted proteins | sample DEB08_DNA_6_FD_184522 | JGI IMG/M metagenome (GOLD analysis project Ga0208004, IMG submission 184522) | Aqueous microbial communities from the Delaware River and Bay under freshwater to marine salinity gradient to study organic matter... | ecosystem: Environmental > Aquatic > Marine > Coastal ...
CTGTTACCGTGTAGCTGCCTGCTGCTAATGCCATGCTGCTTGTGCGCATACCACCTGCGCCTCCGCCTCCCTGTCCATACGGGTAATTAGGACCGCCTCCCCCGCCTGCGACAACAAGATATTCCACACTGAAGCCAATTGGCGGATTGGTAACAACAAATGGATCGGTGCCTGTGAAGGTGTGGATGGTATAGGCGCCGCTTGTGGTGATGGTGCCGCCAGTGGCGCTAAATGGAAGGACGACGCTTGCGCCGCCGCCCAGAATCATCTCCTGGTTGCTCATTACGTTAAGCCGGTGCCGGTGATGACAAATACATCAGCGCCCACGCAGAGGATTGTGGCCACGCCGTATGCCGCCAAGGTGCGATTGCCAGTGGCAGTAGAGCCGCCTGCGCGAAGTGTGGTGCCTGTGCCTTGCGTGATGGTTTGATTGCTGGTGGAATTGTTGAAGATGGTGATGTTATCGCCTATTGCAAAAACATCCTCAGGAATGGTTATGCCGCCAGTGGTAATACTAATATGCTTGCCCACATCAGCCAGTGTCAGCGTATAAGCCGCAGTTTGCGCATTTTGCGGAATCTGACGGATGCTGCCGGTGCCGTCTGTAATGGCGCCAGTTGTTGTGATGGCGCCAGAAGTGTTAATTGCTGTGCTACCACCAATGGTGCCGCTAGTAATTGCAGCGCCACTCACCTTCCCTGCAGTGCTGATGGTTGCAAGTTTGGTATCAGCAATGGCAGCAGCAGCGCCAATGTCGGCATTGACGATGGAGCCAGTAAGTGCCAGTTTGCTATAGGCTATAGCGGCACTAGCATTGATGTCTGCATTAAGGATGGACCCTGCCAGGCTCAGCTTGCTATAGGCGATAGCAGCACTGGCATTGATGTCTGCATTGACAATGGAGCCGGCAAGAGCTAGTTTGCTATAAGCAATTGCTGCTGATGCGTTTATGTCAGCGTTAAGAATAGCGCCCGCTAGGCTTAGTTTGCTATAGGCAATACTGCCAGCCAGCATGGTGTTGGTGACTGTGCCGGTATCACCAGTTGTGATGACAGTGCCAGTTCTATCAGGCAGGGTAATAGTGCGATCTGCTGTGGGATCTACAACTGCTACCGTGGTTTCAAATGCGTCGGCGGTGGCGCCTTCAAAAGCAAGACTGCCGGCATTGCCGATCAGTAGCTCGCCTGTAACTGTGCCACCAGCAACGGCTAGTTTCTCCGTGTCTAGCTCAGTCAGTGCACCTTGCACGTCATTGGCTGTGATGCCTCCTGTGGGTGTATAGCTGATATTGGATGCAATTTGCGTTGAAACTGTGCCGGACACGTCAATTTCTTCCCATGCCGTGCCATTCGACAACAGCATGTCAGGCGGAGCTAAAGCCACTACTGGCGCTGGTGCGGTGCCAGTTCCTGCAACGGACACCACCACGTAATAGCGGTTGTTGGCGTCTGCGGCCGCCGGCAATGCACTGCCCACAGTTAAGCCGGCTGCAGCGCCTGCAGTTGTGCGAGATGCAACTAGATTGGTGTTGGCATTGTATGTGCCCGCAAATATGATCTCACCGGCTGTAATAGTGATGGGTTGCCATGCGTTGCCGTCCCATAGGTAGAGATCGCCGTTAATGCTGTCAAAGAAGTATTGGCCGGTAAAATCAGCAGCCGGAAATGTGACAATACCTTCAGTTGATGCGGCGCCGCCAAATTTTGTAGTGGAAGCATTAGCGAGCTTGTTGCCTGTGATTGTATTGGCGCCAATCACGGAAGCCGGCAGCGTGCCAGACGTTAGTTTTGTTGCTGGAATTTCGGGAATATCTTCGGCTTCCAGCGACAAGGTGCCAGTGACATGACCCTGGGCATCGAATGACACTTTGGCGCTGGAGCCAGCAGTGACGGCATTGCTATGGTTAAGTGTGCCATTTGCTAATGCAGCTAGTCCTGTACCGGGAATTACCACGCCAGCAGTAGATACAGTGGCAGGAGGTAAGTCAGCGCCAGTAATGGCGCGACCGCCAGTAACTAGCCCTTGCGGACCATACCTAACCACGTGATAAGCGATAGACTCAGGCGTGACTGTATTGTTAATGGTGATGGTGTCATCAGACATTGCAAGGCCGTTGCCATTAACAATGACGCCGCCTTTATCAGATGCGCTAGCAACAGGCAGGTCAGTGCCAACAATGGGACGCAAGCTAACGGCACCAGCAGAACCAGTGGGGCCAGCAATAAATTGCGCTGCTGCAGTGGAATTGTTTAATGATGCACTAATTGTTACCGTATCGCCAGCAGTGGCAACTGATACAGTGATTGGCCCCGTATGAGAGGCGACGATGGTATTAACTGAACCAGCAGCGCGGAATGCCACCCACGCGCTGCCATTCCAGATGTAGCCTTTATTTTGGCTTGTTTCAAGCGCAATCTGGCCGATGTATGCACCAGTTGCAGGCAATGCTGCGACGATATTGACAGTGGAATTGGCACCGAGTTTGCTGCCACTTACTGCGCCTGATGCAATTTTGGCTTCTGTTGCAGCACCATTAGCTAAGGCGCCACTGGGGATGGAGCCATCATTAAACAGCAGCTTGCCGCTTGGGATGGTCGCATCAGCAACTAGCGTGATGGCCTGGCCGATAAAGCCGGTGACAGTAATCTTCTTGGACTCGCTGGCGCTGATGTCAGCAACGGCCAGGAAATCACCAGCTACTAGGTCGGCGCCGGCAAGGGTGGCTAATTCCGATATGCGTAGGTCAGCGATGACGCCCTCCTTTTGCTGCTGCTTCCATCTTAAGGCAGTTCATCACCTTCCAGTAGATAGTAGCCGCCTTGCTCCAGCTTGAGTGGATCACCGTTCTCCTGTAGTAGTCGACGGCCTGCTGTAGTGCGTGCCCGCAAGCGTATAGCGCCTGTAGCTACGAAATCGATGCGGCTTACGATGATGTCGCTAGGCGCAAAGCTAGTGGCGCTGTTAGTGACGATTGCATCAAACTCCCACCATAGCGAATCATTCATTTGCGTGCCAGCAAATGTGCCGCCCGACGCATCGGTGTTGGCTGATTTAATGTAGAACTTGGCGTGGAAGCCAGATCCGATCTCGGTGCGCAATACCAGTTGCATTAGGTAGTTGACAGGCTCTTTGCTGGCTTCGTTTACGTAGTCCCACTGGGCGGTGAGGGTGCCGGAACCAGTGATCAAGCTGCTGTACTGCTGGCGGTATTCGTCGCTTAATGCAGTGATGTCAACGGTTTCGCGGTTGGTGTTTAGTTCGTAGTCGGTGATGGATGCCAGCAACCGGCTATCCCGATCTCGGACTACAACGCGGATGGGTATGTCACGGGCGATAGTTGCAAGTTGCACCAGGCCGGCGGTGCTGCCTTCTAGGCTGTCGTCAAAATTGTCGTACAGGCGGATGCCGCCTAGCTCATCAATGAATACATACCAGTTACCGCTGGACTGCACGGTAGTGTTGCTCCAGCCGGCAGCAGCAACGAAGTCGAGGTTGGTGCCGTCTGTTGTGCTGAATTCAACTAGGTCGCCTGCAATTAGGTAGCCTTCGTCGAAGTCAAAGCTGAAGCGGTCGCGGCCTGTATTTACATCACTAGGGTTGACGATAGATTCCTTAGGGCCACCGCTGGATTTGCGGGTGATCTCGATGCCGCCGATATTGCCGAGGTAGATGCCCATCAGACGGTCACCGCAGTCAATGCCCCGGTGCCTTGGAAGTTGATCTCTGCTGAACTGACCTCGCCAACGCTGGCGCCAAAGCTGACGCTAGTGATGTACGCCGTCAGTTGCACGTCATGGTTGGTGCTGCCTTCCAGTAGGCGCAAGCGCATGTCCACGGTGTCGCCCGAGCTGACGCCATCAACACGCAGCACCTTGCGCAGTGCGGTTGACGCATCGTTGCGGCCCTCTCCATCGCTGTAGTACAGCAGCGTGGCGCTGCCGCTGAACTCTTGCAGCCCAGGGCAGTAGGTGCGTTGGTTGTCACCGAGGCTGGTTGTTTCCAGCATCTCAAGGCTGCCGGTCATGGACCAGTTAGTGACCTTCACCTGCTCAATGTCGTCGAGCAGTAGGCGGCCATCTTTACCGGTGAAAATCTTTGCCATCAGAACACACCTAGCAGGCTCACTCTAACGCTACTGACGCCTGGCTTCACTGCTGTGACTTGCGGTGGGTCTGCATAGCGCCAGCGGTTAATGGTGCCACTGTCAATGGCTGCACCAGTTCCAGCCCATCCAGCCTTAGTGGAGGCATTGATCGTGAAAGTTTCATAAGTGCCTTTTGTTTCGTCGTAATGCGTTAGGAATTGTTGCGCTTGTGCATCAGAGATGTTGTCATAACCAAGAGTTAGTTCCATATTGGTTCGCGTGTCGCCATATAAGATGCGCACTTCAGCTCCTGACTGTGACTTATAGCTTTTGATGGGCCAGTTACCAGGCGTGAAATCGCGACTAGTTGGTTGCAATGCAGGAAATGGCATGATCAACCCTCGGTGGTAAATACAGTTTCATTTTGCACATCAAGCGCAATTAAGCTATTAAATGTAGGCGTTGTTGGAAACTCCACTGCTGCAATATCGACCATGCCTTCCTCGCTTAATGTTAGCTGCTCCACCATGTAGGTGTTGCTGGCTACGCTGGCATCAACTAACGTGAAGATGGCATCAGCAAATTTGGTTTCTATTGCCTTGCCATTGGCGACTGTCATAGTTTCTGTTTTAACGTCATCGAAATTGGCGTTCCAATAGGAGACAGTGTAGGTGCCTTCAGCTAACGGCCTTACAGAGGTGATGTTTAGCGAGCTGTCCACCACACCATTGTTAGCGGCATTGTATGGGCTGGCTTGCGTTATCACTCGAATATAGTCGCCTGGTGCTAAGTCGAGGCCGTATGGTGTGGTGCGGAATCTAATGGTGTGCGTAACGCGGCGGCGTAATGATAAGAAATACCTTGCCACTGTAAATGCGTGTTGCCTGCTTGTGCAGTATTGCACCATGTCAAAGGTTTCAGTGATTGCGGCTTCTGGTAAGTCGCTCCAGCGGACAACTAGCGTTTTCTCTTCTGGGAATTGATTGCGTTGCTCTTGACGATAACGCATAACTGCTTGGAAATTTTTACGCTCTTCGGTGCTTAAGTATTCAACGGAGAAGCTGTCTTCAATGATGTTGCCCGAAGTGAATAGCTGCTGGATTTTGATGGGTGCAGTGGAAATGTTGCCGGATTCATCGAAAGGCAAAGCAGGAACAATGCTGAATTGGCCATTGCTGATTACGAAACTACAAAGAAAGAACGGTGCAAGGTCGCTTATGAACTGGCGGATATTAGTTGGTTGGTCAATGGCGCCGTCAAAAAACAGTTTGTTTTGCTTAAGGAATTGCGAGGTGGCAGGAAATTTGGCTGTGTCAATCAAATCGGAAGAGACGACATTACCAGCGCCTGCAGTCTTATCTGTAAGCAGGTAGTAAACAAGATCAGTGAACTTGTTGCTAGGGCCGATGGGGGAAGGCGCATCGGCTTGAAATTTGCGCACGCTGATGCCATCGGCAAGCCACACGCGCAGTTGATTGAGGCTTGTGAAGTTGCGGGATGCCTTTAGTGCCAGCCCTGTTATCGTTAATTTGTCATACTGTGGAGCAGTTGGATTGCTGACCATCTCATTGACATAAACAATCTCGTGTTCGGGGCCGGCGTCATTAGACTTACTGAGCAATGAGTTGTAAAAACTAATATCATTAAGTTGACTATTTCGCTCAAAGACACGCTCAGCGGTAAAGCCTGGTGGCGTGACCACACTTTGCAGAGATAAAACTCTCAGCAAGATTCCGACTGTACTACCTGCGGGCTTGAAAGGATTGCCTGCGCTAACAACTGCATTGTTATCAATTAAAGCACCATTCTGCCAAGTTCCGAAAGTCTGGGCGGGATCTACCGTATATGAAACGTCCCATGCTTGTGTTTGACCAGGAAAATTAGCTAAAGAATCAGCAGGTCTTGCAACGACCACTCCATTAGCGATGATGACAGCATTGCCGCCTGAGCTACTGTCTGCCGCAAATGTAACTTTTTTAGTTGCACCAATAGGGAGCGATTGGGCACTACCCAGTAGTTCGTATGTCCACGCAGATTCCCTTCCTTTGGGCTGGATTGCCGTGGACGTACTTAGAACTATTAGCCGCACTCCGCATGTAGTAAGTCCATAAGGTGCCGCCCTGGGGTTGCCAGGGCTGACAGGAATGCTGACGTTAAAAACCTGACTTGTGTTAAAGCCATCAGTGCTGCTAATCACATCAATACTTTGAAAGCTCCATGCGCGAAAACCAGGAAAATAAGGATGATTAGCAGGGTAGTTGCCATTTACTATTCCAGTGAACCGAAGAGTTATACTGCGTCCATCACCTAGATTTGCTGTGCGTTGAGCAGTTCTAATTAAACCTGTAGATGAGGCCTGCCCAAATAATTCATAATGAGTGGCTCCTCGGCGCCCTTCACTGGCGTTATCAGGAAGCCAGTCGTACCAACCGACAGATGCAGCTTTTGCTGCGGCATTATCTACATCCGGTAAATAACTTTCTACTTCTATGGCATCAGGTATGCTTGTTTCTGTAACACCATCGCTTATAGATGCTTGGCTAAGCATTTCCGAATTAAAGGAAATACTTAGTTTTGTCACTAAATCACCTATAGCTAACACTTGGAAAGTGCCATAGGGTGTGTCGTAACTTGCTGCAAGCGTATTTCTTGTTTTTGCATTTAATCGCCAAAAAACAGCATCATCAGGGCTGTGGCGTGCTACATCAGCTCCTGATTTTGGCACCATCTTGAATTCATACCGACCACGTTGCGGGTGCGTAATGCGAATGAAATTAAATTGATCCTGGGGGGTTTCACCTGTGACACAAAATTGTTCTCCCAATGGTTGCCATGCGTATTCCACTCCTGATTTGTCAGTGCCAGATGGTCGCAGCCATATCGTCCACACTGAAGTGCGCTTAAGATACAGTGTCATCGTGCCACTTTCTATTCCAACGCCGTCTATTTCTGCTGCGTGAAATGCACGGACAGAAGGTAGCCCTGCAAAGTTACATAGTCCATTGGCACGATTCCACACTTGCGAGCGAATACCGATCTCGGTTACTTCGCATTCATTGGTGTTGCGCACTATGCCAAATGCAACGCGCAGTAGTGGGTAAAAACCTGCACCTGCGCTGAGTCCCAGTCCTTGGCGAGCGTCTGTAGTGCCGAGGTCGTCGCTGTACACGCCCCGCGTAATCATCTTTTCGCTAACTAAGCCAATACTGGCTCCAATGCCGGTGCCAAAAATTTCAACGCATTTTAATGTTATGCTTTGCCTGGAGGATTCATTCCACTCGGACAACGCACGGGCAGTTACCACCCACACTGTGCGCCCGATTACTACGGTTTCGCCTAACTGAAGCAACTCGTCTGCAGATCTTCGGCCTGCAGTTATTTCATCGTTTATATCTGTAACTTGAGTGCTTTGAACATCGGCACTGCGATAGTACAAATTGTCAGGCAACTTGCCTGGTGCAATTGTAAATACTGCCGTATTGCCTGGTTCTACTTGTCTAACTTCAGTCTCCGCAGCGGTAACCGGCTCCCCGTTTAAGCTCGTTAGTCCCATGCGGCGGCCATAGCCACGACCTAGACCGCGTTGAGCTTGGTTGCGGATGTTAATGTTGGCAACATCGCCAGTAAGTAAACCATAGTCACCAGCAATTTTGATCCGCTCAAACAATCTTTGATCTTTAGGGTCATCCTTATTGCGATCATCCCCAACGTATGGAATTGGAACTAATTTCCAGTTGACGCGGTAATCTGTGCCATTGGGGATGGCGGAATATACGCCAAATTGTGTGCTTGCCGATGGCGTGTACACCTGGCAAAAGCCTGGCTGCGATTGACCGTCTATTGTTTGGCAAAGAAAAATATCATCAGCATTTTGTGTGTCACCAGATGATTGGTCGCCGCGTGTGCCGTAGGCAAGGTTTTGCGCTTTGATGCGACTAAAGGTGTTGGTATTGCGCTTCCAATAAAAGGCAAAGTTGTGCGCATAAATGGCATCTAGGGCAGTGTTTCCCAGGAATATGCCATTGAGTTCTGGACGATTGAGGCCATCGCCAAGCCCTTGTTCGCCTACCACCATTAGTAGCTTGACACCTTGCTGTGAGCCGTAGGAAAATGCGCGACTCCATACCAAACGTGGTGAGGCAAGAATGCCGCCGGTTTCGCCAGTGTATTGGCCGAAAATGATGGGAATGGGATCGCCGTAATTGGCAAGTTCGGCTTGGGTGTCAAAGCCGCTAGTGGCGCTAAAGCGATCACTTCCGGTGAGACTTGCTAGTTGTCTAGATGATGCCTGACCCGGCGCCTTTGGCTTAGGCATCAACAAGTAGCTGATGGCGCTGGTTACAAGGCCAACGGCAAGGCTGATAAGAATGGATGTAAGGATGCCGCCTGACGGGTCGCAACGTATATCCGGCACCACGTCATATTCAGCCGGGCGCACCCGCGAGCGCTTCATTGCTTCAATGGTGAAGGCGCGATATTCAGCTTCCGTGCAGCCGAGTGTGGCGACTAGTTCACGCTCGAATGGCAGCAGCGGAAGGCGTGATAAGTTGGTAATGCCTCGATGCGACACCATGCCACCCTCTTTGTTGTTGGATTGATGCACAGGGCGCCTTGACTCCATACAACTGCAAATACTGGTCGTTCCTGTTGCAACAGAAGAACGTCTCCATCATAGCCTGCATTTGGTATGCGACGTCCCCAGGCCAACAGGTCCCGCGCTATCCGAAGTTTTGATGCCTCGTACCAGTGCCCGTTGAACGCTGGTGTGGGGATGGCCATGGCGCGTAACGCTATGTAAACCATGTGAATGCAATCCACTGCGCGATCTGCTTCTGTGCCGTCAGCGCCAAGCCTATATGGACGACCAATTAGATCAGCGCAGGCGTACATTATTACTAACTGGAATGGCACCTACCAGTTGCTGTGTTAAGCGGCGCATTGGCACATCAGTACCAACTGCATCGAGAACGGTGTCTAGGCGTAGTTGCAGGCTAGTTTCGTCCCAGTTGCCATTGGACACTTGGCCCACGTATCTGTGCATCAATGAAGGATTGTTGGCATTATCAGGGTCGAGAATCATTACTAGCACAGTTGCAATCCATAGATCCTGCACTGCGTTTAAGCCCCATGCGCGGCTGATGTCATTATTAGGAAATACCAAAGTGGCCTCTACATTGTCACCAGCGCGATTAACTGTAACGCCTGAGAAGCCGAATGGCAGGAATGAATACACATTGCCACTGTACGTGGCAGTTTTGTTGATGTAGAAATTTTGGAAATGGTAAACCTTGCCGCCGCTTGGTGTGCTGAAGTCTAAATAGTTGCCGAGAGCTAGATCCATTTACATTCCCACCCGTTTACGAGTGCCAGGCGATTGCTGCAGACGGCGTAGTGTGCGTTGTTCGCCTTGCGCTGCACCTTGCTGTGCGGCTTGACGCATTCCAGCTTGGAACTGCGAGGCGGTAACGTATTCCACTTCATTGATGCGTTCGACGTTGTAGCGGACATCTACCACCATAGGCCCAGCAGCGGCTGTAGCAGTGCCGCCTTCACTGTTGCCACCACTGCCGGCAATGACGCTTTCACCACGAGCACCACGGCTGTAGCGGGCCATGGCTGATTGCATTTTGCTGGCGGGAATGACATATTCGGATTCGCCGCCCTCGCCGATAACGGCGCTGGTTGGACCTGTGACAAAACCGCCTTCGGCCATGAGCTTGGGCATTGCCAGTGCGCCCTTGAAGCTAGTTTTAGGTGCGCTCTTGAATGCGCTGCTGTAATTGCCGCCGCCGCCGCCACTACCTGCAGCTCCACCAATAATGCCAAGTACGGTTTGCAGAATAAACATCTCAATCATTTTGGCAATCATCTGCGATGCCATATCCAAAAAGTGATCAGCAACGCTTTTGAAGAATGACGCTAAGGCTTCCTTGGCTGTCATGCTGCCAGAAACTAGTCCCATAAATGCTTGCTGGAATGCGCCGCCAATTGCTTCAGCGCCTTTTGTTACTTGGTTGGAAAGGCTTGTCAGTTCTTTAAGTTCATTTTTTACTTTGCCTAAGCGTTCTTCTATCTTTTGGCTTTCTTCCTTAGGCTTAGCCAACTCAGTCTTTTTGCCTTTAATTGCGTCAGTTTGTTCACGCGTAAACCCTTGACCGCTTAATTTAGCAATCTCGGCTTCAAGCCGCAATTGCTCACGTGCTTGCTCGGTGGTGGCAGATTTAAGTGCTAACTCTAGGTCAAGGCCAGCAATGATCTCATCAAATGACTTAGTGCGCTCCGCTTCAATGCGTTGCATTTCAAGCGCTGTATCTTGCCTTGCAATTAGGATTTCACCTTCTGCTTTAGCAAGAATCTTTTGCTGCAATCGTTGATCAGTAATACCATCTAATGCTTGCGCAGTAGATTGCATGATTTGGATGATGCGTTCCTCGCCTTGCAACCTAGCTTGCAACTCTTTGTTGCCATCCATCTCCGCTTGGAACTGCAAATTCTTGATTGTTCCAATTTGGCTGGTAAGTTCAATTTCACGCGTCAATCCACGCAGCCGCTCTTGAATTTGTTTTTCTGCTTGCGCTGCTTGCTCTGCAGCCCGCTTGGCATTCCTAGCTGCTTTATCAAC
>Ga0208004_1001062_pt1 | contig 10696 bp, 9 predicted proteins | sample DEB08_DNA_6_FD_184522 | JGI IMG/M metagenome (GOLD analysis project Ga0208004, IMG submission 184522) | Aqueous microbial communities from the Delaware River and Bay under freshwater to marine salinity gradient to study organic matter... | ecosystem: Environmental > Aquatic > Marine > Coastal ...
TTGCAAGATATCTTTGACGAAACGCTTCAGACGCGTTTGGAGTCCGCATCCCGCCAAGCGCTGATCAATTTCGATGAGCATAAGCAGTCTTATGTGTATTTGATGCGCCTTTTGGCGAATCACCGACGTATGGCGACCTACATGGACCTGACATTCTGGGGTCCCTTTACTACCGTTTTTGAAGATCGAAAAGAGTTACCACCTTGGATGCCGCTTCAGCAGTTTTGGCGTCAGCTCGCGCAGCCAACCTATCTAATCTTGATGGACTTAGATGGCAACATGCGTGAAGGCTTCAGTCCAAAAGGTCTACCTATTCCTACTGGCTTACTTGAAGATCAGGCATTTGTCATGGCGAGTCGAGGTGAGAAGTCTTTTGTGACCACCTTAGGTGGTGCGCCTTATTTTGTGGTGACTGAACCGATTTGGGATACCGGCCCAGAAATGATGGGGCACTTGGTGATGTTGCTACGAGTCGATAGTGACTTTTTAGCAGCCTCTCAGCAGGGTGGTACCGATAATCAAGCAATTGTTGCGATAACAGAGCCCGAGGGTAAAAAACTCCTCGCTACCAGTGATACGGCACGAGTCGATGCGGGCGAAGATGTTGAAATGCTATCGCTTGAATACCTGATTACGACTCAGTCATTTACGCAGTATGACGATGCCGACTTAAACTTGTTATTCATGACACTGATGCCGCGCTCAAGCTTTTTAGCAACCTCTGAGAAGGTGATAGATCTTGAGCGTAAGCAAAGAGCAGTGGGTGCAGGCGCAATCATTGTGACCTTCATGGCTGTGGTGTTTTTGATTTCAGGTCGAATCAACCGCGTTCTACGTCGCTTACAGGAATTCGCGTCACGAGCATTGGGTGATACACCTGAGAAGACGCAATCAAAAACCGGTAACCAGCTTTTGATTCTGGAAGAGCGTGTCCGAGATGTTATCGACTTGGTCTTGACCGCACGTGAGCGCACGCGGAGTCAACACGAAAGCCAAGTAGAGCAGCTTGAATCATTACGGGCGGCAGCTATGTCTGCTTCAGCAGATGGCATGATCACAATCGACTATGCCGGTAATGTAATTGATATGAATGCCACAGCAGAACGACAGCTTGATAGGCGATTATCACAAGTCCTGGGATTAGAGCTTTCACGTCTTGCTTTTGATGCCTCATCAGCAAAGCGATTTAATGAGATGCTAGACAGTTATCAAGCGCCGCTTGAAAAGCTACCCATTCAGTCCGATGAGTTACAAGGCTTTCCCAAGGATGGCCACTCGAGTGATTTTGAGGTCTCTCTAACGCCAGTACACCTTGAGGATGATTTGCTCTTCACTGTTACTTTGCGTGACGTGGGTGATCGTAAAGCCAGAGAGCGTGAGATTGCCGCTTTGGCAGCATTCTCAGCTGAGAGTCCCTCGCCAATTCTCCGTATTAATCAGCGCGGCGTTATCGTTTATGCGAATACCCCGAGTGAGCCCCTGCTGAAGTATTGGAACTGTCGACCTGCGCAGACCTTGCCGCTTTATTGGCGAACAATCGTGATGCGGGTGTTGGAAGAAAATACAGACTACGAAACCGAGATTGAGACATCTAATCACCGCTTTTCTTTACTAATGACCCCAGTTAAAGACGTGGAGTACGTGAATATCTATGCACGCGATATCACTGCACAGCGCTTAGCAGAAGATGAATTGCAGCGTCGTCAGGATGAATTAGTGCACGTGGCCCGTTTGAGCACGATGGGGGAAATGTCGACCGGTATTGCGCATGAACTCAATCAGCCTTTGTCAGCTATCAGTAATTTTGCAAATGGTTGTGTTCGACGTTTGAATAGTGATGTGGGCACCAAAGAGGATTTGGTTAAAGCACTTGAGCAGATTGCAGCCCAATCTAAGCGCGCGGCAGAAATTATTAAACGTTTACGTGCATTAGTGACTAAGCAGCAAACGATTCGGCAACATATCAATCTTAATGAGATTGTTAATGAGGTCTGTGAGCTTGTGGCGCACGATATTCGTAAAGACAAAATCTCGTTAGAGAAAAAGCTGATTGGTCAGCCGTTATGGGTCGATGTTGATACGGTTCAAATCGAGCAAGTCCTGATTAATCTGGTTCGAAATGCAATTGATGCGATGCAGGTTCGTGTTCAGAGTGAACGTCGGTTACTGATTGAAACGAGTTTTACAGAAGATGATCGTGCGCAAATTCGAATCAAAGATGATGGTGCAGGTATTCCAGAAGAGCAGCTGATTAAACTGTTTGATGCCTTCTACACAACTAAAGAGCATGGCATGGGCATGGGGCTTGCGATTACCAAGACCATCGTGGAAGAGCACTCTGGTAAGATTTATGCAAATTCTAAAGTGGGCAAGGGCAGTACCTTTTACGTAGAGCTGCCGTTAAGTTCAGATAACAAAGTGGACGAGGAATAAACATGGAAGCACAAGCGAATGCCGCAACCAGTATTTGGGTGGTGGATGATGATGAGGCAATGCGAAGCTCATTGCAGTGGTTGATCGAATCGGTCGGAATGAATGTTCAGGCGTATACCTCAGCAGATGAATTTTTAGCTTCTCATTACCCAGGTCGTCATGGCGTTTTATTGTTGGATGTTCGCATGCCGGGTATGAGTGGTCTTGAGCTACTAGAGCAACTAACGAAAGAGCAAATGGTACCGCCGACGATTATTATTACCGGTCATGGTGATGTGCCTATGGCGGTACGTGCAATGAAGCAGGGTGCCATCGACTTTATTGAAAAGCCTTTCAATGACGAGGTGCTACTTGATGCAATACGTCGTGCAGTGAACTCTGCAGAGCAGCAACGCTCCAGTAAAGCACTTGTTGCTGATTTAGCAGCGCGCTTCGCTAATCTCACGCCACGTGAACACGAGGTGATGGATATGGTTACAGCAGGTCAGTCAAATAAAGAGATTGCAAACGCCTTAGGTGTTTCAGCTAAAACTGTAGAGGCTCACCGTGCGCGAGTGATGGAAAAGATGCAGGCTAGTTCACTTGCTGAGCTTGTACGTATGTCGATCTCGGTCGAAAAACTCTAACTCATGCATCAAAAGAAAAGGCGCCGTTTGGCGCCTTTTATGTTTAAAGAGGTCTTAGCTCTGTAATTGGCGTGTCGTTTTTCTTTTCGACTTTCGAGTACAAGTCATACAAAGCGGCCTGCAATGCCTCTTCCATCACCGGATGGTAGAAAGGCATCTGCAAGAGATCACCTACAGTCAGTTCCTGCTGAATTGACCAGGCCAGAATATGCGCGAGATGTTCACCACGGACGGTAATCATCTCAGCGCCTAGCATTGTGCCACTGGCTTTATCCGCGTAAACACGAATAAGACCGCGATTGTTTGCCATGATCAGTGCACGCCCAACGGGGGCGATCATCATGCTACCAACGGCAGTGGTTTCAGGATCGAGTGCTGCAAAGCAAGCTCCCACCTGAATGATGTTGGGATCGCTGAAGACAATATTGAGAGGTGTTTTGCGTTTAAAGGCGGTATTGCTACCGGTAGCAGCGTTATACCCGGCAATTTTACCTTCATCACCAGCCTCGTGAAGAAGAGGGCGGTCGCCATCAATATCGCCAGCAAGATAAATTGGGCTGTCACCCACTTGCATGGTGTTTGGGTTGTAAACAGGGATACCTCTATCGTTGAGTTCAACGCCAGCGGCCGCTAGATCAAGCGATTCCACGTTAGGAGTTCTACCTAAACTCGCAAAGACTTTATCAACTACCACGCTGTTGTCGCCTGCAGTGACCTTAATACGTCCATCTTCCGCACGGCTCAATTCAGCTGCAGCACCTAGCCAGATAGGGAAGCCTTTACCCATGATAGTGACCGCTTGTTCGTTGACTTCTGGGTCAGTTAAGCCGCCAATGGTGTTTGCCATGTCGATACCGGTGACATCAACACCCATACGACTCATGGATTGGCCGATCTCAAGACCGATAACGCCAAGACCGATAACGACAGCTGAGCTTGGTAGTGTTTCAAGTTCGAAGAATTCATCGGTGGTGATAATGTCATCACGGAACTCATCCCAAGCATCAGGAATGATTGGGCGAGAGCCGGTAGCGATTACGATGCGTTCTGCACGGATGCGTTGGCCGCTAGTGGTTTCTAGTAGGTTGGGTTCGATAAATTTGGCGTACTCATCGATGAGTAGCCCTTCTGGAAAGTTGTCCGAGCTATTTGAAAGCACGCGATCAACGAAGTTGTCACGTAAATCACGGACATACTCCATCGCCTCTTTGGTATCGAGAGACAATGATTCGCCGCCTTCAAGACCAAAGCGCGAATAGACTTCGCGACGATGGAAATCTTCAGCGACTTGAATAGCTGCTTTGGATGGCATGCAGCCAACACGTGCGCAGGTGGTGCCAAGTTCACCACCGTCAATGACTACCACGTTTTTACCTGCAGGACGGACCTTACTCAGGGTGTTAAGGCCGGCACTACCACAACCCAAGATAGCAACTTCTACCTGACGCTCTTCCACTGTGATTTCCTCTCAATGTTTTAAATTGAGATGCATGTTACCGCAGCAGCAGAACGGAGGGGCTTATCACTGTTCGGGAAAGGGTTAATCAGCATTCAGAAGATTGCATGGCAGCCGAGAAAGTGAGCCAAGTTAATCACTCTGTTGTTTACATCATGAAAGCGCTTGTTAAAACCTTCTTTTTGATCAATATCTTAGCGGCGAGTCAGCTGTATGCTGATGTGATTGAGTTATCAGACGAACTGACAGTGAGTGAGTTATATCAATCGATGGATCATCGATTCTCACGTGATGCAGGTTTGAGTCAAAATCAAGATTGGCGTATCGAATCACTTTGGCGGAGTACAGCTCATGTAATTTTCGACAAGGAAGCGCGGTTGGCAGATCGCCAAGAACCGTAAGTCGTTACTGCCGGTATTCTTAATGCGCTGAGCGACGCCAGCAGGAATAACCACCACATCTCCAACGCTCACCTCAAAAGCCTCTTTGCCGACTTCGGCAAGACCCTCACCATCCAAGATCACATAACGTTCTTCAGTATCTTTTAAACAGTGCCATGCGGTGATGCCCTCAGTAGGTACGCGTGCTTGGGCAATAGATAGCTGTGGGTGATCAGGATCATTCAATTGCTCTTTAATGAAGCAGCCTTCTTCGAACCAATATTCATCAGATATCGCAGCAGAGTAGTGCAGCTTAGAGGTTGGCATGCGTACCCGGATTAAAAATACGTTTTGGGTCGAAGGTTTCTTTAAGTCGTTTTTGAATTGGGCCTAAAGCAACTTGTGATGACATTGCCCACGGTTCGGGTAAAGCATTGCCATAAAACTGTTTTGCGTGACCTTTGAGCTTTAACGCTTCAGCTTTGATTTGCTCAGGCACTGCATCTGAAATGATCCATCGTTGACCGCCCGCCCAATCCATTAACGTCGAATCAGCACAATTTATTGCAGGTGCTGCGGGTGGTAGTGAAATACGCCATACAGGCTGAGAGCGATCAAAGAAGTCGAGTTGATGGTCACGTAAGCGTTCCCAAAACGTGTTGTTCTCCGCAAGGCGTTCGCCACCGATCTTTTTGCTCCATGCATTCACGCTCGCATGCGCACCTGATAAACGAATGTACAACTGTCCATTGGCGAAACAGACACCACTGAGTGGTATTGGTTTAGCAGCAAGCTCTCGCATCGTTTGATGCGCTTCTGTTTCTCTGAGGTTCTGAGTCAAAGTGATGGTTTTACTCGGCGCGGGTAGCACTTTCAGTGAGACTTCAAGGAGCACACCCAGACTTCCTTGAGCACCAGCCATCAAACGTGAAACGTCATAGCCGGCGACGTTCTTCATCACCTCGCCACCAAATCGCATCACATCACCGGTGCCAGTTAATAAACGACAACCTAAGAGAACATCACGAGGTGCGCCACCCCAGGGACGACGAGGACCTCCCATACCGCTAGCAACTGCGCCACCAATCGTGGTGTTTTCGCTAAAGTGAGGTGGCTCAAAAGATAAGTACTGACCGTTATCCGCAAGCAGCTTTTCAATTTCTACGATTGGTGTGCCAGCGCGAGCAGTGAGAACAAGCTCGGTTGGCTCATAATTGACAACGCCAGCATGTGAGGTCATTTCAAGCGTGTCATTAGCAGTACACGCTTGTAAGAAGTCTTTACTGTTTCCGCCAACAATTTTCAGTGTTGAATTATTTGTGTGCGCGGATTGAACCTGATCAATCAGTTGCTGTGTGTTATCAGACATCAGAAGCGCTCCAAGTGAGGGAAGCGCATATCGCCTTGACTGATATGCATCGCACCAAACTCAGCACAACGATTTAATGTTGGTATTGCTTTACCTGGGTTCAGTAAACCCTGCTGATCAAACGCGGCTTTCACTGCATGGAAAAGCGTGATCTCTTCAGGTGGGAACTGCGCACACATTTGATTGATCTTTTCTAGACCAACACCATGCTCACCTGTAATGGTGCCGCCGACCTCGACACAGGCTTCTAAGATTTTTCCGCCAAAGGCTTCAGCACGTTCAATCTCGCCGGGTTCATTACCGTTGTAAAGAATAAGCGGGTGAAGGTTGCCATCACCGGCATGGAATACGTTAGCTGCACGCAAGCCATAGACTTCACCAAGGCGATTAATCTCACGCAGGATATAGGGCAAATGCTTACGCGGAATGGTTCCATCCATGCAGTAGTAATCGGGTGAGATGCGACCCACTGCAGGGAAGGCGGCTTTACGGCCTGCCCAGAAGCGAGCGCGTTCGTTATCGTCTTTTGCGGTACGTACCTCAGTTGCACCTGAGTCAGTCAATCGCTGACGCACACGAGCGATCTCTTCAGAGACCTCTTCGTTATCTCCATCCACTTCGCATAACAAGATGGCAGCCGCTTCAACAGGGTAACCGGCATGCACAAAATCTTCTGCAGCTTGCAGGGATGGCTGATCCATCATTTCAAGCCCGGCGGGTAAAATTCCCTCCGCAATCAGATCAGCAACGGCTTGTCCGGCTGTTTCAACATGATCGAATGCGGCCATAACAACCTGTGCACGCTCTTGAATTGGCAATAGCTTGACGGTGATCTCAACCACAATGCCTAGCATGCCCTCTGAGCCGGTGATTAAAGCGAGAAGATCAAAGCCTTCAGCATCAAGACCACCGCTACCTAAAGTGACTAGCTCACCCTCGGCTGTGACAATGGTCACACTTAGTAGATTGTTAACTGTTAAGCCATACTTTAAGCAATGCACGCCGCCTGCATTCTCTGCAACATTGCCGCCAATACTGCAGGCAATTTGTGAGGATGGATCGGGTGCGTAATACAAACCAAACGGTTTAGCGGCTTCACTGATCGCTAGGTTACGAACGCCCGGTTGAACGGTAGCGCAGAGGTTGGGTTTTTCGATATCGAGTATTTGATTGAAGCGCGCAAGACTCAGTAGAACGCCATTTTCTAAGGGCAGTGCACCACCAGAAAGACCAGTACCGGCACCACGTGCAACCACAGGTACTTGTTCTGCATGACAGATACGCATGATCTTTTGCACATCATCAATTGTTTCGGGTAGGACAACGATCAAAGGCAGATGTCGGTAGGCGGCTAAGCCGTCGCACTCATAAGGCTTTCGCTCGGACTCTTCTGCCAAAACAAAGGCGGGATCCACGAAAGATTTAAATTGATCTGCGAGGCGCTCGCGTAGTGCGGATGTGTCTTGTGTGCTCATAACCCTATGATGCCGGAATAACTCCCCATATACTGCACTTATTGTCCAAATTTGGGGGGTGACATGGAAGAGCGACCAGCAATATTTCTGATCTCAGATCGTACGGGTATTACGATTGAGAAGCTTGTACACACACTGCTGACGCAATTTGATAATGCCACCACAGATGCGCATTTCCGTGCCTTCCAAGACTCCCCCGAGAAAATCTCCAAATTAGTCGATGAGATCGACACGTTTGCCGAGCGCGAAGGCGTAGCGCCGCTTGTCTTCTCAAGTGTGGTAGATGAATCGTTACGCAAACAGTTAAAAACAGCGAAAACGGAGATTGTCGATATCTTCGATATCTTTTTGCCTAATCTCTCAACGGCATTGCATAAGCCGATGAACCAGAACGTGGGTAAAGCCCACGGTATGGGAACGGAGAGCGAATACGAGCGTCGGGTCGAGGCAGTTAACTATGCCTTGTCCTATGATGATGGTGCGCGCATTAAAGGCCTAGATAAGGCTGACCTGATTTTAATGGGTGTGTCGCGCAGTGGTAAAACGCCAACCTGCTTGTATCTAGCGATGCAGTACAAAGTCCTCGCGGCAAACTATCCGCTGACCGAAGATGATTTTATGGAAGGTCGGTTGCCAGAGCCGCTTAAGCCCTTTAAAGAAAAACTCTTTGGTTTGAGTATCACACCTGAGCGTCTGCATCAGATTCGTGAAGAGCGTCGCCCTGGATCGAAGTACGCGAGTATTGATCAATGTCGCCGTGAGATCACCGCCGCTGAATCGCTATATCGTCAGCAGGGTATTCAGTTTGTTGACTCAACCGCTGTCTCGATTGAAGAACTTGCGATTGCGGTGATGCAGCAGATTGGCATGAAGCGCGGTGTTTAAGTGATCACGTCCGGTGCTTTTCGTCCGGTAATCGCTTCAATCTGACTGACCTCTAAAGCTATCGCAACCAATTCGCTAAGTGCTTCTTCGCTTGAAAGATGCTGTTTGCTTGTATCCGGTTCATAGCTCTCGAGATAAACACGAATGGTCGCGCCTTGAGTACCTGTACCCGATAGTCGGAAAACCAATCGAGCGCCATCACTAAAGCCAATACGCAGGCCTTGATGCGATGACACTGAGTTATCGATTGGATCTATGTAGGAAAAATTATCGGCATAGCTGACTTCACGACTGTGAGGTTGCGAACCAATTAGCTTGGGTAGCTGAGCTTCCAGTTGATCCATGACTTTCTTGGCCTTATCGCTTTCAACCTCTTCATAGTCATGACGCACATAATAGTTACGACCATAAGTTGCCCAATGCTCATCTAAAATACTTTGCACGCTAGTGCCTTTCTTTGCGATGAGATTCAGCCAAGCGAGCACTGCCCATAGGCCGTCTTTTTCGCGCACATGGTTTGAGCCTGTGCCAAAACTCTCTTCACCACAAAAAGCGATGCGACCAGCATCGAGGAGATTACCGAAGAACTTCCAACCAGTTGGCGTCTGGAAACATTCAATACCTAGCTTTTCAGCAACGCGATCGGTGGCCTGGCTAGTTGGCATAGACCGCGCCACACCTGGAATGCCATTTTTATACGCCGGAAACAAAGTCGCGTTTGCTGCCAAGATCGCCAGGCTGTCGCTGGGAACGACAAAGCAGTTCTTGCCAAGAATCATATTGCGGTCACCGTCGCCATCCGATGCCGCAGCAAAGTCGAGCGCATCGTTGCCTTGGGTCATTGCGAGCAATTCTTTGGCGTGCGCAAGATTTGGATCAGGGTGCCCGCCTCCGAAATCCGGTAGGGGTGTTCCATTGATAACCGTGCCGTTTGGGGCACCCAATCGATTCTCGAGTAGCTCTATGGCGTAGGGTCCTGTGACTGCGTGCATAGCATCAAAAGCGAAGCGGAAGTCACCTGCAATTAAGTTGCGAATAGCATCGAAATCAAACTCTGTTTCTAAAAGATCAGCATAGTCTTTGACTGGGTCGATGATCTCGATAGACATATTGCCAAGCGATTGGGTGCCGAGTGTATTCAGGTCAATGTCATTAGTAGAGAGTTTTTTATAGCTCTCAATGATTTGAGAACGAGCAAAGATAGCTTCAGTGACAGACTCTGGAGCCGGGCCGCCATTACTCACATTAAACTTAATACCAAAGTCGCCTTTGGGGCCGCCCGGGTTGTGACTTGCGGATAACACCAAGCCGCCATTTGCCGAGTATTTCCGAATCACGGCCGAAGTTGCAGGTGTTGAGAGTAAGCCTTTATGCCCAACTAAACATCGAGCAACACCATAGGCGGCAGCCATCTTTAAGATCTTTTGAATTGCTGTGTCGTTGTAGTAACGACCATCACCGCCAATCACCAATAAGCCACCAGCTAAGTCAGCTTGAGTATCAAAGATGCTTTGAACAAAGTTCTCTAGGTAGTGCTTCCCTTGAAAAACACTCACTTTTTTACGTAAGCCTGAGGTGCCCGGCTTTTGATCTTTGAAAGGGGTGGTAGCAACAATTTCCATGTTGGAGGCTCCTGAAAATCCTGATGTGATTTCATCACACCTTTGGCATGAAACGAAGGGTCGATATTTGATCCATCCCTCGCTACAATCGCGCGTTCATTAACGGGCATGGTCCCAATTTAAAGGTGAAAGGCATGAAAGAAGTAAAAAAGACATCCGAGTACACCATTTACCAAAAGCGTAACGGTCGTCACGCGGTAAAAGGTTCTAACGGTTATGTAAACGGCGAAGAAAAGGCAAAGATCTTGTTGGCTGAAGGCTTGATCAAATTGACTGAGCCTCGTCCAGCTGAAGAGGCACCTGCAGAAGAAGCAGAGGCTGAAGTAGCAGAAGGTGGCGAAGAAGCTGAGGCTTAATCCCCACTTTGCTCGAAGAGCCCGGATTTCTCCGGGCTTTTTTATACCCAAAATTCATCTGTATTCACTTGAAAACCCCTTAGTTGGCCCCATC
>Ga0208004_1001068_pt1 | contig 10676 bp, 9 predicted proteins | sample DEB08_DNA_6_FD_184522 | JGI IMG/M metagenome (GOLD analysis project Ga0208004, IMG submission 184522) | Aqueous microbial communities from the Delaware River and Bay under freshwater to marine salinity gradient to study organic matter... | ecosystem: Environmental > Aquatic > Marine > Coastal ...
TGAAGCAAGTACCAAACAGATGGGAAAAGAGCCAAGGTTAGCTGACTTTGATTACTTGTTTGACGCTAATGAAATCGGTGAGGATTTTGTTGTCTACGCACCTTTTTCTGAGGCTGAAGGAAGACGCCCGATAGTTGGAGCGATAAGGCGGAGGGTGTTCACTGATGAAGAACGTAACGCGATTATCCCAGCTGTAAGAAAAATAAAAACGAAAACCGAATTGCGTCTCCAGTGTTCGCTTAATCCTATAAACCCAGAATTGTTAGAAAGATACGATAAGCTCAACTACAAGTATGAGCTGAACGAGAGCAAAACCCGCATCCGTAAATGGGTAGAGGAAAAAAACGAAAAGCCAGCCCATTGGGATGTATGGCGAGGAAACCATATACCCTCCGCTACTTATGGCTGGATGCGCGATAGAACCGCCAAAACTGTAAAGTTTTCAGAAGAGCCTGACGAAGCGTTTGAACCGCTAATGAAGAGGGTAGATAGCACCTACTATAAAACAGCCAACATAGATTACCGAAAACAGAGAGCCTATCTTAACGCCAATTTAGATAGAAAATATCGGCTAAACGGAACAGTTTTTACCACACTAGCGGTAAATCAATATGGCGATGAAATGCCTGCGATGGGCTACCACGTTGATACTGGAAACCCCAATTCAGGTTTAACTACCATCACCGTTTTTGATGATGGGAATTATGATGGGGGTTATTTCATTCTCCCTCGTTGGCGTTGTGCTTTTCGTATTGGTGACGGTGATGTTTTCGTCGCCAACTCACGTGAGTTTCACGGTGTATCATCTATAGAAGGTGACGGTAGAAGAATTTCTATTGTCGCTTATACAAAAACGAATTTGGGTTATTCCGAAAAAGACGACACCGCCTACAAAGCAAAATCCCCTCGCCCCTCTTTCCGTTGGAACCAATATCAGGTCGCGGTTTATCTAAAAGCCACAAATGATACGACAACCCAAATACCAACGGTCGAGTTTCTTCAGTCTCAGGGTGTTCCCGCCAATAAAATAACTATTTTTTCATCCAAGAAATTAAAGCTAGGCGAGACCCTAAATGCTTATCCGAATATCAGTTTGACGGATGAAACACCCAAAAACTTCTACGGAGAAAATACTCCCATTATCTATATGACCGATGATGTAGAGGGTTATATGGCGTTAGAGGGAACCTCCGAACTGACGGGCGATAATTTTATCAGCGATGTTGTAAGGAGGGGTTTTGACAGTTGTAGGGAGCGCAACGCATACCTCTTCAGTTGGAATAATAGCCGAGACATAACCAACGATGAGGAAGGTAACACCAACGGTTTCTTTAGTTCGCTCCGAGAAGAAATACAGCTCGGGGAGTTTCACCCATCGCCCTCCTGTATCGGTGTCGTTCATCGCAAATCTATAAAGACGGTTTACCAAGGTGATGAAATTTCCGCTCTCAACATCGGCGAGGAACACTTTCGTAAAGATGGAAGAATAATAAGACTTGGGGATGTGGGGGATTTACATAGTTATCGCTTTGCTGAGTTACCAAAAAAGATAGCGTCAACGAGGAAAAACGCTCCGATTGAGTTTCTCATTAAAGAACCGACTGAACCCTTTATCCCGCCCACTGATATAAAAGTTCTGGCTATTGGTGGTGTTCCTGCTGTCGGAAAAAGTTTCCTAGTTAAACAGTTCATGTCAGCCCATACAGGTTGGAAACAGGTAAAGCTAAAGAAGACGCTGGTAGCGAGCCACCTACCGAGAGAAAATCTTTATGTCTTGGGCGATTACAGCGACAACACAGAAATGTTCGCTGGAACGGATAGGTTAAGCATGGCTGTTCAACCTGAAGCCATGGAGTTTCTCTCGGAAATCCCCACTGGAACAAAAGTTCTCTTTGAGGGAGCAAGGTTATTCAACCCAAGTTTCTTCTATGACTGTATGGATAAAGATATCGGCTTTGAAATTTTATTTCTCACAGCTTCACCCAAGGTTTTGAAGGAACGACACAAAGTTAGAGGGGATAACCAAACCGCAAAGTTCCTGCGTACCCAAGAAACGAAATCGCGAAATGTAATCCGAGCTCCCAACCGTAATTTGTGGCGGTATGTTCGCTACATGAAAAATGAAACCGAACAGGATAGTGAGAATATCATATTGCGTTTCCGAGAGTTTATCGGGGGGAATTAAGTTGCTAAAAGCCACATAAAAGCCCTAGGAAGGGTACTAATTCAGGTACCGAAAATCTCCCTCACCGTTACCTATAAAATAAAAAAAGGAGGCTCATATGAGCCTCCTTTCTTTTAGCGCTTACGCCGCCTCCGCCTCACAGGGTTTAGAGATTTCCGCGACCTCATCCTCGTAACTTTCTTCCTCTTCATTGTAAAAATCTAAATGGCTGAGTAGGTGGTCGAAACAAACATTATAATTATCGTCGTAGGCGATGGCTTTGAGCCTTGTCTTATAACGTGTCAGGTTACATAAGTATCCGAGGCTGTTTTCCTCACAAAAGCGGATTAACCTAACTATAAATCTGCGCCACAAACGGAACTCGGCGATTACGATTAAGTCAGCAAGCTCGGGTACATGAAAACCAGGAGTATTCTCGTGTAGGGCATCCGAACCCTTGGCGTCAATCTCTACTAGTCTCCACCACACTAATTTAAGGATATCCGCCGCAGTGGGGTTATCTGGTAGTAACTCATGGTTATCCATTAATTCCTCCAGCAGGCGATATTCCTCCCGTGGTAGCTCCTCTAGGAAGGTTTCATTAAAAGCCTTGGAAACGATTTGAAACTTATCATTTCCAAGCGTTAGCTTAATTACGTGATTACCGATTAAGTCCATAATTATCTCCTATGTTTATTATGGCTGACTAAAGTTCCCGTCTTCTTTGACGGTAAGTTCATATTACTAAATCGCTTGCGTTTATCGTTTATCGCCATAAAAATGTTTTTATTGAGATAAGTTTTTGTGACGAGAAAATGAAAAAACAGGGATTACCGAGAAGATTTATCGGAAAGCATCCGATTTGGGGCGAAACCAAGCGAACCCAAGCCGTCGACGGCTCCATAAAGCCAACCATGATGGGAGTACCTTGGAAAGAAAGCCCATATTATTGGTGGTGGTATGCTTTGAGGCTAAACGCCGATTACGAGAAAGTATGTAAAGCCAAAGGGAAAACCTCCAATCGGAAATTAGCTCGCCTGTATAAAGATTTTGGTGACGTACACACGGGAGGCTTCAAGGAATGGTGGAGACAAGGAGCGAGAGGGGCGGAGTTATTTGCTGAACCACCAGCTCCACTCAGGGTTAAAACCTTGGAGGCTTCTGAACTAAAGGATTATGAGGAAGTGATTGAGGGAAAACAGGCGATTGTAGTCGCAATCCCACTTTCATTAACAAAACGAGAAATAGCCTCCGCATTAAAGAAAGAAGTGGCGAAGGTTCATCGGGGGGGAACCAGAGGGTTCCACGCTCTTAAATCTCGCCAAGCTGACAGTGAGGCGAAATACACACTCTCACCCTATAAAGATATTGCGAGCCTCAAGGATGCTCTTAAGGCTGTTGAAATGAGGCGGGAGGGTATGCGGCTGCTTGATATAGCATATGAGTTTGAAAGAATACGGAAAAGCGAGGAACGAGGGAGAGCGAGGGGGAACGAAGACTATTGGATACAGGAATCCAACATTTCGCGGATGGTAAAACAGGGGGAATGTATCATTACCAATACCGCAAATGGATTATTTCCTTTAAGGGCGATACCCAAAAAGAAGGCTCCAAAAAAGAATTAAGTGTCTGAAGTAATTGACTTTTTTGATAGTCAGGGAATGTGGAATTTAGTATCGTTAAGCATAGAAAAACGAGGTGCTGAGATGTCTAATTCTACTGCGATTTGTTATTACGATGATGCGGAAAAGCTGGCTGAATTGGCTGAAATCGCTCGTTCAATGGGAATTACTATTTCCCTTCCCAACCCTGATGAGCCTACCCACTCTGAACGTATAAAAACAGGTTTGGAAAGAGCTAAGCGCGAGGGAAAGAAGCTGGGAAGGAAAACCAATGTAACCGAGGGAACCAAAGCTACTGTGTTAGAATTGCGGAAACATGGTTACGGAATAAAACGAATAGCTAAAACCTTGCGGATAGGTGTTGGTACAACCTCCGCCATATTGAAAGCCGCCTAATGAAATATATGCTGATTATCCTCAATATATTTTCGGTTCTTCACATCACTGGTGGCTTGCTTAGAAAGAGCGGAGTACCGCAGCAATAAAGCTGCGGCTCCACCCAGCGTGAGTGTTTTTACCGTTTGCTCCGATAGGCTTATCAAGGAGTTGTGATAAATGACGTGTTCGGAGAACCGCAACATGTCACGCTTACATTACATACGAGATTAGCTGTACTCGTTTGTTCATTCGCCCTTTGCTCTTCAAGTCTTGGATAAACTCACGGAGATAGCGTTCGTTGACGTCGGGTTTGATGTTTGGGTCAAACTCAACTGTGCGAACATCCATGGATTTCTTCAAACCATCAGCAAGGCTGTAGATGTCTGAACGCTTCATCAGCTCGCCGCCATAGCATCAGCTTGGTGACGTTTAATCTCACGGATAATTGATTGGCGAACAAAGCTGGAGAGTTGTAGCCCATTCAATTTAGATATTTGCTTGGCTTGCTCAGATAACTCCGCAGGAAGTCTGACGGATAATGCGGCTGTCTGATTATGGATAGCAGTGGTCAATTTTTATCCCTTCATACACGTAGTTTTAGATGAACTGGCGTTCCCGTTTTTCTAATCATTTATGGCGACTAGAAACCGATTTACGCCGCACTTCTATTTAGCGCGTAGAACTCCTCCGCCTTCTCAAATCGAGGATATTTTTTCAGTTAAGGAAAACCAGCCGCAAAATTGTCAGTGACAATTATTAGAAATGAATAACAAGCCGTGTGGGGTTGGCGTAAAAAATCCGGCGGATATCTTGGCTAGTCTCGGGTCCCCCCGAGAGATGATGTCTGAAAAATATAATTCATAGTTGGGGAGTAGATGAGCCACACCATAGACCCTGTTGTTAGGTGAGTGAGTAGAACCCTTCTGAACTGTTCCATTTAGTAGAATATTTTATCCAACCAGCTGGGTTCTCTTTACTCGTAATGTCACTTTCTAAATCAAACTCACCGACATTGATTGAGTGAACAACATCATTCAGTGAATACTTATACTTTCCAAATATGAATGAGCCTTTTTCTAATACCGACTGAATAAAATCATTGGTTTCCCACTTATCAACTAATGATTTGTGAATTCCCCAAACCCCATGAGCGTGTTCAATATCAGTTGAACCATACTTAGTCTGATTTTCAATATAAGTGTGATGGATGATGCGTAAATGAGGTTGCTTCTTAGGTTGTTTGATTAGATGAGCGTCAAACTTCATTACAAGCTCATTTACTAATTTGATGACTATTTCTTTTCTAAGATTGAAGGGTTTCCCTTTAATGAAACTTTCATATGGGCGGATAGTGATTGGATAGAATTTATAGTCTGACGAGTTATTCAACATCCAATCTAACTGGTTACTTATTAGATTTGATTGAGAGGTAGGAGTTATCTTACCGAACTGTTTACTGACTGAATTTCTTATTTCTTTGAGTTGAGATTGAGTATCTTCATGGAATAAGTCTCTTATCTCAGTTAGCTGACATACAGCATACTCTAATCGACTAAAGCAGTTATCTAATTGCTGTTGAATTATATAATTAGAGTTGAGCATACGTGGCTTTCATAGTCGTTAGTGGGGTGTGAGTACCACTTCCAATCGAAAAGCCGATTAGTCGATAAACTCACAAATAAGACTGAAGCATCTGAGCAGAGACAAAACCTTCGCAACCTACCAGCCAGCCCACTGCGCCAGCCTCAGTCGAGGTTATTTATAAGTATTTCAGAGAGTTTCTGAGTAAAAAGACAAAAAAATTGTCAGTGACAATTATCTGAAAAAGAAAGTGGTGCCGCATCGGTGGTTCGAACACCGCGCCTCAGCATTACGAATGCTGCGCTCTACCAACTGAGCTAATGCGGCACTGAGGCTTTAATAATCTAATTTTAGGATTTTATAAAGTCAAAAATGGAGGAGCCAGATTTGCGCTGTTGTGTCTTCATCAATTCACCAGCTTGAGCCACGGTTGAGGTGTGCCCATAATGTTTTTCAATCATTTCCACGCTCGTGCCCATGTTCTGAGCCAACGCGTAATGGTTCACACCCTCATATAATCTTAGCGTGGCGTAGGTGTGTCTGAGTGAGTAGAGCGTGCGACGATTGCCATCTCTATCAAACTCAACATTACAATGTTTTATGAGCGAGGCGAAGCCTTTTTTGAAACTACCGATGGGCGAGCCATCGGGGTGACAAAAGATAAAACTTTCCTCCGATGGGTTTTCTCCCAAGTCATCAACGCGAAGCTGGCGAATGCGATCTAAGTAAGTTCTTACTTCCGAGGTGCGAGCGATAACCTCTCTAACACCAGTTTTTCCATCAACCCGAAAACCTATTATTGGTTTCCCGTCCTGTTCGCCGACTTGAAAAATGTCGCGCCATTGTAGATTGCGTGCTTCCCCTACCCTGATACCTGTATTGGCGAGTATGAGAACGTAGTTCCAAAGCAATACTCTATCTCGGCGAACCCTTGAGTGTTCAGCCTGATTTACCCAATGGCGAGCGTTCCGAGTAAGCCGTTCATAAGCTGTTCTATCAAACGCTGGGCGAGCTCGAGTTTTAAGTGGAACTTTTTTGAAATCTGGGATCCTTTGTATGTATTTCCTATCAACAGCCCACTTCAGAAATCTGCGGATTTCGCCCCCTTCAGCATTTAGAGTTGAGGAAGCCAGCTTTCGCCCATATCGTTCAACCTTTTTGCGTTCTTCGAAGTAATCTTCAATAAGGGCGGTATCAATCGCATCCATAGTTTTATTACCGACGAAAGCGTTGAAGTGTTTTCCAATAGCCACTCGAGTATTTTCAAACCGAGAATGGCTGGCTTGTGATTTGAGATATTCAGAAATTACAGTTTTGGCTTGGCGAGATTTAACGTTCTCGCCCATACGATGACGAAATTTAAGGTCATCCCTCAACTGTTTCGCGAAAGCATAAGCATCATCGCGGTTTGAGGTTCGTGCTGAGCGAATAACATACCCAGCTGTGCCAGGTGCAAGGATGCGAGCTTGATAAGTGGGAACCTTATTATCGCGGCGACGATAAATGGCTATTTCACCGTCATCAAAACTCTCAAAATCTATGTATGACTGTGTCGCCGTCGCCATCGCCATAATTCGCAATATTCTATATGGTAGGAGAATAGCTCCACGTAAAGCATACGTAAAGCCTAAAAATTAGGTATCAAATGATGAAAAACGGCGGAAAACCAGGAAATTTATTCTAGGAGCTGACTATTACGAATAGTTTACTCCACCAAAAAAGCTAATAAAAACAATGCGTTATATAAACCAAAATATCCACGTAAAGCGTACGTAAAATTATATTTGGCTCTCATTTTGGGGTATTTCTGACGTTCTGGTAAAATTGTCACTGACAATAATTCCCAATTCTCTGTCAAATTACCCAAATCGAAGCGTTATCACAGGGTCACTGAAAATAAGTGACGAAAACTCGTTATTTTCCCTAGTCACAGATATCCGATTGAACCAATATTCCAGTGTTTAGGCTGGGATAAGTGTCTGAAAGGATTGGGAAAAATGAAAGTCGCTGTCTACGTGAGGGTTTCTACAAATCAACAAAATGACGAGGCTCAGTACGAGGAATTAGAACAGCTCTGTCAGCGTTCTGACTGGGAAATCGTATCTGTCTATAGGGAAACGATAAGCGGTACAAAAGGAGCCGATGAGAGAGAACAACTCAGACGTTTATTACGCGACGCTCGCCTTCGTAGGTTTGAGAAGGTTGTAGTATGGAGCGTGGATAGACTTGGGCGTTCTATGAAGCACCTCGTTACGGTGTTGGCTGAGCTAAAAGATATCGGTGTAAATGTTTTCAGTTTCAAACAAGGGATAGATACCCAAACGCCGATGGGCTCTATGCTGTTTCAGTTTGTCGGTATCTTTGCTGAGTTTGAGAATGAGATGAGAAAAGAACGCCAAGCCATCGGTATCGCTAAGGCTAAATCCAAAGGTGTCTACAAAGGTGGTAAACCCACCCCATCAGCGAAGTTAGACGAAATAAAAAGATTACGCTCTGAAGGTGTTTCTATCTCTAAGATTTGTAAGGCTGTGAGGGTATCACCTCATACAGTCTACAAAGCTCTATCAGTCTGAGCCTGAACAGACTACCCAGTTACCTACAGCCTCTTCCCCGAATAGGTGGAGATTAGCTTTATTCGGTTCGCTGAATAACGACTGAGCTATTTCTGTTGCTGTTCCATCAGCTTCAGCCAAATTAGAATTAGACAGCTTTTTGCTTGTTAGTAACACTGTCGCCTCTGTCAAAGGGAACAACCTGTTAGTTGGCGTGGAGGAAGTCAGACAATAAAGGTGGGGGTTTTCTTTTCCCATATGTTTGAACAGCTGAATTGCGCTACTCAATCGCCCAGCATTTGCGACGAGGCTTATTTTAGTATCTGGTTTCACCAACTTCCGAAATGGTTGCTGAGCAAAATCCCTAGCGGAAGTGCTATCTACCATGTCAAAGAATTCTTCATTTGGGGTTATTAGTAGATTGTCAGCCTCAAACTGTTCCTCAACCAGCTCAGCTAATTTGCGTTGGTTTTGTTTTCTCAATTCCAGTTGTGCTGAAGAACGAGGTGGCTGGCTGGAGAGTTTCTTAGAAAGGTTTTGTTTCGCCTCAGAAACAAACTTCCTTGTAAGGTAAATTTCTCCGCTTCCATCATCAGCTTCAACTGGGATGGTAGCTCTCAGCAATTTCAAAACCTCGCTACGAGGATCTAGTTTTAGTTTCTCGGCTTGTTTCGCGTATCCGTTAATCTCATACAAAGTTCGGTATGATGTGGCTCTGAGTAAGCTCACAATTGTTTCATCTTTGAATATTTCACTTTCACCGACTGTCACCATGTAAAGCCAAGTGACGTTTCTTTGTAATGAATATTTCCCAGTTTCCTCGCCCACCATGAGTAAAGATTTTGGATTGGGCGAACACCCTGCTTTGAATAACTCCCTAGCAAATTTGCTGAATTGGGCGTTGCTCCAAGCTCCCGTCTCATACTGAAGCCAAGCCAAAGCGAACTTCTGACATACCTCTACAGTGTTTTTAGATATCGCACCGACAAGCTCTGTTATTTCAGCGATGAGTGTTTCAGGTTTCACCGAATTGGGTGTAGCCATTTCTTTCTCCCAGTTTTGGCGTTAGTCTTTTCTGTATGTTATGCGTTCTTACAAATTTAGGAAGTCTATGGCGCAACGGAAACCAAAATTACTGAGCATCAATCCCGGATGTGGCGTTCACCTTACCAGTTACATCACCAATGGGATAAATGTCAATTATGCGATTGAGCCAAAGTTATTAGAGCGTCAATGTCTTTATGATAACTTGGGCTTATCAGCCTCAGAACTACCAGCCAATAAAATATACGACCGAAAACAACGTGGCGTTGACGAATTGCTCGCCCAGCTAAAATTGAAGGCTGTGGGCGATTTGGATGTATTAGAAATCAATACCACCGCCACTCAAAAAATAGGTAACAAACGTGACGAAAACCTATTTGATGTTTTCGGTTTGGCTCGGAGGTTACTGCCTAAAATAGTGGTGGCGTTAGCTCCGGCGGAAATCTGTGCGACTAAAAATCGATGGGAGTTTGAGGGTTTCCTCGACTATTTGCGTTACAGCAGTCTGAGCAAAAAAGACGAACGCCAATACCTCGTTGATTTTGGAACGATAGATACCGCTGATTACGGAAGCCCAGTCAGAAAGCAATTTACGTTTATTATAGGATTGAGAACTGACGTAGCCAAAGCGAACAATATAAGCACCGAGTATGGATTACGGTTTGCGTTTCCAAAAAAATCGAAAGCTAAGACTTTCGCTGACGCTCTAAAGAACCACCAACTTACTAATGAAGAAGATGACTTCTGGTTTATTCAAACATCAAAAAATCAACGCTTCCGAAAAGCAATTGATTTATTACCAGTAGGAAATGAGCGAACCGAAATTCGGCGGCTCACCCCAAAAGAGAAGTTAGATTGTGGCTATTCAAAAACTTCAACTGTAGATTTAGCTCTAACTGGTTTACAGGATTTCGTACCGGATACCTCTAAGTACAACGTCATCCACCCAACCCATCAGAGATTATTATCCGTTAGTGAATTGCGGTGCTTATTTGATGTTCCAAAAGATTGGAAAAACATTGGAACTTCGGTTGAGTTTGCTGAAACCCTGAGCCGAGCTATCCCACCGACATTTACTAAATCACTGACAAACACCCTCATAAAACCAGCCCTTGCTGGGAAGCTAAAAATTCCGAAAAGCAAAAGTGGAATTACAGGTAAAATTGAAGCGGCTGAGCTACTTCGTATTGAGAGCGATGATATCCGAACCTACAGCGTAGATTTGGATAGAGGTTTTGAAGCAAGTACCAAACAGATGGGAAAAGAGCCAAGGTTAGCTGACTTTGATTACTTGTTTGACGCTAATGAAATCGGTGAGGATTTTGTTGTCTACGC
>Ga0208004_1001088_pt1 | contig 10611 bp, 12 predicted proteins | sample DEB08_DNA_6_FD_184522 | JGI IMG/M metagenome (GOLD analysis project Ga0208004, IMG submission 184522) | Aqueous microbial communities from the Delaware River and Bay under freshwater to marine salinity gradient to study organic matter... | ecosystem: Environmental > Aquatic > Marine > Coastal ...
CATTGTCGACATACAGCTGGCGTGTGTATGTCAGAGTCCCGCTGTCGTATTCGTAAGTCAAAACAATGTGATGTGGTTTCCCGTCGTTGACGATCACTCCTGAGTTGAACGTTGTCATTGTGTTCGATACGCCACGTTCTCCGAACTGAGCGCAAATCAATCCGATTCCACCGGAAACGATCATGCCGCAATTACCTGCATGGACATGGTTTCCGTGATTGAAGATTGCGTAGTTGCCTGTCGTGGTCTGTGTGGTTTGAATCCACATTGAGGCGGTCCAAACAGCGGTTCTAGGAATGCCGCCAAGATTTGTATCGGTACCGAGCACGTCCCAGGCTTGAAACCATTTCGTGTTATCAAACGCAGACGACGTCGCCCCGTCGTCAGTAATGAGGGCCGACGAAGATGTCGCAGTTGAGAACGTTGTCGAAACTCCCCGCCATTGAGCCGACAATGTGCCACTGACGCGTTCGAGACCATTGGCGGCTCCCGTAGCCTCCGACAGTCGATACCAGGCCAACGGTGCCGCCGCCGTCATTGATGTCAACCAATACGACGGCAGCTTCAACTCATTCAATACTTTGAACGCATCGGAAGCAGTGACGGTCACAGTCGCATCATCCGGATACGAATACGCTTGCGGCCAACGATCCACAAATCCGAAGAAAATTGAGCGGATCGAACCGCCCGAAGGGGTCACTCGGATACGGATCGGACGCAGCGGTGTGAGTTTGCCGTAATAGGTGCCAGCCGAATACTCCGGATCAAACAATCGAGTCCGATTGTCGAGAACCATCTGACAGTTCCCAGTCGGATAGGTATCCAACTCCGAGGATCGGCCCCTCGAGGTCGAAACCGACCGCACATACTGTGTGATGTCAGTCCAAGTGATTGACGCGAGAGTCGACCCGATCGGCACGGTCCCCGAACCAGCCGAAGTCGAGAAACCGACCTCAACTGTCAAAGCCATCCCATCGAACAAAGTATTTGGCATCAGCTCCGCCAGCCTGTTCCGGAACGGCGTTCATACGCTGCAATCGTCTCCACGATCGACTGACCCACAGCAGCTTTGTCAGAGCCTGGTGCGACATTCACACTGATGTTGTAAGTGTTGCCACCATCACCCATGCCATCACCGCCACCGATGTTGTTCAACATCGCTTTGCCGGTGGAGAAGGCGTCCATGATGCGACCGTAGGAGGATGGCACGAAAAGTTCGGGGCCTTTCTCACCGACAATGTACGGACTGCCCTGGTCGACGGTGCCTCCAGTCCAACGATTCCCGAATGACAGAATCTCTCCTAATCCGACTTGACCATACGGGTCCAATCCGAGTTCGAGAAGGAAATAACGGAACTGGCGGAGAGCCTGTTCGGTTTCGACGCGCACTTTCACAACCGGATCTTGCAGCGACAGAAGGAACAGTTGATAAGCGAGATCCTTGAGGTTTTGTCGAACCGGATTGCCTGGTGCCAAAGTCTCAGCCAGTTCATTCAACTTGTCGGCCTGCACCTTCGCTGCCTGTCCTTGCGACAGCGTCTTACCTTCCAACTCGGCTTGGGAGACAGCGGCTTCACGCGCCTTTTGAGCAGCTCCCTCAATTGATTTCTGCAAATCAATCTCAGACTGTCGACGCTGATCGGCCGACAAAGAACCGTCGCTGAGACTCTTGTTGTATTCCACGAGTTGCGCGCGCGCTTTGATCTCCGCTTCTTCAAGAGACAACTTCGCATCATTCAAATCCAGCAGAGCTTCAATCTGTTTCTTCAACTTGTCGTTGACCTTGTCAACCTCGGCTTGAAGATTCGCTTGAGCGGTAGCTTCTTTCTCAGTCAACCCAGCAGAAATGCCCTTTTGAATGTTGACCTGTCGGATGACTTCCTGCTGCTGGTTGTACGCATCAATCCCGTTATAAAGGGTGGCGATAAGATCCTTGTCGGCTGCTCCGGATTCGAGCAATCGCGCAATCAAATCATTCTGTGCGCCGCCTCGATCTCGAATCGCCTGAATCTGATCTTTGATCGCTCCAGTGCCATTTTCCAACTGCAACCGCAATAGACCTTCAACATTTCCCTGTTTGACCAAGGCATCGCGATTGTCGTCGATGACGGCAGTGAATTGTTCAACCGACACACCGGCTTTGTTCAGATTGTCGATCTGTTTCTTTGATTCAAGGATCGACCGCATCTTTGCTGTGGTTTCGTCAGTCAACTTTCCAGTCAACTCTTCGAAACTGTCGGAAAGAGTTTTTATGTCCTTGGCGACTGCGGCTTGTTCGTCGCTGTAGGACTTCCAAGCAATACCGCCGATCACGGCAGCTGCGCCGACCGCCAAGGTTGCAGGCCCAAGCAAAGCCATCCCACCAGCAGCGGCGGCGGCACCTCCGCCAGCAGCCGAACTCGTCATGTTCAACGACGCGATCGCACCTTGAGTGGAGACTGCTCGAGCAGCAAGATCAGCCATTGCTGTTCCAGCCTGACGAACAGCTGTTGTTGCCAGAGTGAATCCCTCAACAAGTTTCGGACCCACCAGGGCGACAGCGGTCAAGCCGATCAGACCGGTCTGGACCGGACCTGGAAGAGCAGAGAAGGCTGTGGCGACCAGAGCAATGACTTCTTGAATCTTCGTGTAGATCGGCAGGAGGGTCTTGCCAAGATCGGCAGAAGCGTTCTTCGTTTTCGCTGATGCAATCGCTGCCTGACCAGATGCTGTATCAGCCTCGCGTGCAAACTGGCCTTGTGCGAACGCTGATTTCTCTGTGATGAGAGCCAGTGCTGCTTGGCCCTTCGCATAGTTACTGACCGACGATTCCGAATCAGCCAATCCCATCGCGACAGCCTTGGCATTGACATCGGAGGCTTTGAGGGCGATACCGAAACGCTCGAGGGGATCGTATTCGCCACGGAGAGCTGCACCGAGGGCCGTGACCGCTTCGTCGGTTGTGCCTCCGAGGGTCGCGGCGAGATCGGCACCGGTTTGGGCCAGGAACACAGATTGGGTGGCGGCTTCTTGCGCGCTGAGTCCGAAACCTTTGAGAGAAGCACCGAGACGGCTCGTGAGAGTCCTAGCGGCTTCTTCGGATAGACCGGCCACGTTGGCGGCGTTCTTTGCGAACTCATTGACCGGACCCGACGCGTCTTTGAATACTGCTGCGGTGCCACCGATCGCCTGTTCAAGATTCGCAGCAGCATCGACAAGCTGTTTGGCACCGTAAAGAACGGCTCCGCCGAAGAGGGCGGTGCGGAGTGTGTCGCCGGCTGAGCGTGCGTTATCACCGAATCCGGCGAGGCGACCTTCAGCCTTCTTCAGTTCCCTCGCGAGCTGGTCGGCGTCACCGACTACAGCGACCCTGACTTCGCGCTTGTCACCTGCCATCGGTAGTCCTCACTCGTCCCAACGTTTCGCATCGGGACCGTATTCGGCCGCTTCTCGGCGTCTTGTCTGCACTTCGAACATCGCGTCGAGGTAGTCGTCGGGTTCCGCTAAGAGTACGGACATCGGTATCCCCGAGTCCATCGCCAAGGCTGCTACAGCGAGGGTGAAGAACTCGGGGGAGTAGGGTTTGCCTCTTCCTCGACAATGATCTCCACCGATTCGACAAGTTCGATCCAGTCGTCGAACGCGACGATTTCAGGATCAAGGCGTTTGGCGGCGCAGTATCCGTAGAACCACAAATGTTCTTGGCGGATACCGTCGTCGGAGAACATCGCCGATGCCGGCAGTTTGAACTGTCGTTCGAACCTGATCGCATCGGCTTTCCGTCCGGTCGGTTCAATGATCGTGCCGTCTTCGAGGGTGATCTTGTATTTCGCGAACATTGTCGGGGTTCCGTTCTAAGAGAGGGCTGATTGAACTGCTTTATCGACTGCTTTGCCGGCTGCTTCGACCAGCCGTTGTTGTGTTTCCAAGATGCCAGGGTAGACGTATCGTCCACGTTTGATGATCGGGCGAACGATCGTTTGGTTCCTTCCCCGCCCACGACCTTTCAAGGTTCCACCGAAGTCGAGCCAACCGTAATACGGTGCCACAGATGACTTCCCTCCGGCGAGAACGTAGAGAGTGTTGCCACCCGATCTGGCTTTGAGAGTGAACTGTGCGTAACCGGATTTCTTCGGAATCTTCCGAAGAATGGCGGGAAGGGTGTTTTGGATGATGGCTGACTTGAGGTCTTCGCGCAGTACCGGCACGAGGTCCGGATGTATCTTTCGCAGATACTTCCGGACCTCGGCCAGATTGCTGACGTAGACCCCAGCATCAACGGCCATCAGCCGTTCTTGCTCACCGTTCCGGCTGCACGCCAGGAGCCTGAGATGGTGACCGGACCATCGACCGGAGCGTCGACGGAGAAGTCGAAGAAGCCGGTGCCGTACCAGTAGACCGTGGGTGCGTTGGTGATGTCCGGATACAGGTAGAACTTGCGTGCGTCACCGTCGACAGCAGCCGTGTAGGACTGTGCCGTGGCGTCGTCGAAGTAACCGGAGAAGCTGCCCTGCGCGTCCGGCAGACCCGAGACGTACACCTTGTTCGTATCGCCGAACGAGGTGACTTCCTGAGTGTCGGTTCCGAACTCCGCCGACCACTGCTTGAGGAAGGCGACAGAAGAAGGGGCCGCTGCCGAGGTGGCGATCCCGAGATAGAGGCGACCATTGCGGCCGTGGCGACGTGCCATTGATTTCTCCTTGTGGAGTTGATGGGGTCTGGGGTTCTAACGGCCCGTCGGGATGGTCGAAAGACTTTGGAAATGCTCGAGGAGTTGCCGAACATTATTGTCGAACGTGCGAGATGATACTGCCGAACGTGCCTCTAATGCAGCGGACTCTCGTTCGGCCGGATGATTCAACCACCATCGCAACTGCTCACCAAACTCTTCGGGGCTGTGAAAGGTTGGGAGCATTCCGAGTAGCTCGTCGGATTCGGGTCGGGATTCGCGTAGGAAGAATGTGCCGGTGGCGGCTAGTTCTATTTCGCGTGGTCCCATTGCCCATCCGATGTCGTGTCCTTCCATAGCCTCTTTTCTGTAAAGGTTGGCGGAGGTGTGGACTGAGGAGTAGAGGTCGGCGGTGGTGTCGTTGGGGAGGCAGCCTTCGGGATGATGGATCAGATACTTCTGCAAGGGTGAGTCGTCGTCGAGGGTCTGCCAGTTGCCGCCGAAGATGACGTCAATGTCTGTCCAGTCAACTGCTTCAAAGAATTCGATGCGGGATGGGAAGGCGGTTCCGACCCATCCGAAGTCGGCTCGGAGATCATCGGAGACTGGCCGGCGATAATGGATCTCGGGGTCGTATGCCTGGGGAATGTAGAACGTGGCCGGCTGTTTGAGCCGGTATTGGTCAAGATTGGTGGGGTCGTTGATGACAGCCAGGTCGGCTCGAGCTGCGATCGGAATTTGTGAAGGGTCTTCATAGGGTGCCTCGGTGAGGATCACTGCGATTTTGATGCCTCGATCTCGGATCACATCAAATGTTTCGGGTGGCACGAGGAACGCTGATGTGATGAGAACGAGGTCGGGCCAGAAGTCGAAGCAGGCGGCGCGTAACTGTTCGCCGACCATGCGCGCTGCGACATGGCCTTTCTCTTGTTCAGACACTTTGCCTCGGATCGCGTTTTCGACGAATGTGATGCGATCGGCGAGATTGAAGTTGCGAATCTGATGTTCGGTGCGTTGTAAAGCGCGCAGCCATCCACGATGAACGTCTGCTACTGAGAACTCGGGGCCTGGTTCGACTGTGAGGATTCGCACTTAGCCGAGAACCTCAATGTTGACCTCGACTCCCAAGTATTCAATACCGCCGATGGTGAAGGTGCCGGGATTGTTCCAGGAGACGACGCGTGCCGAATCGCATGAACCACCGAGGGTCGGGTCGGTATCTATGACATGGTAGATGGAGTCGTTGCCTTGGCTGAGGAACTCGTCGAGACGTTCTTGGCCGTGCTGATCGTCTGCCCTGGTGAGCATGACGAGGACGCCATAGTTGACTGTCATGGCGTCGTTGAAGTCTTGGTCATAGGAGCCGGTACCGAGGGCGACGACCGCTGCGGGTGGCTGCAACTGTGACGGCACCCATTCGTAGATTCGAAGGTTGTTGACGTTTTGGAGGGCGTCGCCGATGCCGGCCCTGACTGATGCGAGGTTCATCCGATGACCAATCCTTCGCCGCCTTGGCGACGGTATGGGGCGATCATCATTTGCACGTCAGGGTCGAGTCGGGTGGAGACTCGGATTGCTCCGAATGCTTCGCCGGCTGCGAATCCTTCGGGGGTTTGCGCGCGACGGTAGATGCGTGCCGCTTGGATGAGGCAGGCTTGTTCGATCAGATGAGGGACCGCAGCCCATCCCCATTTGGCGGTTACCTGAACTCGAGGGCGACGGCCGCTGACAGGAAACATTTTGGGGACTGTGGCGATGATGGTGTTGTAGGGCTGACCGTTGATTCCACCGACGACCCCATTGACGGGTTCGAGGATGTATTCGGTGGATGACCAAGTTTGGTCGTAGGTGCCGTTATCGCCAGTGTCGGTTTTGATAATCAGACCGGTTGTGGTGGAGAAGTCGTCGACGGTGCAGCGGATGGCGGTGTCGGCATAGTAGGACCGGGCCGAGGTGGAGGCGTCAAGGTAGAAGCGTCGGTTTGTGTAGGCGTCGATGCTTCGTGAGGCTGCTTCGATGGCAGCTTCCATTTGAGCGTCTTCGGCTGTGCCGTAGTTGGCGGAGGGGAACAGATAGGCTTTGAAGTTGACGAGGGTGTTGTAACCGTTCGTGATGGTCATGGCTTTTGGCTCCATTTGGTCCGGAGGCGGGTCACGTTTTCCGCTACAGCCGACCAGCGTTCCGCACCGGATTGCGATTCGAGATGCGTGACTGTCAAACGTGGATCATAGACGTTGCGGTAGCCGTCCTGCACCAGAGCGAGGGAAAGGTCGACGTCTTCGTATCCATTCCAATAGCCGGTGTCAAAGCCGCCGATTTGCCAGAAGGTGCTGCGACGAATAGCGAAACAAGCTCCGGTTACTGCGGCAACCTGGGTGAGTTCTTTCGACCATTCGTGTTGAATGTTCCATGCTTCTTGCCCTGGCGGTCGTTGTAAATCGACTGCGATGCCGGCGCATTGAATGGTGCAGTCGGGGTAAATGAGTTTTGGTTGTGCTGCTCCGATGGTTGGGTCGGCGGCGAGATGGTCGATGATGCCAGTCCAGTTGGGGTGGACGATGGTGTCGTTGTTGAGGAAGATCAGATAGTCGGAGGTGGCTTGGGCTGCGCCTTGGTTGCAGGCGGCGGCGAAGCCGAGATTGTTGGGGTTGGCGATGGTGGCGATTTTGGCGGTGCCGTCGGTGGAGCCGTTGTCGACGATGATGATCTCGTCAACCGGATCATGTCGGTGGATGGAGGCGAGACAGTTTTGGGTGAGTTCAAGCCGGTTGTATGTGGGGATGATGATGGAGATGGTCATCGGATCGGATCTTCGATGAGTCCTGGCTCTTCGCAAAGTTTGCGCCACATCGCCCAGAGCTGTGAGTCGTCAAGTTTTCCGGCTTGTCGCCAATGCGCCCCGTAGGTGGGATGCAGGTTGGTGGCTTGGAAAGCTGCTGCTCCGTTTCGAAGTTTGGTGACGAGTTGTTCGAAAGAACGGTATTGAAAGTGGCGATAGTTCAATCCGGTTGCTGGGATGCCGGGATGATTGAAGATGAAGTGGTTTCCAAAGTCGATCCATACGTCTGGGTGATAGCGGAAGAAGGCTTTGCCCATTTTCTGTGGTGATTGGCGGCGATGATTGATGCGTCGAAACGGATTGGATTTGATTGGATCGTCGTCGTCGGTGGCGATGTGGTCCCAGCCGGTCGCGGTGTAAACATCGGCTTCAGCTTGCTGGAAGAACTCGGAGAGGGTGCCGTCGGTCCAGTACCAATACTCGTCGGCGTCGAATGGCATAATCCATTCGGCTCCGAACAGGCTGTGTGCCTGATGGGCGAGGGTCGTCATCTTTTGGTCTTGGTAGTAGCCGACTTCGGTGTCTTCAACGACTGTGACCTGTCCGGTTTCTTTGAAGGTTTGGAGGATGAAGCCGGTGTCGTCGACGCTCATGTTGTCGGCGATGAGGATGTGGTCGATGCCTTGGTTGAGGAGATGGGTGATGGTGTGGCCGATGATGTCGGCTTCGTCTCGGACCATTGTGATGGCTGCGACGGTCATTTGATTCTCCTAGCAGGAACTCCGACCCATGTGGAGTTCGGTGGCAGTTCTTGACGGGGTAGGACGACGGCACCGGCTCCGATGGTGACTCGAGGGTTGAGTGTGGCGAGGTTGGAGATGACAGCTCCGGCTCCGATCTGGCAGCCGGCTCCGATGGTGACATCGCCGGAGATGACGGCTCCTGGTCCGATGGTGACGAAGTCGCCGATTTGGGCGCGTGTGATAAAGACGTTCCCGTTGACGTGGCTGTGTCGCCCTAGACGGGTTTTGGGGCCGATTGTGGTATGTGGACCCACCACGACGCCTGGGAGGGCCTGTAGCGTCCAATGAACGGCCGCTGAGGGGTCGATAGCGGTAGCCGCCCCATCCGGACGGTCCAATCGTTCCCGAATCCTTGAATCGTTGTGGCCGATCAGATAGCGGTCATACAGTTCGAGATCGAGGCATGGGCCGAGAATGTCGGGACCATCGGCTTCGTCATCAAGGTATCCGGCGAAAGGCTGATTGCCGGCTCGGAGGATGGCGGCGACGTCTTGACCGTGACCGCCAGCGCAGAGGATCACGATCGGATTCATAGTTTGTAATCTCGGGATCGGCGGATTCCGATGTGGATGCAGCGTGGCTCGTCGTCGAGATCGCCTAGATAGCCGAATTGCCAGCCGTCATCTAAGAGCCGTTTGGTTAGGTCTGCTTCCAAACCGGCTGGATAGCGGGTGATGGCGCGTGGATACAGGCACGGGTTGAATGTGAACAGGTGACGTTGTCGAAGCCATCCTGGCAGTTGTTGAAACCGTGTCCGATCAAGGTTGTAGATGCTGCCAGCTTGCTGTTCTTCTGGCGACCACGGTTGACGATGCAACGCGATCTGAGCGAGAGAAGGGTCGGCTTGGAGGTATTCGATCATCCACGGAATGTCAACCGGCTCGGGAAAGACGAAGTCGTCCTCGAGATGGAAGATGAAGTCGATGTCGTCGTTGAGATGATCCCAGCCGGTTTGGATAGCACCGGCGAGTCCTTTTCTCGGTTGATTGCGGATGACATCGAATCCGTCTGGGGCGAAGCCAAGCGGTTCGCCAGAATCGTCGACGAGGAGTCGCTGCGCGAACGGATAGTTCAGACATTCGATCGCCGATTGGAGGGTGCGTTGCAGGTAATCCCATCGGCCGTCGGTAATGACCAGCAAGGCGACGTTCATACGGTGACTCCGTGACGTGCCCAACGTCGAAGGAACGCTGCTTTGTCGCGTGCGAGTTGGGCTTGCATTTGAGGGTCAGTCCAGTCGCCGGTTTTGCCTCCCCCGTCAATGTGTTTGACGGTCACATCGGTGACCATGCCGTACCAGGCGTTCGCCATGTCCATTGACAGAGTCAAATCATTGTCTCCGAACCACCACATAGCGTCTTCGGGGAATCGCCATCCTTGTTCGAACCAATCCGATTTGACCATGAATGCGAAACCGGCGAGACCTCCGGTTCCGTCGTAACGGTCGGCGCAGATCCCATGCAACTGCACTAGCGGTTCTGTGGCGGGTCGGCCGTCATAGTTGGGGCAGACAGCGGCGAGCTGCGGATCGGATCTGAGCAGCTCAGCCTGGCGGGACAGGAATCGTTCGCCGATGGTGATGTCGTTGTTGAGGAATGCGATGTTTGATTTGGGGTGATGTTGCATCGCCCATTCGGCTCCAAGATTCCACATTTGATGGATTCCCATGCCGGCACAGTCGATGACTTTGGCGAACGTTTGCGCGCCAAGCCAACGGCGCGTCTCAGGGTTTGAGCCGTTGTCGAGGATGAGAATGCCGTCGTGTTCGCCTTGGTCATGTAACTGTTTGACCAGATTCTTGGTCATTTTCAGATTGTCTTTGACGGGGATGATGGCGACGGTTCGGATCGGCAGAAGTTCTGGTGGTACTTGCGGCCAGAAGTCACGGGTCGTGAGGGTCCGTTTCTTGATGTGGCCGACCTCGATAGTTGTGTCCACATAGCAGGGGAATCCTGCGCCTTGCGCGCGCAGACTGAACACATAGTCTTCGCCCATGATGTCGTGGACTTCTTCGCCGGTGTCTTGGTCGATGTAATCCCATTGAACGTATTTGAACCAGGGCTGTGCGTCTTTGCGGTTCGCATCCCAGATTTTCTGTAGGACGGTTCGATGGATGAGGACACAGCCGGAGCCGACTGCTCCGACTTGCCAATGCTGTTCGGCTGGGATCGTGATGTATTCCCTCGGTGTCGGCGGATCAAGTGATTCGAAGCCGATGCAGGCGGGAACTATTCGATGATGTGGATTCCATTTCTCAGCCATGATGAGAGCCGAGAGGATCGGCCGTTCTTTCTCATCGGCTGATTCGAGCATCAAATCGACAAGGTCGAATCGGAATCGCTGATCGGTGTCGATGAACAGCAGCCAGTCGGCGTCACCTT
>Ga0208004_1001102_pt1 | contig 10542 bp, 10 predicted proteins | sample DEB08_DNA_6_FD_184522 | JGI IMG/M metagenome (GOLD analysis project Ga0208004, IMG submission 184522) | Aqueous microbial communities from the Delaware River and Bay under freshwater to marine salinity gradient to study organic matter... | ecosystem: Environmental > Aquatic > Marine > Coastal ...
TTAAGCGCCACCAAACGGGTATTTCTCTTCTATACTCTTCTGACTACTCGCAGAAGTAGATTGATTAAAAATCCAAAGGAGAACTTCGTGAAATCATTACTTAAAGCCTTCATGGCAATCGCACTACTGTTTGGCTTTAGCCAAGCCACACTTGCCGACCACCATGGCGGCAAACAAAAAGTGGTTTACCACATCAATTATGATGATCCAAAAATGCAAGGCGGCGCTTTGCGTAACATCCAAAACCACATCAATGCGATAGGTGCTGACAAGCTCGACTTGCGCGTGGTGTTACATGGCAATGGTTTAGCACTGCTCGTGCTTCCTGATGCAGCAGGTCGCTTGCCTGGCTTCAAGCATGCTAATGCCAACGACAAAATGGCTGCCCAAATTGATGGCCTGCGTAACCAAGGCATCAGCTTTAAGGTTTGCGCAAACACCGTCAAAGGGAAAAAGGTCAACATCGATACTGACCTACACATGGTCTCTAAAGATGACATCGTCCCTAGCGGTGTTGCTGAACTAGCGATCCTTCAAGGCCAAGGTTTCGCTTACATTAAGCCATAAACACGAGACCCACAAAAAAGCCCGCGTCAGCGGGCTTTTTTATTGTGCGTTGCAACATGGCAAGCTGTTTACCCGGACAAAAAAACCCCGCTAGAAGGCGGGGCTTAATAACGGCCGAAACTCGACTGTTTTTAGCCGGGCAGAGACATCCCAAAGGATGCCTCAAAACGCGCCGCAAACTCATTCTTAGTAAAGCTATGGTTCTGCGGACCTTGGCTTTCGATTTTGTAAGCGCCCATCAGTGAGGCGATACGTGCAGTGATCGCCCAGTCGTAACCTTTCATCAAACCAAATAGCAGCCCACCACGGTAAGCATCGCCACAACCGGTGGGGTCGACTAAGGCGTCTGGCTTAGCGACGGGAATCTCTAGACGCTGACCTTGGGTGTAGATGTAAGAACCTTCACCACCGCGCGTCACGATGACCGCTTCGACCATCTCCGCGAGTTGCTCCATGGTTTTGCCGGTACGCTCTTCCATCAATTTAGCTTCGTAGTCGTTAAACGCACAGTAGGTCGCTTGTTCGGCAAACCGCGTGAGGTCGGCACCATCAAACATCGGCATACCTTGACCCGGATCGAAAATAAACGGGATACCCGCTGCGGCAAATTGTTCCGCATGCTCGATCATGCCCTGACGACCATCGGGCGAAACAATGCCCAGGGTGATGCCAGCATGATCGCTAACCTTATTAATGTGCGCATGATTCATCGCACCCGGGTGAAAGGCGGTGATCTGGTTGTCATCTTGGTCGGTGGTGATAAACGCTTGCGCGGTGAATTCTTCCTCGACCATGGTGATGCCATCACGGCTCACGCCTTTGGCATCCATCCAATCAGCATAGGGTTGAAAGTCGCTACCGACAGTCGCCATTGGCTTACCCTCGCCACCGAGGAGATGCAGGTTGTAGGCAATGTTGCCCGCACAACCGCCATAGTTACGGCGCATTTCTGGGACTAAAAAAGAGACATTCAGGATGTGCACTTGATCAGGCAGGATGTGGTTTTTGAATTGGTCTTGGAAGACCATGATGGTGTCGTAAGCCATTGAGCCGGTGATCAGCGCAGTCATAAGTTACCTCTAATATACGAATGCAAAATCGCTGGAAATGATGATGCATATTGCAGTGGGCAATGGTACCTTAGCGCGAGCGAATCTGCCCTAAGAAGGCAGTCAAACGCTGCCGTGACGTTGGTGGCACGGTGACCACACAGGCAACTGTGTAGCGAATTAATAAAATTTAGGAGTTGGACTTTCATGAAAATCCAAAAATTATTTGTTGCAGCAGCAGCTGCTCTACTTCTATCTGGCGCATCTTTCGCTGCTTCTCAAGCAGATGCTGATGAGGCTATCTCTGCGGCAAAAGCGGCTAACAAAGGCGCTAAAGGCGCTGAGTGGCGTGATACCGGCAAGATGATCAAAGCGGCTGAAGCTGCAGCTGCAGAAGGCAAGTTTGATGCCGCTGTAAGCGAAGCAAAAGACGCTGAGTTCCAAGCAAGCATTGCACAACAACAAGCAAAGGGCGCGACCAACGCAGGTAACCCTTCTTACTTGTATAACTAAGCTGCTTTAGTTGAAGAAGCCCGCGAAAGCGGGCTTTTTTATGTATGAGTAATTTATCGATTCAGACCTTTATCAGCTTTGCCGGCGTGGGCGCGATCGCCACTGCCTTGCAGTACATCTTGCTGACGATTCAGGTGGAATTGATTAACGTTGGCGCGGTATTGGCTTCTTTTATTGCTTACGCGATCAGCTCGATCGTGAATTACCTGATGAAGTATCACTATGTGTTTTCATCGCAACAACAGCACCGCAAAACAGCCCCACGTTATCTGATTATTTCGAGCATTGGCTTGGCGCTGAATACGCTGCTGATGTATATCGGCGTGGAAGGCTTTGGCTGGCACTACCTAGCGTCGCAAATCATCGTTACCGGCATTGTGTTGGTGTGGAATTACACCGCTAGCGCGCTGTGGACCTTTCGGGCCGATTAAGCTGCACTATCAAACTTTCTAATGGCTTTGCGTTTTCGCCTCTGAGCTAAATGCTCTAGAATGGCGCCGTTCAACGCGATTGCGCGTAAGTTATTCATTTTGAGGAAGAACCATGATCCTAGATCGCGTCCAGCCTGGTGATAAGGCCCCTGACGAAATTAACGTCATCATCGAAATCTCTGCAGGTAAAGATCCTGTGAAGTACGAGATTGATAAGCCTACCGGTGCGATGTTTGTTGACCGCTTCCTGGGCACGGCGATGTTCTACCCCTGTAACTACGGTTACGTGCCACAGACTTTGTCACTCGATGGCGACCCGGTTGATGTGATGGTGATTGCACCTCTGCCTGTTCAAGCCGGTGCGGTGATCAAGTGTCGTCCACTGGGTGTGTTGGATATGGAAGATGACGGCGGCGTGGATATGAAGATACTTGCGGTACCGGTAACTAAGCTGACTCCGCTTTACAAAGACATGAAGGACTACACCGATATGCCAGAAGAAACCTTGGCACGTTTAGTTCATTTCTTTGAGCACTACAAAGATCTTGAAGAAGGTAAATGGGTCAAGATGGGTGGCTGGAAAGGCGTTGATGATGCCAAGAAGGAAATCCTAGCGAGTATCGATCGCTACACCGACTAAATATCAGCCCCTCATTGAGGGGCTTATCACTTAAGGCTTCTGCTGATGTCTGACGAACTCACTCACTTTGATGCCCACGGCCAAGCCCACATGGTGGATGTTGGCGGTAAGGACAGCACGCACCGTGTTGCGGTGGCGAGCGGTTCGATCAAGATGGATGCCGCTACCTTAGCCTTGATTGCACAAGGCGGTCATAAAAAAGGTGACGTGCTGGGCATTGCGCGTGTTGCGGGCATCATGGCATCGAAGAAGACCAGTGATCTCGTACCTTTATGTCATCCACTACCACTGACGCATGTGTCGATCGAGTTTGAGATCGATGAGGCAAACCATAAAGTTGATGCCTCATGTCGTGCTGAAACGCGTGGTCAAACCGGCGTGGAGATGGAAGCGCTGTGTGCGCTGCAAGTTGCTCTACTGACGATCTACGATATGTGTAAAGCGGTTGATCGCGGCATGGTGATTTCAGATGTTCAGCTAGAGCATAAGTCCGGCGGTAAGTCTGGCGAATGGAATTGCGCTCAGTGAACTCAACCTATTTTCAAGCCAGCTTTATTACCAGCGCGGCGAAATTATCCCAATCACCCGAAGACACCGGTTACGAGATCGCGTTTGCCGGTCGTTCGAATGCTGGTAAGTCGAGTGCGATTAATACGCTGTGCCAACAAACAGCACTCGCACGAACCAGTCGCACACCCGGTCGCACGCAATTACTGAACTTTTTCCGCGTTGATGATCAACGTCGTTTAGTTGACCTACCCGGTTATGGTTATGCGGCTGTAGCTCAAGACATCAAAGCCGATTGGCAAGGTGCGCTAGCCGACTACTTAGAAAAACGTGAATGCTTACGTGGCGTGATCTTGATGATGGATTCGCGTCATCCGTTAAAAGATTACGACATTCAAATGCTTGAATGGGCTAACCACATCGAGATACCGGTGCACGTGTTACTCACCAAAGTGGATAAGCTGAATCGCAAAGAGCAAGCTATCTCGCTAGAGCGTGTTGATGCGGCACTAAAAGAGTTTAGCCTCGAGTTTAGTGTGCAGCTGTTTTCATCACTGAAACGCTGGGGCGTTGATGAAGCACATGAGAAGCTCGACCAGTGGTTTGAGCTTTAATGTGCCTCTTCCCAGTTAGCGCCACTCCCCACTTCTACAAGTAACGGCACATTCAGATCAGCTGCCGCTTCCATCAAGCTTTTAATTTTAGCTGTGGCTGAATCCATTTCGTTTGGCGCGACTTCGAATACCAGTTCGTCATGTACTTGCATCAGTAGATGCACATCGGGTTTGTCGTTGACTAACCATTGATCCACATTGAGCATCGCACGTTTGATGATGTCGGCAGCTGTACCTTGCATCGGCGCGTTAATCGCTGCACGTTCAGCACCGGCACGACGCGCACCGTTACGTGCATTGATCTCAGGTAGATACAAACGACGACCAAACAAGGTTTCGACATAACCCTGATCTTTAGCTTGCTCGCGCGTGCGATTCATGTAGTCCTGCACACCGGGGTAACGAGTAAAGTACAGATCGATATAGTCCTGCGCTTCGTTACGCCCAACGCCGAGCTGTTTAGCTAAACCAAACGCCGACATGCCATAGATCAAACCAAAGTTAATTGCTTTAGCAGCGCGACGTTGATCGTCGGTAACACTTTCTGGATTATCGGCGGCAAACACTTCCGCGGCGGTAGCGCGGTGAATATCCGCACCTTCAGAGAAAGCTGTGAGCAAACCTTTATCCGCAGACAAGTGCGCCATGATGCGCAGCTCAATCTGTGAGTAGTCAGCTGCCACCATGGTCCATCCGCTCTGTGGAATGAACGCACGACGAATACGTCGACCTTCTTCACTTCGAATCGGTATGTTCTGCAGATTCGGATCGGATGAACTCAAACGACCGGTTGCTGCAACCGCTTGGTGATAACTGGTATGAATGCGTTGGGTTTGCGCATCAATCATCTCTGGCAACTTATCGGTATACGTCGACTTAAGCTTGGCAAGACCACGATGCTCCAAGATAACGCTGGGTAGCTCATGTCCCATCTCGGCAAGCTCTTGCAGCACATTCTCTGCTGTTGATGGCGCACCCTTTGGTGTCTTTGCGATAACAGGAAGCTCTAACTCATCAAAGAAGATCTCACCGATCTGTTTTGGTGAGCCCATGTTGAAGCTGCGCCCTGCAATCTCATAGGCTTGTTGTTCCAGTTGATGTAATCGCTCGGCAAGTTGCGCACTTTGTTGTTTAAGCTGTGTGCTATCAATCACCACGCCTTGACGCTCGATACGCGAGAGCACCGATAACAGCGGCACTTCAAGATCGGTGACTAAGTTAGCTAAGCTTGGCTCTTGCTTTACTTTGGACCATAAGTGCTGATGTAGACGCAAGGTAATGTCAGCATCTTCTGCGGCATAGGGACCGGCTTGTTCAATATCGATTTGATCGAAGCGTAATTGCTTAGCGCCCTTACCGGCGATATCTTCAAAGTGTATTGTTTTTAGCTCAAGGTAACGCTCGGCCAGTGAGTCCATGTCATGACGGCCTGCACTACTGTTATACACATAGGACTCGAGCATGGTGTCGTAAGCGATACCCTTTAATTCGATACCGTGATTCGCGAGCACGCTTTTATCGTACTTAAGATTCTGACCGACTTTTTTATGTGCATCCGACTCTAAGATGGGCTTCAATGCGGCGAGCACATCATCACGATGTAACTGTTCTGGCGCACCCGGATAACAATGAGTGAGTGGTACATACGCTGCTTTACCAGCCTCTATTGCAAAGGATACGCCAACCACTTCGGCTTGCATGTAATCCAAACTCGTCGTTTCGGTATCTAAGGCAAACAGCTGCGCGTTTTTAAGCTGTTCTAGCCATGCATCAAAGTCAGCCTGTGTGAGCACGATGTCGTATTGCGCATCGATCTTTTCAGCCTTCTTTTCGGGCTGCGACTGTTCCGAAGATATCTTTTCACCTTTTGCACCATCGAGTGTGGCTAAGTAGCGACGCGACTCAATCCGCGTGTAGTGTTTTCTCAACTCATCTGTGTTGGCTGCGCTTGGCTTTAGCTGATCAATGGTCACAGGCAGCTCTACATCGAGCTTTATGGTCGTAAGTTCACGTGAGAGTTTGAGTTGATCAAGATTACCGCGAAGGTTTTCGCCAATCTTGCCTTTGATCTCTTCGGCATGTGCCACCAAGTTATCAATCGTCTCGTATTCGCCGAGCCATTTTGCCGCCGTCTTAGGGCCACACTTAGGAATGCCCGGAATGTTATCGGCGCTATCACCCACCAGCGCCAAGTAATCAATGATCTGCTCGGGAGTGACATCAAACTTATCGATGACACCTTGTCGATCCATCACCACATCATTCATCGTGTTGATCAAAGTGATGTGATCATTCACCAGCTGCGCCATGTCTTTATCGCCGGTTGAGATTAGCGATGGCATGCCTTTATCGGCCGCTTGTTGTGCCAAGGTGCCAATCACATCATCGGCTTCGACACCAGAGATCATGACCAACGGCAAGCCCATGGCTTGAATGATCTGATGTAGTGGCTCGATCTGTTGACGTAAATCATCAGGCATCGGTGGTCGATGCGCTTTGTACTCGCTGTACATCTCATCACGGAATGTCTTGCCCGGGGCATCGAAGACCACGGCGATATGTTCTGGCTGATATTCATCGATCAGCTTGTTCAACATATTGAGTACGCCAACGATCGCGCCGGTCGCTTCACCGTGCGAATTGGTCAGTGGCGGGAGCGCGTGATACGCGCGAAACAGGTACGACGAGCCGTCGACGAGGATAAAGGGAGGTTGTGAATTCATGGCCTCAGGATACCTTGCTTGTATCTCTGAGGCATGAAATTTTCAATGTTAACTGGCGAGTTTTAGCTGCTCTTCTGGCTGCACAATTCGCGCCTCCTTCAAGGTCACTAATTCCTCAGCGCTGACCGGATGAATCGCGATAGTGTTATCCAAGTCCGCCTTGGTTGCACCCATTTTGAGCGCCACCGCAAAACCTTGCAGCATCTCATCAACACCTTCACCTATTAGATGAATACCAACTACGCGCTCTTGCTCACCCGCGCATATCAACTTCATTGCTGTGGTGGAGCCATGTTCATTTAAGGCGTAACGCATAGGTGTAAAGCTTGTCTCATAGACCTTTATCTCTTGACCTAAACGACGCGCCTGCATCTCGGTTAACCCTACGCTACCAATCGGTGGGTGCGTAAATACAACACTCGGGATGTTGTCGTAGTCGACCTTACGTTCGACCTGACCCGCGAACAGCCGCTCGGCCAAGCGACGCCCAGCCGCAATCGCCACCGGTGTCAGCGCTGCACGACCCGTGATATCACCAATCGCGTAGATGCCATCAACATTCGTGTTCTGATAATCATCGGTTGGGATCATGCCGTTATCTAAACGTCTCACACCAGCTAGCTCAAGGTTTAAACCTGCTGTATTCGGACGACGACCAATTGCCCAAATGACACTATCAAAACCGGCATATTGCTCACCGTGTTTTGTGGCGACGCAGAGTCCATCTTCACGGTTTTCTAGGGCATTGACCTCAACACCTAAGTTCAGCGAGATGCCTTGCTTCACCATTTCGCCCGCTAAGGTATCGCTGATCATTTCATCAAAGGCGATCAGTAAACGATCTTCCAAGCCAAACAATGACACCTCTGAGCCTAAAGCACGCAGGACACCTGCAAGCTCGGCACCGATATAGCCACCGCCTATCACCGCGACACGCTTAGGCTGTTCTTTGAGTTCGAAGAACCCATCGGAGGTAATGCCTAATTCAGCACCGGGTATCGGTGGCACCATTGGCGTACCACCGGTTGCAACAACAATGTGGTCTGCGCGATAGATCATGTCGTTGACCCGTAGGCTATGCGCATCAACAAATTGACCATAGCCCGCGATCACATCGATGCCTAGCTGTTGAGCATAGCCATCCCAATATTCTGTGATGTTACTGATGTATCGATCGCGACCTTCAATTAAACGTGACCAGTCAAAACCCTGATGCTTAACATGATGGCCAAAACCTGATGCATCAGCGACTGCGTGCGCCAAGTGCGCCGCATACCACATCACTTTCTTTGGTACGCAACCTTGGTTAACGCAGGTGCCACCCAAGCCCTGTGGTTCGATGATCGCAACACGTTTACCTAACTTTGCAGCAACTTCTGCCACTGCAAGACCACCGCTACCGCCGCCCAACGTTATCAAGTCATAATGTTTTGTTGTCATGGCTATTCTCCACTTCACGGGGTAGCGAAATACCCCGATCATTTTTATGCCGCTTTCTTTTCTGCCGCTTCTAAGTGAGCAATTAACGCTTCTGATCCACCGATGTAATCACCATCAATGAACACCTGAGGAACCGTTTCCTTTCCACTTAATGCACGCACCGTGCGAATACCGATCCCTTTGCCTAGGCTGATTTCTTCAAAGGCCATACCTCGCTCGGAAAGTTGCTTCTTTGCCTCTGCGCAGAATGGGCAGCCCGGCTTTGTCACAATGCTGATCGCAGCAGGCTTTTGCGCCTGAGGATTGATGTAATTCAGCATGGTGTCCGCATCTGAGACTTCAAAAGGATCACCAGGTACGTTGGGCTCGATGAACATCTGGTCAATCACGCCATCTTTCACCAGCATCGAGTAGCGCCAGCTGCGCTGACCGAAACCAAGGTCTGACTTATCAACCAGCATGCCCATACCCTGGGTGAATTCACCGTTACCGTCTGGAATCAATGTCACCTGATCTGCTTCTTGGTGCTCTTTCCATGCATCCATCACGAAGGCGTCATTCACTGACATACAGACGATTTCATCGACACCTTCTTGTTTAAACACTGGCGCAAGCTCATTGAAGCGCGGCAAGTGGGTTGAAGAACATGTCGGGGTGAAAGCACCGGGTAGCGAGAACATCACAACGGTTCGACCGTTGAAGATCTGCTCAGATGTCACATCGACGAATTCACCGTTTTGACGGGTTTTAAATGTTGCGCTTGGTACGCGCTGACCAACCATTGAGTTCATTTCACCTCTCCTGTTATTAGGTAAAAACTAAGTGGAGAGGATTATTGATAGAAATCTATAATAGATAAAATTTTATATTTATATCGGAATGATAGATTTTGGCTATTTACGCCAAAAGGTTGGCGTCAGCAGTACCAACAAGGTGAAGATCTCAAGTCGGCCAAGCAACATGGCAAAACACAGAATCCATTTACCCGGATCATGCATCTGAGCGTAGTTCAAACCCACCTCGCCAAGACCTGGGCCAAGGTTGTTGATACTTGCCGCAACTGCGCTGAAGGCGGTCATCAAATCCAGTCCGGTTGCCGCAAGTGCGAGATACATCACGGTAAAGCTCGCCACATAAAGCGCGAAGAAACCCCACACTGCTTCAATGATGCGCGACTGCACCACCTTGCCACCAATACGGACTGGGATTTGTGCGCTTGGATGGATTAATCGGGTTATCTCTCGCATACCTTGCTTGATCAGCAGATACAAACGAATCACTTTGATGCCACCACCGGTTGATCCAGCACAGCCACCGACAAAACTGGCGAACAATAAGGTGATCGCAATAAAGCCCGGCCAGTTATAAAACTCTGCCGTGGTAAAGCCCGCCGTTGTACCTATCGATACCGCTTGGAATAACCCATGTACCCATGCATCGCTCCAGTTGTCGTAACTTTTTGTAACCCATAGACCAAGAATAGTCACGGTAATGACGATCAGTTGAATCACGATATAGAACTTGAACTCATCATCGTGCCAATAACCTTTAGGGTTTTTTGAGCGGAAGGCGACAAAGTGCAGTGAGAAGTTAACTGCGGCTAGTAACATAAAGACAACCGCAACCAAATAAATTGCCGTGCTATTAAAGAAGCCCATACTGGCATCGTGGGTTGAGAAACCACCAATCGCTACCGTTGAGAAGGCATGTCCGATCGCATCAAAGGTATTCATGCCGGCTACCCAATAGGCAAACGCACAAGCGACCGTTAACGACAGATAGATCATCCACAAGGCTTTGGCTGTTTCGGTAATCCGAGGCGTAAGCTTTGAGTCCTTCATGGGACCTGGTGTTTCTGCACGATAAAGCTGCATACCACCGATGCCGAGAATCGGAAGCACAGCGACGGCCAAAACGATAATACCCATGCCGCCTAACCACTGAAGCTGTTGGCGATAAAACAAGATCGACTCGGGTAGCTCATCGAGATGCGTAATAACCGTTGCGCCAGTTGTGGTGAGACCAGATACCGATTCAAAGATCGCATCAGTAATCGAT
>Ga0208004_1001106_pt1 | contig 10528 bp, 18 predicted proteins | sample DEB08_DNA_6_FD_184522 | JGI IMG/M metagenome (GOLD analysis project Ga0208004, IMG submission 184522) | Aqueous microbial communities from the Delaware River and Bay under freshwater to marine salinity gradient to study organic matter... | ecosystem: Environmental > Aquatic > Marine > Coastal ...
ACGATGAAAGGAAAACGCGATGGCATTTATGCAACAAACAGAAGGCGAAGGCGGTGGGTTCAACACCTATGTAAAATTTAACGCCAAGGCCGGGAGATGGTTTTCAAAACGCGACGACAGCACCGACACGGAAGAATTCGAGGTAGCGGACATGACCGCCGTTATGGACCTTGCGCGGCTTCAAACAGGTTGGTTTTTGTTTGAGGCTGGCACAGCGCCCAGCCGCGTGATTGACGAAGCTCTTGGACAAGCCGGGGCAAAGCCTGGGGACCGCTTCAAGCGTGGTTTCCAAATGCTGTTTTTCAGCCCGAAGAATTTTCCGTCTTCTGGCGTAAGAGAATTCAGCACGACGGCACAGTCGGTCATGCGCGAATTTAACGACCTGCATGACAAGTACCTTGCCGCACCTGAATCGCAGGCGGGCAAATTGCCGGTGGTGCGCTGTTCTGGCACAACGCCGATCACTTCCAAGCATGGGACGAACTATGCGCCGCAGTTTGAAATTGTTGACTGGACGGATCGCCCTGTCGAACTGGAAGGCGTGGCTATGGAGACGTCGACCCAGCAGGTTGCTGAATCAACCCCGGCACCAGCCCCGGAACCAGCCCCAGCACCGGCACCAGCACCAGCACCAGCGCCTTCCCCTCAAGGCGCAGGCGGCGGGAACCTGTTTTAAGTAACAGGAACCCCAGGCGGGCGGCATTTGTGGTGGGTGCCGCCCGTCTACCCTTTACACCACAGCCGCCACCAGAGGGACCACCAGATGCAACCAGACTATGAAATAATCGAGGCCCATTTGACGCGCCATTTCGGCGGCTTCATGGAAGGTCTTATTGAGATTGCCGGGATAACGCCGAACCCCTCTGGTGCGCCACGGATTCAGGCAAGACAATTTGGCCTTGATAAAATAGAAGATGCGGCAACCTATGCCGCGCAGATTAATAGCGGTGGCGCAAATGCTTATTTTGGCGTTGTGCCGCGTAGGGAAGATATGGACCAGAATGCGCGCGCGTCTGACGCCGACTGCCTGCCCGCTGGTCATGTATGGCTTGATTTGGACGACGCAGGCGCGGCAGAGGAAGCCGCCGCAATTGTTTCGCCGTCTGGCGTGTTGCCTTGCTATTCGGTGGTCACGGGCAGGCACCCGCACACCCGCGTTCAAATGTTTTTCAGCCTTGATGAGCCTATGGACGCCGCGCAGCTTACCGACATAAACAAACGGCTGGCGCTCACCTTGTCGGGGGACGATAAAGTCACCAACATAGGCCGCATAATGCGTCTGGGTGGTACGGTGGCGTGGCCCAGCAAGGAAGGCCGCATTCCTGAAATGACGGAATTTCGGCCACAAAGCGCGGCTGAATCCAGCGCAGAAGAATTGACGCGCGCCCTTGCCTTGGACGCGGCACCCCTGTTTGACCACACATCTACGTTAGCCGCAGAGACATCAATCACGCGCGAACAGGCGGGCATCATACCGCTTGAACAAGTCACCGATGGCCGGGAAGAATATATGCGCGATGTGGTCGCGGCCAAGATGATTGAAGTTGTTGGCGAGGATCGCGGCATTAACAGCGAAACCGTCAACAAGATATTTGAGCGGGCATGGGACACCTTTTCGGCCAATGCCGACACCCGCCGCCCAGGTCATGCGACCCGCGAAGAATGCCTCTATAAAAGCCGGAAGATTGTTGAACGGCTGCAATCAGGCGGCATAGCAAACCTGCCCAACGTAGAGGCTGTTATAGCGGCGCACGAATCCGCGCAGGTTGACGCCCCATCCGCAATATCATTGCCCGTGCTGGATGAGGCAACAGGCTTTGAGAAATTCAACCAATGGATTGATGGATTCCAGCCGCCCGAATACCTCTGGCCGGGCATTCTGACGTATGGGACACTTTGCGGCCTGTCGGCATTGACTGGCGCGGGCAAGACCGCATTTTGCCTCGCGCTTTCAATCGCGGTGGCGCGTGGCGACACCCTGGGGAACTTGCCAGTAAAACGAGGAAACGTCGTTTTTCTATGCGGGGAGAACCCCTTGGATGTCAGGATGCGCTGTTTGATGATATGCAAGGCGCACGGCATCGACTCGGCGAGCCTGAATATTTATTTTTACAATGGGTCTTTTGACATTGAGCAGTCGCATGACATGCTGGCCGAATATATCGAGGGCATTGGCGGCTGTTCTTTGCTTATTGTTGACACGCTGATCGCCTATTTCGTCGGGGATGATGACAATTCCAACGTGCAGATGGCCCAATATGCGCGCGATGCCTTGCGACCGTTGACGCAGTGCGAGGGGAACCCTGTCGTGCTGGTGCCAGCGCACCCGCCGAAACACGCGAAAGAAAAAGAAGAAATGGTGCCGCGTGGCGGCGGCGCGTTCTTGAATGAGTTGGACGCCAACTATTGCGTTGTGAACAATGGCGAAGGCTTGCTGCAGTTTCACTGGGCGGGGAAGATCAGGGGCGGCGACTTTGACCCAGTTGACTTCATACTGGAAGACCTGCAGCACCCCGACATTCTGGACAGTGACGGCAACATGCTGCGGAGCGTCAGCGCCCGCGCAGCCACAGATGATGAAGTCAGAAAACGAGTCAGAGCTAAGATGGATGATGAAGACGACCTGTTACTAGCCTTGTCGGATCATGGATATATAGGCGCGCTGGAACTTGCTGAGGCGTTGGCGTGGTATGGAAAAACCGGCGCAGGCGACACCAAGCGAGTTGGCACCGTTGCCGCGCGGCTGGCAGGCCAGAAGATGATAAAATATGTGCGGAATCGCTGGGAACTAACGTCCCAAGGCGAAAAAGAGGCAGACAAGATCGCCGGGGACCGCACCCAGGCGGCAGACTTTAATAAAAGGATTAAAACACAATGACCCACAAAGACAAAGCGCCAGTGAGCGAACCTATTAGGCTTTCAGTATTGCAAGAGGCGGGCAACCTGATTGCAGGCGACAGGGAAGACCAATACGGCGACCCTCTCGACCACTTCACGGAAGTCGCCGCCGTCTGGTCTGTTTTGTTGGACGTAACGATCAAGCCTGCACAGGTCGCATTGCTGATGGCCGCGTTAAAGCTGGTGCGGCTGGCAGAAGATCCGCTGCATAGAGACAGCGCCGTTGACCTGTCTGGTTATGCCGCCTTGGCGCATGAAGTCGCGCGCCGATCCGCAGAACGCTAGAGATATAATCGGCTGGCGGCGCGTTATTTTCTGAAAGGAGTTTCTTCTTCGTTCCCGCGCTGTCAGTCGATTATTTTTACTTTTTTTGAATTTGGGGGTTTACATTCTGAAAATGTACCCCTATATTAAAATGGTAACGCAAACAAAGGAACGAGTAATGACTTCATTTTTTAACGCCAACACAAAGGAGAATGGCATGGTTAAGATTCCCCACACAGTTGCAGTCTTGGGCGAGCGGGTCACGACGATAGGCAAATTTGGCGGCCTTGGCATAGGCTACTTAGTAGACGGCGTTGTTTACAAAACAACTGGCTCATTTTGGGCGATTGACGCGCGGAAAGACGTATTCCAAATGGTTTCATATGTCCAAGATGGCGGGCAAGAATATCTGGAAGCTGCCAGAGCCTAACACCAACGGGGGCGCAAGCCCCCACACCACCAACCGAAAGGAAAAGACAATGACCACCACAAACCACATCATTCTGAACAACTATCGCAACCAGCACCACATGTACGCAGGTCACACCGGGTCGATGTCGAACCTGGTCGCCTACATTAACTGCAACAAACACGGCCAATGGTACGCCCAGCGTGCCCACGGTGAAGGCTTCAAGGTCGAACTTGACGGACCCGCCGTCTACATGAGCCGCGTTGACGTTATGGATGAAGACAAAGTTGCTGCTGCTCTGGGGATAGACTAATGACTGAAAACCGTGGCGGTACCCGCACTGGCGCAGGCCGCAAGCCAAAGGGAAAACAGGCGGGGAAGAAAGTTTCAGTATATCTGACAGCTGACCTGATTGACGCCCTGCGCGACCAATACCCCGAACTGACAACGCCAGCAGCGGCCCGGCGGGTCATTGCAGCCAATCTATTTTGTCAAAGTCAGGCTTAAATCGGTGCTTGAACCAATGCCGCGCATATATCAACTGGCCTGCCAGGGTGCATAAAACACCCAACAGCAGGCCAGCAAAAAACGACATTATTCAGATTCTTGCGTGGACCGACGCGCAGCAGCAAGGCCAGTATTAACCCGGCGCGTTGCCTGACTGTCACCTGATGCATCGCCAAAGGTAGCGCCCATCAACGAGAAGCCTTGTTTACGCCCGAAGTCGCCCTCGATAGACCGGCCAGAAACCACCTTGACCGAACACGTTTCGGTCGGGTTGCCCGCAGCGTCAATGCCACGGGTGCAGGTTTCGTCGTGGTAGTCTTCCAACTTCAACACTTCTTTCGTTGTGTTTCCGTTGGCGTCAGTCTTTTTGTGCATATATGTAAGCGGGACACGCGCACACGACCGTTCACCATCCAGCGATACGCCGGGCATAGGGAAACTGCCGCAAGCCTTGCCGCTGAATCCCACACGAAAAAGGCCCGACTGCTGCTCAAAATAGATTGAATTCTTGTCGCCAGCAAAAGCATCGTCAGTCAGTGCTGTCAGAAACAGGGCCACCGCCCCCATGATCGTCAGTGTAAGTCGCATCACAAATTCTCCGTTCTGTTATCTTCGTCACGATTGCCGCTTGGCTTGGTGCCACCATCCCCAGGGCGTAGATCGTCCTTTCGTGGTTGCACGGCATCTTTTCGAGGCCAGCGCATCCATTTAGGCCAAGCAGACCAGCGAGGCCAATTGCTCCAACTCGACATATCACGCTGACTCTTTCAGGATGATAGCGGCAAACGCCAGTGCGCCGGTAATAGCGCCAACATAGATGTCAAATTCGTCCTGGCTCATGCCGAACAACAGTCCCAAGCCAGCAAGACCCGCCCACGTTGACGGCTCTTTTAGTCGTTCAATCAAGGTTTTCATCTTTTTTACCCTTTCTTGTGTAGATCCGCTTTTTATTCGGAATCTTCCTCTGTCGGAAAAGAGGCGATTGTAGCGTCAAAGCGGAAATAGAACGCCGCCGCGATGGTTTCAATGATTTCGTCGAATTCTTCTTTTGTCGCCCGCCTTTTTTCTTTCCTATATTCATCCAGATAGACCAATTCGCCCATTAATAGCTCCAAATTGTTGGTTCTGTCCTATCCATCCCCAGATGGATAAACCGCCCTTCATAACGCCCCTTCTGATTGACGCCAAGGCGGGTGAAGCCTCTCCTGTGGGCAGAAACCAATAGGTCTAGGGCATCGCCCCACTTTACCTGTATATCGGCTGCACGGCCCGTTAAATGGCCGCTGGTGGCACTACCGCCAACCGCCCTGTTGTGTGCCTCGCAACGATGGCCGCTCGTCACTGGCATGGGCCTGCCATACGCATCGCGCAGCGATTGCAGGGAATCCATAAATTGAACGTCCACAAAGGATTCGCACTGGCCACAGCGACAAAGCATCTCTGTCGGCGTGAATGATGCCCAACGCCACGCGACAAAACTGCCGTCAGAAATCTTTATTTTGTCCAACTCACCCATGACTTAGACGCCCCTTTCTTTTTGTCTTCAAGATAAATAGGCATCTGATGGGTTATGCCGCGTTCAGGGTGAGTGATCCACAATGCCTGTGCTGGGACTTCATACGAGAAATTGCCCTGGAAGGCGTATTCGTCATATCCCTTGAGCGAGCCATTGACGATCAGGTTAGGCAATTGCATCAAAGTATGAAAATGGCCGACGATCATTGTCTGAAACGGCATATCAATCGCTGCGTTGCGCGATGCCTTTTTGTGTCGCCCTCGTGTTATAGGGCCAAGCGGCCCAATCATGCCGTCACCGCCTCTGAACTGGTCGCCGTGTGACAATAGATATTCGTGATCGTATATCTTAAACAGGCAGTCGGAGCCTTCCGCAACATTAAACTGAACCCGGTCATCCCCCGAAAAGTGCTTTTCCAGAAGGCAATAAACCAGCCAATCAAAATTTGTGGCGTTGCGTTCTTTTGCCTGAACCTTTTTTGTGTTCCTGCCGTGGTTCCCGGTGACGCACGGCACATAGACCCGCCCAAACCTGTCCGCCAGGGTTGATATGCACCAGATAAGATTCTCAAACAGGTCAACAACCGTGGGCATTATAGGCGCATCATTGGTCTTTGATAGTTCTTCATGGATGTCGCCCGTGATCATGTCGCCGCCCAGAGCAAAGACAATGCCGGGGTAATCGGGGTCTTTAAATTCGCTAGTCAGCAGGCCAACAGCCGTATTGATTAGCGACCTGCACCGCGCCTTGGCAATCTCCAGGTCGAACTTGTTGACGCCATGAATCTCATCGGGATTCACAACCTCGCCCCAATGCCAGTCTGATGCAAAGAGCGTCGGCACACCCAGCGCGCTGCGCTTGCTTGGCTTAACTATCCATTTTGGCGGCGCTGTGTCTTTTTCTGACACAAGACCGACCCATGATCGGACATTTGCGCGCGTGATCTCTTCGCTTTTGATCTGCGTAAGCAATAATCGCGCGTCACGCAACTCTTGCTTCACAACGTCCAATTCGTCAGGCTCGATAGGGATTGAATCTGCAGACGGCACAAAGCCCGCGTCACGCGCAGACTTCAAGCGATGAGAAAAAGCGGCCTGTTTGCACGGCCACTTTGAATGGCGCGCCGCTTCAGCAACGCCAGAATGCCGCGCCAACAAGTCGACGGCCTCTTGCAGTTGTTCGTCTGTCAGTGATCTTGTCATGCGGCCACCTGTAAAAAAATGTATGACACGATGGACAACGCCGATGCTATCCCGGCCAGCCCTGCCAGCCGCCGCACATTACGCCGCCAGTCATTCCCCTGCGTCAGATTCCAATATGAGACCACCGCCATTGTCGACGCGGCCACTAGCCATAGGCGGGTAATTACGGCAAACAGGACAAAACTAACATTCTCCGGCCCTGCCCCGACTTCATGCCACCCTACCTGCCAGAACAGGATTGACGCAATCATGCACAAGGCTACGCACTGGACCGCGCGCGCGTCCATTCTCATTGACCCTGTTGTGCTGTGAATCCATGCCATTCGCTGCTTGACCCAGACAGCCATGACGACGATCATTAGATAGCCAAAAAAATCCCTGCAAATATCCAAAAGGTCAAACATCTTCCCTTTGCGCCTTTAATTGTTGTGATAATTTCTCAATTTCACCCCTTAACACGCGCGACGATTCCTTATGCTCTCTTATCGCCTTGTCCGCGCCTTTTAGGCATTCATGTTTTATTAACAGCTTTATAATCTTCCGCATCATTGACCGCGCCCCATTAGATGCGTGCGGATGTCTGTAATGGCGGTTGCAATTGTTTGCTGACTCGCGGCGTTTTCGCTCAAGGCTTGTGTCAAATCTGTGATCGCCTTGGCTTGCGTCTTGTCGCGGTAAAGCTGCCACACCAGCCACATTCCAAGTGGTCCGTAGCCTAAAAGCGGGTCTAGCCATTCCATTAAATGCCCTTCCGAACCGGCTTGCCGGTTGCCGGGTCAAAAACATGAGTCCTGATCTTGACCATAGGCCCGTCTGATACATACATACGCTGGCCGGGGCGCAGCCTTGCCAGCTTCCGCAACTGCGAGCGCGGCGGACAATGCCCCGTCTCCAGGATGTCGCCCGTTTCCTCATTCCAAATAGCATAGTTTCTCTGGCGCATTATTTCCCCCGCAACAGTAAGGAATATGCCTGAATTGATATGGCGTCCAAATCTTCTTGCCCATTGCGGCTTGGGTAACAATCGCCAATCGTCATGGCCATGCAAAAAGTATAGTCACCCGTGCTTGTCGGAGTCCATATATACGAGTCAGTATATTGGCTGGCGTATGTGCCCGCCGCGTCCTCATCCAACGTGGCAACAAACTCCCAGTTGTCCAGCGTCGGGTCCGTGCCGTCACTGTCGCTTAGAAAATTCCCGCCTGCATCACCCAGCAGCCATTCGCTAATTCCCGCCGTGCCGGACTTTTCAATGCCAACCTTGGCATAAAGGCCAATATATGAGCCATCAAACCCCGTTGATTGCAGCAGCATCTTGATTCTGACTTCGATAGGCTCGTTCACCATGTCGGAATCAACGGTAATATCCATCTCGACAACGGCCTCACCCCAAATGTCTAGGATGTTATTTGTCGTGAACATATCATCGTCAACGGTAGATGTCCCAAATCCAATTCTTTCTGGTATGCCGTCATACCTGTCAGAAAGAGAACGCGGCCCTGCAACCGTGGTTGCTACAACAGTTGAGACCGCTTCATCGACAATTTCCGCCGTGTCAACCTGATTGAGAACGGCCAAATCGCCCTGATTGATAATTGTTCCGGCAATCGTTGAATCAGTCACGCTAATTGAACTGGACACTGCAGGCGTGTCAGACCGAACCAGCCCCTGCGTTACATGAAAGATTCGCACCTTGTAGGTCGTCCCCTTGACCAGCCCCGTGATCACCGCGCCGTCGCCGCTTTCTTCTGGAACCGCGCTATAGTTCAACCACGTTGTTCCGTCATCGCTCGACAACTGGACTTCCGTTTGGATAACAAACGGCCCAGGGTCAGACCAGCCAACCTCGATGGCAGGCATCTTTGAACCGTCAGACCCCACAAAGGTTGCCGCCGTGGCTGTCAGGCCGGAAGGATTCACCGAATCAAAGTCAACAATTGACGCCGTGCCTCCTGGCGCGTCAAAATCCTGCTCATCACTTGCCGCCGTCCACGAATACACGCTGGAATCTTCTTCTTTGACGCCTAAGTCAATCGTCATATCGGGATTGAGCGTCCAGCTTGTGATCTTTAGCACCTTGTCGGTCCAGCCCATATCAGAGAAAGTGAATTTCTGATTGTCCCAAATCTGAACGCCAGCAGCCGACAGGTTGCATCTAATAACGCCTTCGCCACGCTGCCGCGCACGGTTCTTGGCAATCATGGCGATCCGCTGGGCGCGCCTGTTGTCCTGCTCGAAAGGCAGGTCCAGCGTTAGCGGCAAAACGTCGCCGCCATCCTCTGTTACCGCCGTTGAATCGCTGATTGTGGGGTAATTGGTCGGCTGGTGCGCGTTGTCTGTGTCGATGAAAAGGCCGTTGACCTCATTGACCAATTCGCGCCGTGATGGCGCAGGTTTCCAGCTTACCAACTCCACAATGGAATCTTCATCCAGCGTGTCAGTGTTTGGCGTATCATACTCGCCAGGATGCATCCTGAACACGCCGCCCGTGAAGGTAATCGTTCCGGCCATCGCATCAGAGAAAATATCAACCACGTCTTTGTGGGATAGATCGGAATTTATTATGCCGTTGACGGCATAGCGCGTGATGGTGCCGCCAGCCTTGACCGTGACCGCCTCATCACAGACATTAGCCGCCGCAATCAGGTTGGTTGTGTCGAAAGCAGACATAGGAAACGCCGGGCCAATGTAACTATCGCGCAGATAGTCCAGCAGGCACAGAACCGGATTGTCTGACCATTCCCAAGTCGTTGAATCATCGTCCCTATGCGAACCGCTGCCGCCCGAAACCGTCGTGTCAAGCCGGGGGTCATAGACCTTTTTGCCCTTGATCGTAGCTGACAAATTAGGCAGGCCAGTAGGCCAGACATCACGATCATAGGTCAGTTTCCACACGGCATAGGCACAGCCGCGCAGCCGGTGATCTGTTGTCCAGTTTGTTGAGGCCGCGTCTAAATTGGTCTCAACCGTTTGGCTGTCCTGCCCCGACTTGGTGTAGACATTAGCGAACCCGTTGTATGGGCTGGTTGTTACCGCACCAGCCGAAACAGAAACAGATTCATTGTCAATATAGAACGCCTCGAAGCTGTCGATCTCATGGTCAGCATAATCAGTCACCAGCCACAGAATCTCGTTTTTCGTGCCGGTTGATTCAATATAAGGGATTGTCCCTCCCGTTCTGGTGCGGCCATAGATATATTCTCTGGGTGCCGCTGCATCGCGCGACATGTTAATTGAAGTCCCAAGATCACCCGCGTTCATTTTCGGCTTGAATATAAGCGAAGTCACCGCCGTGACCGCGAGCGTGATAATTGCCGTCAATATCTTGCCAAAGCCCGCAGCCTTTAGCGCAGCACCCGCAATGACTGGTATAATTTGCGGCATCTATTCAATACTCCACGCAAAACGGCAATCAGAAACAGGGACGCGGATCAGCTTGCCCAGACCCGGCCCGATAGCGTCTGGCCCCACGCACACCATCAAAGCAGGACCGTCACCTAGATTGGCCAACATTAAATCACCGCGCCGCGCCTTGGCTGGCGCAACAGGCTTGCCGAACTTAGCACAGATTGTTTTCAAAAGACTTCCCCGGCCAATGTCCTTAAGTGCCGCTTGCGCCGTTTTCTCGCTATCATACCGCCCGCGAAACTCTGGCATCCAGTCAACGCCGGTGATCGCGTAAACAGCGCCAGCCGCAAACGTGCAGCAGTCATGCCGCCCCCAGTCAAACAT
>Ga0208004_1001107_pt1 | contig 10526 bp, 11 predicted proteins | sample DEB08_DNA_6_FD_184522 | JGI IMG/M metagenome (GOLD analysis project Ga0208004, IMG submission 184522) | Aqueous microbial communities from the Delaware River and Bay under freshwater to marine salinity gradient to study organic matter... | ecosystem: Environmental > Aquatic > Marine > Coastal ...
TGTTCTCCCTTGTCCTCTACCACTCATCGCCCACCCGCTGATCTTGCCGTCAGAGCTACCACATCTTGTGAGGTGTGAGCTTGCTCTCCGATCTGTCGAGGTCGCTGTCGCTTCCCGACACTAGATCTTGGGTAACACTCGCTTTTCAAATCACCCTGAACACAACAGGTTGTGTTTCGGGGTGGTCTGCAATTACATCATTGTAATTAGCCCTATGTCAACGACCACTCAAAGAAAGTCGAAAAAAATCGCTGATCGCTAGGTTTCGGACTCAGCACCGGTGCGCAGGTTCAGGGAATTTCACCCCACATCGGAGGAACAATTGACCCCCAACACAGTCCTCCGCGCACCGGTGCTGCGAACCTCCTTAACCCTAAAGACACCACCCTGTGGATCGAAAGTGGACAACTCAGAAAAGTTGTGGATGACGTGAAAAGTTCTGGGGACATTGCGGGGATAAACCTCAAATGAGAGCATCTGCTGCCATGCTGGAGACGTGGACACAGAGTTCGCTCATCTCGACGACGCAGAAGTTGCAGCGCGGTACGCAATGCCACGAGGGCGACTCCCCGGCGGCCGTGCGCCGATCGAACTCTGCATGGTCTCCTCTCTTGACGGCTCAATTTCTCTTGACGGACTTTCTGGGGGGCTTTCGAGTAGCGCTGACCGACTGGTGCTGTCGACACTTCGAGCACATTCGGGATGCGTGCTTGTTGCCGCCGGAACAGTTCGAAGCGAGGGGTATGGCACGCCCTCACGACCCGACCTCACGGTCGCCGTTGTGACGAACTCGTGCAGGCTCGATTGGAACAGCCCGTTATTCACATCGGGTCAGGCAATTGTCATCACCCACGAGGCTGCTGAACTGCCGAGCAACATCCGGGCAATACGAGCAGGTGATACCTCGGTTGATATCAACCTCGCTATCGATCAACTACAGGAGTTCGTTCCTCGAGATGGATTCATCCAACTTGAGGGTGGACCTATGTTGAACGCGACGCTCCACGAACACGACCTCGTCGACGTGGTCAATCTCACCCTGTCCCCGCAACTCGTCGGTGGAATAGGCCAACGAATGATCGAGTCAAGTGTGGAGCTCACGCGAAAATTCGACATCGAACATGCAGTGAGCGACGGAGACTGCCTCTTTACGAGATGGACTCGGCGTTCCGAGGTTGCTTCGTAAGCAATTCGATTTCGCGGTGAAAATCTGCGGCTCCGTCGAATTCTTTGTACACGGAGGCAAAACGAAGATACGCAACCTCATCGACGATACGAAGCTGCTCCAAAACCGCAACGCCAATCTGAGTTGCGGGAATTACCGACCCCGACACCCGAACAGCATCTTCAACGTCACTCGCCATGACCGAGATCACGTCTTCGCTGATTCCCCTGCCTTTAGCAGCAGCCGAAATACCGCTCTCCACCTTTGAGCGATCGAACGGTTCGTGCTTGCCACAAGACTTCACCACCGTAAGCGCTACTTCTTCTACCCGTTCGAACGTGGTGAATCTGTATCCGCAGCCGCTGCAATGACGGCGACGACGGATCGATGAGCCGTTCTCGGCCATCCGGGAGTCGACAACACGCGTGTCATCGGTCTGACAGGTTGGGCAACGCACGCCCACAGAGTAGTCACAGTTCACCATTGGGAGAGGGCAACTACTGCGAGTGGAGAAATTGGTTCGCGGCCATCTGGATCCATCCACTCGCTTTGACAACGCGTCAGTTCGCACTTTGAGGGTAAAGGCCCTGTCGGTGAACCGAGCCCTCGATCATGCCCTGAGCGAGGACCCGACTCTCACGGAAGGACGACGGCTTGCCCCACCTGAATGGAGGTTCCACCGTTCAAGGTGATGAGCCGGTCGAGGTACCGGTCAATATCAATCTCGCCGTGATGCACTCGGGCGATCGCCCACAGGGTGTCACCCGGCTGCGCAGTAACGGTTGAGCGAACGGGTGCTGCACCGGCGGGAGCGGCAGAGGCGGTCACACCGTTTGCACCGGCGAGCACCTCGTTCACTGCGAGCCCACTCGCTACTGCGAGGAAGGCACAAATGCCACCGACGACTAGGCGCCGGCGACGGTAGGTCGCCGCTGTTGGGCGACGAACTGGAAGCGCCATCTGAGCGGTGTGGCGGCGAACCGTGAGATCAGTTGTGGGGATTGCAATTGTGCTCATGTGGTAACTCCTTGAAACCTCGAACTGCCGATACGTCACACCGTAAATAAGGGGTGTAACAGTGGCGTATTGACTTCAACGTCGTGTTGTTTGAAATGTTGTGCGAACACTTCCCGAACACTTGTTCGATAATTATTGTATACGAACATCTGTTCGTGTCAACCCCAAAAGCAAACATCTGTTCGACGAACAAGTGTTTGACTCCTTCATCGAACGCCTGTACGATGAAGGCCATGACCGGAAAAGGCATCACAGCTCGCCAGCGGCAGATTCTCGAGTTCATCGAGGCTCAAATCCAAGACCACGGTTACCCGCCTTCGGTCCGTGAGATTGGCGAGGCAATCGGCCTCACTTCCCCATCAACGGTTCATACCCATCTCAACTCCCTCACCAAGTTGGGTTACCTGCGCCGCGACCCCACCAAACCGCGAGCGATCGAAGTCACCTGGGACCCATCATCAGGTGTCGCAATGGAACGTCGACCGATGCGGCACGTACCGCTCATCGGGGATGTAGCGGCCGGTACTGACGTGCTTGCTCAAGAAAATGTCGAAGAGGTCCATCCAATTCCGCTCGACTTTGCTGGCGATGGCGAATTATTCATGCTGAGAGTTCGCGGTGATTCGATGATCGAACTCGGCATCCTCGATGGTGACTTCATCATCGCGGTACAGCAGACCTCAGCGAAGAACGGCGACGTTGTCGTCGCAGGAATTCCCGGCGACGAAGCGACTGTAAAGACCTACCAGCAGCGTGGAACAAATATTGTCCTCATCCCAGCAAATAGCACGATGAGCGAGATGGAGTTCCCCGCAAATGAAGTGTCAATCTTCGGTCGGGTCGTCACCGTCATGCGACGTCTCTGACCTCAACGTCAGCCGATGCGGTCAGACGCCAATGGGGCTGCCCATTGGCCAGTCCCAACAAGACTGCGCTTTCTCGACTTCGGGCGTATGACGAGTAGACCCGAGATCACGGCTCCAAGCAGCCAACCAACTCCCCACCACCATCCGTTTGTGCGCAGTACAGATGGGTCTGGCCCGAATGTTGCGACCACATCACCAGTTGCCTCTAACTCGATAATGAACTCCCCTGCGGCGTCGACCTCGATAGCGCCGAGCGACCCCCGCTGACCACCGTCAACCAACCGGCTGGCATTCACCTCTGATATTGGAAGCACTGCTTCGGCTCCTGGCTTCGAGAGCACTCGCAACGAGCTCAGCCCACCCTGTCGCAGCCCAGCAGGAATTTCTCGGCAGGCCTGATCTGTCGATAGCGATGGGCCGCGCACTTCAATACTGACGAGGTAACGGCCGGCGGAAGGTATCTCGACAACTGATTCACAGCCACTGACCACCCTCACAGCAGACCTGTCGGCAGCGTCTGCACTCCGACCGGCAAGCACTACTGACAACACGGCAAACGCGATCATGACCCCGGCCGCAAATACCAACAACACATCCCAGCGCGAACGGGAGGGTGCCGCAGGTGTGCTCACAAACGAGACCCTGCGAGCCGATCGGCCACCAGCTGGATGCGCTCCGTTGGTTGCACCACCGCCACCCGAACGAATGCGGCACCATCATCGCCGTAGAACTCTCCCGGGCTCACCAACGCACCGCCATCTGACATCAGTCGTTCGACAAATGCCCACGCGTCGCCAACCGGCACCCACAAATAAAAGCCGCCTTGCGGCATCGGGACTTCACATTGCGCCCAATCTGACAGCACCTCAGCCATCAAGGTGAGCCGCTCGTGATATCGCTCACGCTGCAACTCGACATGCTCGTCGTCGGCCAGAGCTGCAATACCCGCAGCCTGTGCCGGCCCAGGAACCATCATGCCGACGTGCTTACGTACCTCACTGAGATACCCAACGAGGTCTGGGTCGCCTGCGTAGAACCCGACACGCGCACCTGCGAGGTTTGAGCGCTTCGATAATGAGTGCACGGCAACGACCCCGCTCACTCCGGTCTCGAGAATTGTTCGCCTCGGGCCGTCCCAGGTGAACTCGACGTAACACTCATCAGAAAACACTGGGATTCCGTGAGTACGTCCCCACACCGCTGCCGCATCGAGGTCATCGAGTTGACCGCTCGGATTTGATGGAGAATTCACCCACAGCAGCAGGGCGCGTTCAATATCGCTTTGGTCGACCGCAGATAGTTGCAACGTTCCAGACGAATCAACAGGAATTGGAACGGCACGACATCCCGCAAGAGTCGCTCCCATTGCATATGTCGGATATGAAATCGACGGGTACAGCACCGTGTCTCGATCGGGGTTGCGGAGCCGCATCCATTGGGGAAGGGTGCCGACAAACTCCTTCGTGCCAATACACGCCGCGATTGCGGACGTCGGCACATCGAGTGAAAAACGGCGGTCAATCCATGCTGATATTGCTTCGCGCAGTGGCGCGGAGCCAATCGACGCCGGGTAACCCCTCTCTGCCCCGGACGCACCGAATGCCGCAATGACCGAGGCCGGAGGTGGATCAAATGGCGTGCCAATCGAAAGGTCGACAACCCCACCCTCGTGATGGGCTCCGAGCGGCGCAAGCCGGTCAAGCCGGTCGTACGGGTACGGAGGTGGAACGAACGGCTCAGTTGTCATCGGCATCCTCGACGAGGGTTTTCGCAGGCAGCACCGACCCATTCTGACCGATCGTTCCTTGATCTTTGCGATCATCTCCGGTTTGTGATGACGGCGATACCAACCATTCTTCGAGGCGCCCGGTCGACGCCTCAGAAAGCCGGGCTCGAATCGTCATTCCGCTCTCGCCTTCTGCGGTGGACACCACTTGACCCTCCCGGTGAATTGCAGCAATGACATCGCCGCGCTCCCATGGAACCATCAATTCGACGACGGTGTCGAGCGAACGGAGACGATCACCCAATGTGGCCAACATGTGGTCAATGCCTTCACCGGTCACAGCACTTACCGCCACCGAGCCCGGATAATCGGCAAGCAGATCATTCGCCACATCTTCTGCGAGATCTGATTTGTTGAAGACAATAAATTCAGGAACGTCATCAGCCGAGATCTCAGTCAGAACCTCTCGCACTGCCGCTATTTGGCCATCAGGATCAGCCGCTGACGAATCAACCACATGCACGAGAAGGTCGGCAGTAACCGCGGTTTCAAGCGTGCCCTTAAATGCTTCGATCAGACCATGTGGAAGTCGACGAACAAACCCAACGGTGTCGGTAAGTAGGACAGGTTCACCACCTGGTAACGACAGTCGACGGGTGGTCGGGTCAAGGGTCGCAAACAACCGGTCTTGTGCTAGCACTCCGGCGTCGGTCAGCCGGTTGAGCAGAGTGGATTTGCCCGCATTGGTGTAGCCAACGATGGTGACTTCGGCAAGACCGCTTCGGTCACGACGCTTGCGCTGCAACGAGCGGGTCTCTGCAAGTTGGCGAAGCTCGGTCTCTAGCGCTCTGATACGTCGGTTGATCTGTCGACGGTCGGTTTCAAGTTTTGTTTCACCGCCACCGAAACGTGCACCGACACCACCGCGCTGCTGCGACAACTTGGCTCCCTTACCGCGACGTAGCCGTGGTAGTCGGTACCGCATCAACGCAAGTTCGACCTGCGCTTTTCCTTCAGGGGTTCGAGCGTTCTGACCAAAGATGTCAAGGATGACCGCAGTGCGATCAATCGCGGTTCTTCCGAGCAACTTCTCAAGTTGGAATTGTTGAGCGGGATGAAGTTCGTTGTCGAACACCACAGTGTCGGCATCAACAGCCAGACAGAGCGTTTTGAGTTCTTGAGCTTTGCCTTGGCCGATGAACCACGTGTGATCGGGAGCGGTTCGTCGCTGCGTCATACGCGCAACGACATCAGCACCAGCAGTATCAACGAGCAGTTCGAGTTCATCGAGGCCAGCTTCGGTGTCCTCTTCGGTTGAACCCGGAAGCGTCACGCCGACAAGCACAATTTTCTCTCGAAAGGTGCGGTCGATCAGTGTCGACCCGAGCGCCTCGCCGTAAGGGTTACTCACAAATGCACCATGACGTCACCGATAAAAACTGCCGGGCCGGTGAGAATTGCCTCGGTGGTGTCGCGGTTCACCTGAACGAGCGCATCGCCACCTGGCATATGAACGGTGACCGCCTCAGCACTTTGCGCAACAAGGCCCCATGTCAGTGCAGCCTCGGCTGCAGCGCATGCTCCAGTGCCGCAGGCTTGGGTGATTCCGACACCGCGCTCGTGAACCCGCATGGTGATGGCATCGGGTTCAGGCCCTGGCGCAACGATTTCTAAGTTGATGTGTGGCACCCGCTGACCGAGGTCGACGAGGTCAACTTCATCAACATCGTCAACACCGACAACCGAGTGTGGGTTTCCGAGCGAGAGGTGACGTACCGGCCGGTCGGGATGGCATTCGAGGCGACCCCAATGTTCTGGCTCATCAAGGGGCGATACGAGGCCCATCGACACCGACAACATGACGGTTTGGTCATCCACTTTTTCAACAAGATCAACAACGCGGATACCAGCTGCGGTCGACACATTGACCGAGGAAAATTGAGCGTTTTCAGCGAGAAAACCAGCCTGGACGAGACACCGAATGCCGTTACCGCTCATTTCGGCATCTGAGCCATCAGCGTTTATGAGGCGCATTGTCATCTCGGGGCCAGTTCCACCGAGGAGGAGTAAACCATCTGCCCCAACTCCGCTCACAGGGTCACACCACGTCATTGCGCCCTTCACCCAGTCGATTGCTATGTCATTGAGCGCGACACCATCAACAACCTGGCGGGTGTCGGCGACGAGGAAGACGTTGCCAAGTCCGTGGTGATGGGTCAGTCTGATGTCCATTACTCCCCCAACACTACGGCAGTAGGTTCATGATGACTGGCGCAACTTCAGCAACAGGGTCGCTCTCAATGTCAACCCATTGAATTCGCGGGTCTCGACGGAACCATCGCTCTTGCTTCACCGCAAATTGCCGGGTTCGGGTGATCGTCATCTCGACTGCCTCATCGAGCGAGCATTGACCCTCAAGGTGCTCGATGAGTTCTTTGTAACCGAGTGCCTGTCGAGCGGTACGCGATGGTTGACGACTGAGAACCTCCTCAACTTCTTCAAGAAAACCGTTCTCGATCATGCGGTGAACTCGCTGCTCAATTCGGCTGGCGAGTACCTCTCTTGGCCAACGAAGCCCGACTTGGTGGACGTCTGTCTCGGGATACTCCTCGAGGCCACCGCCGAATGATGAAAAGAGTTGACCAGAACCCTCGATAACTTCAAGTGCTCTCACTACACGACGAGTGTTCGTCGGCTCCATACGCCCAGCCGCGACCGGGTCACGTTCGGTGAGTCGAGCGTGCAAGGCCGTTGTTCCTTCAGATTCGGCTTCGGTCTCGAGCCGCTGCCTGATCTCGGGCCACGAACCCGCGAGATCAAGACCGTCGATTGCAGCACGGTGGTACAAGCCGGTTCCTCCCACAAGTAGCGCAGAGCGGTCTGCCGCTGCAATCGACCTGAGCGCACCGGCGAGGTGTTCTTGAAAGATCGCCACCGTGAACTCATCTGATGGTTCAACAATGTCGATGAGGTGATGCCGCACTTGCTGTTGTTCTTCGATTGTCGGCTTGGCAGTGCCGACGTTCATATGTCGGTACACCTGCATTGAGTCAACCGACACGATGTCGATGTCATTGCGCTGCGTTGCAACTGCCATTGCAACTGAGGATTTGCCGGATGCTGTCGAGCCAATGACAGCAACTCGCCTTGGCAGGGTGCTCAGAGCGCTTCCACCGGAATTCGACGACGGTGAGTCGGCTCAGCAATCAACTCAACGAATTCACCGAGAAGATGGTGCGGGGCACCGTGCGTGATTTCGACGTTGGCGTATGACCCGGTTCGTAGAGGTGTCGGTGGGGTGAAGTGCACCAACTTGTTTTGGCGTGTACGGCCAGCAAGCACAGACGGATCTTTCTTTGATGGACCCTCGACCAGCACTTCTTCGATCTTGCCGACACGGGCTTCATGGCGCTGTAAAGCCGACCGTTCGACGACCGCACGAAGCCGTTCAAACCGCTCGCCTGCGACCTTGGGGTCAACGAAGTCGCCCTCCATCTCGGCCGCTTCGGTTCCGGGGCGTGGAGAGAAGATAAAGGTGTACGCAAAGTCGTATCCGGCGGCGGCAGTGACCTCGAGGGTCTGTTCAAAGTCAGCCTCGGTTTCTCCAGGAAACCCGACGATGATGTCGGTAGAGACCGCAAGATCAGGAATATGGCGTCGAGCATCGGCTAGACGTTCGAGATAACGATCAGCGGTGTACCCACGGTGCATCAATGCGAGGACGCGATCGCTTCCTGACTGCAGTGGGTAATGGAGGTGCTCGCATACCGATGGGTTGGACGCCATGGCGGCAAAGGTTTCTGGCCGCATGTCTTTGGGATGCGGGCTCGTGAAGCGAACACGCCGGATTCCTTCTACATCGCCGACTGCTGTGAGCAGGTCAGCAAACAGCGGGCGTAGACGAGCCTCGTCATCGCCGTCGCGACGTGCTGCCCGCTGGATATCACGGCCATACGAGTTCACGTTCTGACCAAGCAGTGTGATTTCGCTCACTCCATCGGCGGCGAATCGCTCTACCTCGGCGACCACATCGTCGAAGGGGCGAGAAATCTCTTCGCCACGAACCGATGGAACGATGCAGAAGGCACAGTTGTTATCGCATCCGATTTGGATGGTGACCCACGCCGCATAGGACACCTCTCTGCGAACCGGGAGCGCTGACGGAAACAGCACATGTTCGTCAACAACAGCGGCTTCAAGAATTTCGGTGATGGGCCCGTGCTCTCGTGCGTGAGAGATGAGCTCGGCCGTGCGATGCACGTTATGGGTGCCCAGCACAACGTCGACATACGGGGCTCGACCACGAACCCCGTCACGATCTTTCTGCGACAGGCAGCCAGCCACCACAATCTGACGGCCTTCTTTCTCGTCTTTCCAGGTTTTGAGATGGCCCAGGTTGCCGTACAACTTGTTGTCAGCATTTTCTCGAATGCAGCAGGTGTTGAGGACAACGATGTCAGCATCATTCTCATCGCTCGCCTCTTCATATCCGTCAGCAGATAGAAGGCCCGCGATGCGTTCAGAGTCATGTTCATTCATTTGGCACCCATAGGTGCGAACGACATAGCGGCCAGACATGGTTCTCAGGCTAGTGGCGGTGTCGGGAAGTCCGAACCGATCGACGATCGATGAGCCGCTGTCTTTCGGCAAGTGGTTGACTGGACACATGTCAGAAAGCGACAACATCTTCGATCTCATCATCATTGGGTCGGGCTCTGGGAATCACATTCCGGAGTTTCTCAACAATTGGCGTATTGCAATGGTTGAGCGCGATGTGTTTGGTGGAACCTGCCTCAATAAAGGCTGTATTCCGTCAAAGATGTTTGTGTTGCCAGCAGACCGAGCTGTCGAAGCAGCAGAAGCCCAGTCGATCGGCGTCGATATCACTGTGAATGGTGCTGATTGGTTAGCAATCCGCGACCGCATCTTTGGTCGTATCGACCCAATCGCAGAAGGTGGACGCGAGTACCGGGCTGAGCGCTGCGAAAACGTCACTCTCATCGAAGGGACTGGCCAGTTCGTTCGATCTGTTGTCGATGGAATGCATTCAGTTGATGTCGACGGGCGCGTCATCTCTGCGCCGAATGTGTTGGTCGCTGTTGGTTCTCGGCCGATGATTCCACCGATCAGCGGGTTGTTCGAATGCGGTTTTCATACGAGTGATTCGATTATGCGGCTCGAGCAGCTGCCAAAGCGGCTGGGAGTCATTGGCGGCGGGTATATCGCTGCAGAGATGGGCCATGTCTTTTCAGGGTTGGGTTCAGACGTGACGTTGTTCAACCGGTCGGCGACGATGCTGTCTCGTCACGATGCAGATGTTGCAACGGCGTTCACTGAAGAGTTTGGGAAGCGGGTGTCGCTGCACCTGGGGCATCTTCCCAGCAAGGTCGAACGAGGTCCCGAAGGCATTGCAGTGCATTGTGATGGTGAGGTCGTTGTGGTTGACGAGCTGTTGCTCGCAACCGGGCGTGAACCAAATTCAGATTTGCTGAAGTGCGACATCGTCGGGCTCGCCACTCACTCCCACGGAACGCTCTCAGTTGACAAGCACATGCGAACCAATATTTCTGGCATCTGGGCAATTGGTGATGTCGCAAATGATTACCAACTGAAACACGTTGCGAATGCCGAAGTTGAGGTGGCGTTCTGGAATATCGCCCATCCGGAGGATCTCCGTGTTGTGACCCAGCGTCATGTTCCTGCTGCGGTGTTTAGCCATCCTCAGATTGCGTCGGTTGGCATTACCGAAGAT
>Ga0208004_1001119_pt1 | contig 10477 bp, 7 predicted proteins | sample DEB08_DNA_6_FD_184522 | JGI IMG/M metagenome (GOLD analysis project Ga0208004, IMG submission 184522) | Aqueous microbial communities from the Delaware River and Bay under freshwater to marine salinity gradient to study organic matter... | ecosystem: Environmental > Aquatic > Marine > Coastal ...
CTCCTAATGTAGGCGATACCGCAGCTTGTCGGGGCTTTTTTATTGCCTGTTACAATCAGAATATGTCGATACAAGTTCGCAAGATTGACCTATACGATCATCAACAACGTTTGGACTACATGTCCATGCTGCGCGCGTATAGCGAAGATCCTTTAGGTCAAGGCAAGCCACTTGAAGATGATGTTTTACATCAAACCGCTGCAGACCTTGCTACGCTGCCACATGCTATTGCTTTTGTTGCCTATGACTTAAAAACACCCGTTGGTTTCGCTACGTGTTTTGCAGGTTACTCGACCTTTCGTGCCAAGCCGCTGTGGAATATTCATGATATCGCGGTGATTCCATCACATCGCCGTCAAGGCATTGCGACACAACTGCTTATGACAATCAGCGACTATGCCCAAGCAGAAGGCTGCTGCAAGGTCACGCTTGAGGTACGTGAAGACAACCCTCACGCAGATAAACTCTATCGCCAGTTTGGCTTTCAAGCTATTCAACAGAACGGCGAAGAGATCCCCTACCGTTTTTTAGCGCTTGAGCTATAAGTAAAAAAGCACATTCTGATCATTGGTGTTTTCTATATGACACCAATTTCCCTTTTGCTATTCTCGGTAAAAGCTTTGTAACTTGGGGGAGTTCATGGCGATTAAATTACCGTTCATCAAACAGCATGACAGAGTGATCCTCGCGCCTTGGGAAAAGCGCTTTGATCGGATACTCACTCCGTTTGAACAATTCGTTCAACGCGAAACAACGACCGGCTTCATCTTGATGGCATCGGCGTTAATTGCGCTACTGCTTGCCAATAGCTGGATTGCTGAAGATTACTTCCACCTTCAACACATCAGCTTCGGTTTTCACTTTGGTGATTGGGAGCTAAATAAATCGTTACACCACTGGGTCAATGACGGTTTGATGACCATCTTCTTCTTGGTCGTCGGCTTAGAACTTAAGCGTGAACTGTTAGTTGGCGAACTCGCGGATATCAAACAAGCTTCTCTACCAATCATTGCGGCGATTGGCGGCATGATTGTTCCAGCACTCATTTTTTACAGCATGAACCCTGAAGGTGACGCAGTGAAAGGTTGGGGCATACCCATGGCAACCGATATCGCATTCGCTCTCGGTGTCATCGCCCTATTGGCCAAACGCGTTCCTAAATCTTTGATCACCTTCCTTGTTGCACTGGCGATTGTGGATGACTTAGGTGCTGTCTTAGTGATTGCGCTGTTCTATACCGAAGAACTCAAGATCTCTTACTTGATACTCGGAGCTGTTGTTGCCGGCTTTATGATCATGATGAACCTTGCGGGTGTCCGTCGACCCGGCATGTATATTTTCGTTGGTTTGTTCTTGTGGCTCGCACTTCTGAAATCAGGTGTACATGCCACATTAGCAGGCGTTATCACCGCGTTTTGCGTACCAACACTATCACGCTTTGATCCGCACACTTTTAGCCGTCGCATGCGCGACACACTGGTTCACTTTGACTCAACGATAAAGCCAGACAAAGGGTTACTCGGCAACAATGAGATGTGTGCTGTGGTGAGCACTCTTAAGAATGGTCTTAATGGCATTCAAACCCCGCTCAGCCGCTTAGAAACCACCATGCACACGCCAGTCGCTTTCTTTATTTTGCCAATCTTTGCGATCTTCAATGCTGGTGTTGCGATCAACTTTTCTGAGTTCACCACCCTTTTCAACAACAGCGTTACATTGGGTGTTAGTTCAGGCTTGATCATTGGTAAGTTCATTGGCATAGCAGGCTTTAGCTTTATTGCGATCAAGCTAGGTGTATCTGTTCTTCCGACGGGCGCTAATCATGCGCAGTTAGCTGGCACAGCTTTGTTGGGCGGCATTGGCTTTACCATGTCGATCTTTATCGCTGAACTTGCCTATGTTGGAAATGCCGCGCTGATCACTCAAGCCAAGATTGGTATTTTGAGTGCATCTTTAGTTGCTGGCTTAGTCGGATATGCCATCTTGTACAAGATGGGCGCAAAGCACGCTGCTTCAGCGAGCTTGTCGCATCCAAACGCGGAAGCTGAGCAACAGAGCTAAGATCACGGCATAAAGAATAGGCAGACTAAAGTCCGCCTTAAGCGACATCGTATAGTGCACAACACCCAGTACCGGAATGATGTACACAGCACGATGCAGCTTGCGCCATGAGGCACCTAACTTTTTAATCATGCCTTTTGTTGAGGTCGCAACCAAAGGTAATAAAAGTAGCCACCCCATAAAGCCCAGTGTGATGTATGGCCTATCAAGCACATCCTCGAGCAACAAAAGCCAATCCAACTGCTGATCGATAAATAGCCATAACGCCATATGCGTTGTGGCGTAAAAAGCCGCAAATAAGCCAATCAAGCGACGGTAGCGAATCAAACTTACCCAACCAGTAAGATGGCGCAGCGGCGTTATCAGCAATCCAAGCAACAAAAATCGCAGCGTCCATTGACCGGTGTGATCTGTCAGCGTTTCGAGTGGGTTAGCGCCAAGATCATTGGTCGCAATTAAATAAGTCGCATAAAGTGCAGGTGAGCCGAGCAGCACCCATGCAATCGTTTTTCTGATCCACCAAGGCATTAATAGAACTTAGTTAGATCCATGCCGCGATATAAATCAGCCACTTCATCTGAATAACCGTTAAACATCAGTGTTTCATCACGGGAAGCAAACAAGCCCTCACCAATATTGCGATGGAAGGCCTGTGTCCAACGCGGATGATCGACCATCGGGTTAACATTGGCATAAAAACCGTATTCATCCGCTGCCATAGTTTCCCATGTTGTGGCTGGCTGCTTTTCAACAAACTTAATTTTGACAATCGATTTAATGCTCTTAAAGCCATACTTCCAAGGCACCATCAAGCGCAGTGGTGCACCATTTTGCGCGGGTAGTTCCTTGCCATACACACCGGTTACCAACATGCTCAAAGGATGCATTGCCTCATCGATACGCAATCCTTCTTGGTAGGGCCAATCAAGAATTTTACGGCGCGTACCGGGCATCATCTCTTTATCAACAAGCGTTTCAAAAACCACATACTTGGCGTTTGAGTTCGGCTTAAAACGCTTCAGCAAGGTGGCTAATGAAAAACCCGCCCAAGGCACAACCATTGCCCATGCCTCAACACAACGAAAACGATAGACACGCTCTTCCTGATCAATCAGCTTAAAGATATCTTCAATCCCGATCTCACCCGGCGCATCACATTCGCCTTCAACACTGATCGTCCAAGGTCGTGATTTAAAAGCACCTGAGTTCTTCTTTGGATCATCCTTTCCTGTGCCAAACTCATAAAAGTTGTTATAGCTGGTGACATGCTTGTACTCAGTGGGCGATAAGCCACCACCAATGCCGGAATCTTTTAAATTGGGTATCGCAGGAAGATTACCTTGAGGCTCAACCAACGCATGTGCAGGAAGTTGCCATGCTGCAATGCTAGCCATCGCTGCCTTGATAATGGAACGACGTTGCTGAAAAAAATGCTCTGGCGTGATCTCAGATGAACGCACATCTGAGGTTTTGCGTGTTTTGATGATCATAATGCCCCCTCGACTCTTAGGACATCATTATCGGACAAAGATTCCCGTTACGAAGCCTTAATAATGCGGAGGTGGCGTATCAATGATCTCGACACCGGCATTATTTTCCGCCAAAGACTGCAGTTGCTCTTGCAGTTTCTTCACGTGCTGTATTAATTCAGCGATCTTGCGCTCTTGAAGCAAGACCTGACGTGTTAGCTCATCGATGGAGGCTTCTTGATGAGCCACCTTCTCTTGCAGTGCAATCAGATCATCAGACATCAGTTGACCCAACGACGTGCATTTCGGAATAAACGCATCCATGGCGCCGACTCTTGCCAATCATCTGGATGCCATGAGTTAGTCACTGTACGAATCACGCGCTCTGGGTGCGGCATCATAATCGTCACGCGACCATCAGCATTACTCAGACCGGCAATACCCTCTGGTGAGCCATTTGGGTTTGCTGGATAACGAGAAGCAATCTCGCCATTGTTCTCAATGTAACGAATTGCGACCTCAGATGACGCTGCACTGATCGCATCAGCTGAAGCAAACTCAGCACGCCCCTCACCGTGTGCCACAGCGATAGGCACACGCGAACCAGCCATACCATCGAGCAATACTGATGAGCTTTCTTGTACCTCAACCATGACAAAACGCGCCTCGAACTGTTCAGAGCGGTTACGTACAAAGTGTGGCCAATGCTCAGTGCCTGGAATTAATGACTTTAGGTTCGATAGCATCTGACAACCATTACAGATACCGAGTGCGAAACTATCCTCGCGATTGAAGAAGCCTTCGAATTGATCACGTGCGAGATCGTTAAACAAAATAGATTTTGCCCAACCCTCACCTGCGCCAAGTACATCACCGTAGCTAAAGCCACCACAGGCTACTAAGCCACGGAAGTCATCAAGCTCCACACGACCTGACAATATATCGGACATATGTACGTCAACCGCTTCGAAACCCGCCTTATCAAACGAGGCTGCCATCTCAACTTGGCCGTTAACACCCTGCTCTCGCAGAATCGCCATGCGTGGCTTTGCACTATTGATGTAAGGCGCAGCAATATCTTCATTCTGATCAAAGCTCAGCTTTGCACTTAAACCCGGGTCATCTGCTGCAATCCGAGCAAACTCTTCTGCCGCACAATCTGGGTTATCACGCAATGCCTGCATTTCACGCGTCACCTCTGACCAGACTTGCTGGTAGTGCGTACGCGATTGTTCTAGCAAGTTTTTACCCGCTTGAGTGACACGAATTGTTTGATCGCCGTTAATGGCTGCAATTGTATGTACGTGGTCGGCAAGGTTGACCTCAGCAAATACAGTCTTAACCGCACCCACATCACTTGAAGCCACTTGGATGACTGCGCCGAGCTCCTCATTAAATAACTGAGCTATTGCATCACCTTCGGGCAAATGAATATCTAAGCCACAACGACCAGCGAACGCCATCTCACACAAGGTTGCCCAGAGGCCGCCGTCTGAACGATCGTGATAAGCCATCAACTTACCATCCGCGTTAAGCGATTGGATCGCATCGAAGAAGGCTTTGAGTGCAGTACTGGATACCAGATCCGCACCTTGCTCACCAATTGCTCGATAAACCTGTGCAAGCGCAGTCGCGCCTAAGCGGTTTTGTCCTTCACCCAAGTCAATAAGAAGCAGCTGAGTGTCACCTTTATCGGTGCGTAGCTGTGGTGTGAGCGTATGCCGCACATCACTGACTGGTGCAAAACCTGAAATGATCAATGACAGAGGTGCTGTCATCTCACGTGTTTGATTGTCTTGCTGCCACACGGTTTTCATCGACATCGAGTCTTTACCAACTGGGATCGCAATACCGAGCTCAGGACACACATCCATGCCCACTGTTTTAACCGTGTCGTATAGACGTGCATCTTCACCGGCATGACCTGCCGCCGCCATCCAGTTAGCCGATAGCTTGATATCACTGATCTTATTTATCTTTGCTGCAGCTAAATTGGTAATTGCCTCACCAATTGCCATACGACCTGATGCAGGCGCATCTAACAATGCAAGTGGCGTGCGCTCACCCATAGCCATCGCTTCGCCGGTATAGCCATCGTAATCACTCACCGTAACCGCGACATCCGCAACAGGCACCTGCCAAGGACCAACCATCTGATCGCGATTGACCATGCCAGTAATTGAACGGTCACCGATGCTTATCAAGAACGTTTTATTCGCTACGGTGGGCAAACGTAAGACACGTTCAGCTGCATCGGCCAGTGCGATTTGATCAGACGGTATTTGATTGGTTTGTGATGCTTTACGCGTGACATCACGCGACATTTTGGGCGGCTTACCCAACAACAATGACAAAGGCATGTCGATCGGTTGATTTCCGAAATGCTCATCACTCAAGGTTAGCTTAAGCTCATCGGTTGCTTCGCCAACGACCGCATAAGGACAACGCTCACGCTCACAGATAGCTTTAAATTCTTCCAGACGATTCGCATCAACCGCCATGACGTAACGCTCTTGCGACTCGTTACACCAGATCTCCATCGGCGACATACCCAGATCATCATTTGGCAGCTTGCGCAGCTCAAATGCACCGCCTTTACCACCATCATTAACTAGTTCTGGTAACGCATTCGATACACCACCGGCACCAACGTCATGAATAAATAAAATCGGATTGTTATCACCACGCTGCCAACAGCGATCGATGACCTCTTGACAGCGACGTTCCATCTCCGGGTTCGCACGCTGCACAGAAGCAAAGTCGAGATCCTCCGCTGAGGCGCCTGATGCCATTGAGGAAGCTGCACCACCCCCAAGACCAATCAACATCGCAGGACCACCCAATACGATTAATGGCGTACCCGCAGGGAATGCGCCTTTCTCGATGTGTTCCGCGCGAATGTTTCCAAGACCACCGGCCAACATGATCGGCTTGTGATAACCACGCAACTCATCGCCGACTTGTTCTTCGTAGGTGCGGAAGTAACCACACAGATTGGGACGACCAAACTCGTTATTAAATGCCGCAGCGCCAATCGGGCCTTCAAGCATGATATCTAGCGCTGAGACGATACGCTCTGGCTTACCAAAGTCCTCTTCCCATGGCTGCTCACTGCCAGGAATACGTAAATCCGAAACTGAGAAGCCACACAAACCTGCTTTGGGCTTTGAGCCTTTACCGGTTGCCCCTTCATCACGAATCTCACCACCACTACCGGTTGCTGCACCTGGATCAGGCGAAATAGCGGTTGGGTGATTATGCGTTTCGACCTTCATCAAAATATGAATGTCTTCATCGTTACCTTGATACACACCGCCATCAGCATTGGGGAAGAAACGCTTACCCTTATGACCGGTGATAACTGAGGCGTTGTCTTTGTAAGCTGACAACACATCGGTAGGTGACGTATTAGTCGTATTACGGATCATGCCGAACAGCGAGTTCATCTGAACCTCACCATCAATGATCCAATCCGCATTAAAAATCTTGTGACGACAATGTTCTGAATTGGCTTGTGCAAACATCATCAACTCAACATCATGCGGATTTCGACCTAACTGGGTGAAGCTATTCACCAGATAGTCAATCTCATCATCTGAGAGCGCTAGTCCCCAGTCTGAATTTGCTGCGACTAAAGCGTCACGGCCACCAGCCATCACATCAACGCTACGTAGCTCAGCCGGTGATGCCTGGATAAAAAGCTGAGAGGCTTGATCAAATTCACTCAATACACGCTCGGTCATGCGATCGTGAATGAAGCTCAATACTGTCGCGGTTTCTTGGTCTGATAACTCAGCACCCTCAACGTAATACGCAATACCGCGCTCAACACGATTGATCACATCTAAGCCGCAGTTATGTGCAATATCTGTCGCTTTTGATGACCAAGGGGAGATGGTGCCTGGACGCGGCACAACCAAGAAAAGCTGGCCATTTGGCTCGTGACTTGGAATTGCAGGACCGTAACGTAAGATTTGATTGAGGGTCGACTTTTGCTGCTCAGTGAGCTCTTCATCAAGCTGCACAAAATGTATGAATTCAGCGTAGATCTGCAGTGACCGACCAATCACTAAAGAAACTTTTTCAGAGAGTTTTTGAGCGCGAAATTCAGACAGCGCCGGTGCGCCACGCAAGCTGAGCATGAGTGTCCCTCGGACAGAATTTTCAAAGCGTAAATTGTACCGCAGGCGTCACCTTGATGGCGTCGGATTCAGGCGAAATCTCAGTGAATTTCGAACCACATACTGGGCTCGTCCTGCTTCAGAATCCTCAGACGATCGCCAAGATTTGGCACAACTGCCCTGAGCGCCTGCTCGGCTAATTCTGGGGCATTATTTTTCTCGCTTAGATGCGCAGCTACCACAAACTGAAGGCCGTCATGCACCACACGCGAGAGTATCTCAGCGGCCTGCTCGTTTCGCAGGTGCCCATAATCGCCACCCACTCTCGCTTGTAAGCTAGGCGGATAAGGTCCTTCACGTAGCATTTGAGGGTCGTGATTACATTCGAGCAAAAACGCATCAAGATCTTTGTAGCGTTCGATCACATGCGGCGTCGGACAACCTAAATCCGTCAAAACACCCAGGCGCTTTCCCTGATACTCGAAAACATATTGAGTTGGCTCACGCGCATCATGCGGTACCGTCACAGGGTCAACTAACAACTCACCTAATTGCAGAGCACCATCATGCGGATAGAAAAGCGTTACCTGATCTAACTTGCCGTAATCTGCACCTTGATAAGTGCCATGGGTCATATACACCGGCACGTCAAACTTACGCGCTAAGACACCCACGCCACGCGCGTGATCACCATGTTCATGGGTCACGCAGATAGCCGTTAGCTTAGAAAGATCAATGGAGCATTTTTCAGCACGTGCGATCAGCTCTTTTACAGCATACCCATTATCGATACACACAAGCTGATCACCGGCTTGAATCAAGGTCGCGTTACCGCGACTACCGCTGCCTAATGAGGCAAATCGAAACATCTCTCGATAGCGTTATCGCAACTGTTGTTGCAGTAAGTTCAACATACGCTTAGCGGTATCGGTATTCAGCACAACACCCTTGTCATCATGGACAGACACACTGCTTACCGCATCCTCAGTCTTCACATGAATCTCGTATTTGTTGTTCTGCTCTTCATCACTCCAGAATTTGAGTGAGTCCAAGAAGCCAGTCGCACTCTTACTTGCCGCAGGGTCGTTGTAGGTTACGTAGTAGATACCAGCCTGACGGTTACGATCTTCAACCGCAAAACCAATTCGATCTAACGCTAAACCTGTGAAACGCCATGCACGCTGGAACTCTTCAGAAATCAGCAGCTTGGCACCCTTCTCGTCTTGCATCAGGGTTGCACGAGGCTTTTTGTACTTACTCGCTGCAGCTAGCTGAGCATTCGCGCGATCTTCTGCCGCTCCCAAGAAGATCATCAAGCGACGCAGCATCACGATCTCAAGCTCGGGATCACGATCACGCGTTTCCCAGATCACACCACGGTTACGATCTGTCTCAGTGCCTGAGTATTTCTCTTCCATACCGTAATGGGTCATGAAGATCTCAGTTTGATCACCCGAACGCTCGAAACGCAAACGATAAGCATCGCGGAAACCGGTTTCATACAAACCTTCCAGCACGCCACTTAATGTGCGAGTAATAATGTCGTCACCAAGCAGCGCTCTGTTTTCTAACCAGCTCGTTAGCATGATGCCAGCCTCTGGATCCTGCTCTGTCAGCAACACACCTTGGTCTTGCCAGAAGTCGAGTACACGATCCCATAAAGCATCAGGGTCAGCTTTAACGGTCAACCAACGCACATCACCATCACGTTCGATTCGCATATCTGGATTCGCTGGCAACACACTACCGCCAGTCCGCATCGCACCACCCTGACCACGCAAACTACGATCGACGACATATTCAGAGTAGTTAGTGCCAACACCCGCAAAGTTATCAGGCACTGCCATACGGTCATTCACACGTGACGAAGTCAAATCCGGAGGAAGCTCAAGATTCTTCTCAGCTTGTTGCTCGCGCTTATACTCAACCTGCTTATCAGGGATCAGACCGTCTGTATCTAAGCTGCTGCAACCTGCCAATGAAATCGCTAAGCCAGCGATGATGTAACCGTACTTCATGAAAAACCTTTGTTGTTATTTCGTTTCAATGCCCGCTTGAGCCAACGCGTCACGCACCGGCGCTTCAGCGTGAGCTGACAAACGAGTGAGCGGGAGACGGATACCAAAACCCATCATACCCATCGCACCCAATGCCCACTTAACAGGAATTGGATTCGACTCAACGAATAGAGACTTATGCAACCCCGATAAGTTCGCATCAATGTTAGCTGCCGCATCAGCATCTTTATTTAGCGCCGCCTGACACATCTCATGCATCGCTTTTGGTGCAACGTTTGCAGTCACCGAAATATCACCATCTGCACCCAACAACATAGCTTCACGTGCTGTCGCATCATCGCCACTGTAAATCGCAAAATCCGCAGGTACCTCAGCACGTAACTTTTCAATACGTGCTAGATCACCGGTCGCTTCTTTCACACCAATGATGTTGGAGATACTCGATAAACGCACGATTGTCTCAGGTTGCATATCAACTGCTGTGCGACCCGGTACGTTATAAAGAATTTGAGGGATATCCACCGCCTCAGCAATCGCCTTATGGTGCTGATATAGACCCTCTTGCGTTGGTTTGTTGTAATAGGGCGTTACTAGCAAGCAAGCATCTGCACCTGCTGTTTTAGCACACTTGGTTAAACTAATGGCCTCAGAGGTGCTGTTAGCGCCTGTGCCCGCAATCACAGGAATACGACCGTTAGCTATCTCAACCACACGACGGATCGTGTGACAGTGCTCTTCCTCATCCAGCGTCGCTGACTCACCCGTGGTACCCACTGCCACAATGGCATCGGTACCCTCTGCGATATGC
>Ga0208004_1001123_pt1 | contig 10463 bp, 9 predicted proteins | sample DEB08_DNA_6_FD_184522 | JGI IMG/M metagenome (GOLD analysis project Ga0208004, IMG submission 184522) | Aqueous microbial communities from the Delaware River and Bay under freshwater to marine salinity gradient to study organic matter... | ecosystem: Environmental > Aquatic > Marine > Coastal ...
GCCAGAAGCTCCTCATCGCCTCGTTTTGGCTGGAAGCACGCTGCACCGAGACCAGGCATTACGCCGAGCCTTGGAGGCTGCGGGCGACTATGTAGTCACGCTCGGCCATGTTCCCGGGGAAGATCTTCAGGCACTTTATGGTGGAGCCGAAGCCTTTTGCTTTCCGAGTCTTTTTGAAGGTTTCGGCATTCCCTTAGTCGAGGCCATGGCTTCCGGTTGCCCCGTGCTCTCCAGCTCCACTTCATGCATGCCCGAAATTGTGGCTGACGCTGGCCTGCTGCTCGACCCCATGGATGTAAACGCCTGGAGCCATGCATTGATCCAAATGGCCCAGAACCCAGAGATGTTGGCGAATTACCGTGAAAACGGCCTGGCTCGGGCCCGGGATTTCGGTTGGGAACCATCCGCTGAGATCGTTTGGAAATCCCTTCAACCATGCTAGCCGGGGTGGACGAAGCAGGCAGGGGTTGTCTTGCAGGCCCCGTAGTCGCTGCCGCTGTGCTTTGGCCAGAGGGCCAGGAGGTGCCTGGTCTAACGGATTCCAAAAAGCTAAGTGAAGCACAGCGAGAAAAGCTGCGCACCACCCTGGAGAAACTCCTTCCAGACGGACATTGGGCGGTGGGCATGGCGAGTGCCGAAGAAATTGATGCCATGAATATTCTTCAGGCCACCTATCTGGCCATGCATCGGGCGATCGCGGCCCTACAACCTGCTCCAGATCATCTGCTGATAGATGGCAATCGATTTAAGGCCTTTCCAGGAATTTCGCACCAATGTGAGGTAAAGGGAGATGCACGATTCCAAGCCATTTCCGCGGCCAGCATTTTTGCGAAAACAGAGCGCGATCGCCTCATGCTTGAGGGTCATAGCGCCTATCCCCACTACGGATGGGACCGAAACAAAGGGTATCCATCGGTCGGACATCGGCAGGCACTGGAAAACCATGGCCCATGTCCCTGGCATCGTCGTAGTTTTACCTGGAAACCTGCTCAACTACGATTGGACCTGTGAAAAGATTCCGCCTTCTCTCCCTTGCCGCATGGATGGGGTATTCGCTCGTTGGGTGCCAGGAGGACATTGCCAATTTGGACCTGATTCAGGCGACTCCTGTCAACGCCGTCGTTTTAATTCCGGTTCGCCACGCGCCTACCCTGCTTTCTGCCTGGACAGATGGTCAAGCTCTACCTGACGCGGATAAATTGGAATTTTTCATGAAGCAACTCCCTTTGGACGCGAATCGAGAAGGACTGTTGAGTCTGCACTCGGTGGGAGCAGACCGGTTGCATTGGGCCTTTACCGTACGACGCGGATTCACTTCCTTTCATCCCTCGAAGCTGTCTCATTTATCCCCGACTCGGCGCAATTATGCTTCCGGAACGATTTGGGAATGGCGAGATGAACAAGGTAAATGGGCCTTGGCCGAAACGACCGATTGGCTCATTTTGAGTACCACCGACATTCTTGCCGAAGAAGCAATCCGGCAAATTGACGCCCAATCCGGGGGGAGTTCCTATCAAGGATATCCTGACTTAGCCCACCAACTTGCTACCTACGACCTCATCACTCTGGCTTTAGAAGATCGAAATCCCCTCTCCAATGCCTGGATGGCCATTCCAGGGGGAAAACAAGCCCCATCGGATGATTTGCGTTCGTGGCGCTTTGCCCATCCAGCGAGCCGGGGGTGGACTGCCCGCTATACGTCAGACAGCACGGCCAAAGTAGCGATTAGTGATGCAGGTTTGAGATCTGAATTGCTGGGCTTTGCCGACTCTGTCGAAGCGAGGGCCTTTCCGGGATGGAGATGGCTCACCCCACGTCTTCAGTGGGCCCAATGGACCGCCCTAGACAGCCGGGTGAGCTACCGAGGACATCCCTTTGCCATTCAAGCCCAAGGTGAATGCTTGGTGGAAGGACGACGAAACCAACTCCATCGCATCACCCTGCGTTTTCAGGAAACGGCCAATTTGCGCATCCCCCATTGGGTCCCATCCAACGATTTTGTTGCCCCGAATGATCTGAAGCTCAAAAAACCCTTAGCGGTCTTACCCTATATAAAAACGATGGGGGAATTCATTTTAACCTGCGAGGACACCCTAGCCGCCAACCGCTATTTGGCCTATATCCCGGACGTCCGAGACAGTGCACAGGAGGCCCACTACCAGGCCGCCATCCGATATCTTCGCAGTCAGCCTAGTGAGGGGCAACTCTGGTGGGTGAGTCGACAGCCCAATCCTCAAGCCCCCTGGGCAGGATTGACCTACCGAGCCCAAGGAGAGGAAGGATACTGGTCAGCCAGTGTGTTAGTTCCTTAATTACAACGTGCCCGCAGGGTTTTTTGTCAACCCCAACATGGGGCCTTGCAGGCGAATCAGCTCGCCATCCCCGGGCTGATAGCCTACCGGCCAAGCATTCATTCGATACAACGCTTCGAGCTGAATCCCATAGCGCTGTGCCACATCCCACGTACTTTCGCCTGCCACCATTCGGCAGGTACTGATTTCCCGGAGTTTTCGGTCCCAGTTTTTCTTCTTGGGGGTGACGTAGATTCTGTCTCCAGGGCGGGGAATCCAAGCGTACGAAGCATCATTGAAATCCAAAATATTATCCAGCTTCAAATTCAAGTCAAAAGCCACTTGTTCAATGGTTTCGCCTTCCTCAAGCAGCACATACCCCGCCCCATTGGGAGTCATTTTATACCTGGAGTGCGCCTTTAAGCCTTTGGTTGCGGGTTTTATCACCTGCTGATCAAAACGGTACAACTCTTCTTCCTCGATGATTTTGATCAGCTTTTCCGCATAAGTAGGGCTCGTTGCGTAGCCTGCTGCTTTCAAACCCTTGGCCCAGCTTTGGTAATCGCGAGGATCGAGAATGAACAGCCCATCATATCGGCTACGACTCAGTAAAAATTCCGAATGATCAACAAAACTCTGTTTGGGGTTTCGATATACTCTGAAACACTCATCGGGCTTATCGTCATCAACGAACATCGTTTTGCCTTTCCATCCTTCGTGGCATTTAATGCCGAAGTGATTATTGCCTTCGGTCGCGAGCCGACTTTGCCCATTTCCACTTTCCAAAATGCCTTGAGCCAGCGTGATCGAAGCGGGCACGCCCGTGCGCTTCATTTCTTTTCTCGCCATTTTTTCATAGGTCGCTATGTAGACCTTTCGAGGCGACAATTCGGACCCTTGGGCAGGAGATGTATTTTGCGCGCCGAGCGAATTCGGAACAAAAATCAGAAGCGAACTTAGAAGGATGGCATATGTTCTCATGGGATAAAGGTCGTTTCTTTTTGACTTTTATGGCCGACTTTTGTCCCTGCACTCAACCTGCTATGAAACCTTTAGACCCGGAAGATTTTTACTACAGCCCCGAGGGATTCATCGTCTTCACGGAGGCCTATCACCGAAAAAGGGGCCATTGCTGTCAGAGTGGTTGCAAGCACTGCCCTTATGGCTTTGACAAGCGCACGGGAGCATTCAAAAAACCGACCTCATGACCGAATTTCAACGTGCCATTTTAGAAGGCATTCCTTCTTCTCTTCCCGAACATCCAGGGTTCGACTCGACCGTTTCCCACGCCCCGATTCGCAAAGACATCTTGACCCGGGCCGAGAAAGGGCTTGCACTCGAGAACGCTCTGCGGTATTTCCCACCGGCCCTGCACGCCGAGCTCGCCCCCGAATTTGCCCAAGAACTCAAGGACTACGGCCGCATCTACATGTACCGATACCGCCCTACCTATGCGATGCATGCCCGGCCCATCGGCGACTACCCGGCGCAATGCGAGCAAGCGGCCGCTATCATGCTGATGATCCAAAACAATTTGGATCCCGCCGTCGCGCAACACCCCCATGAATTAATTACCTACGGGGGCAATGGCGCCGTGTTCCAAAACTGGGCCCAGTACCGCCTCACCATGCAGTACCTGGCCACCATGACGCAGGAGCAGACCTTGCACATGCACAGCGGGCACCCCCAAGGCCTATTCCCCTCTTCCAAAGAAGCGCCCCGCGTCGTCGTGACGAACGGCATGGTTATCCCCAACTACTCGAAACCAGACGATTGGGAGCGAATGAACGCCCTGGGCGTATCGCAGTACGGTCAGATGACGGCCGGCTCCTACATGTACATCGGCCCACAAGGCATCGTCCATGGCACGACCATCACGGTCATGAATGCCGCCCGAAAATTCACCCGCGGCCCCTTGGAAGGCAAACTCTTCGTGACCGCTGGACTTGGTGGCATGAGCGGCGCCCAGCCCAAAGCGGCCTCCATCGCCGGAATGGTCAGCATTACCGCCGAAATCAATGCCACTGCCGCCCACAAGCGCCATAGCCAAGGGTGGGTGGATGCAATTTTTGAAGACGTGGATGCGGCGATAGATTCGGCCTTGGAGAGCCAAGCCACCGGGGGCAACCGGTCCATCGCGTTTGTCGGAAATACCGTCGATCTCTGGGAGCGGCTCGTTGAGCGCAACATTTCGGTCGATCTGGGCAGTGACCAGACCTCCTTGCACAACCCCTGGGCGGGGGGCTACTACCCCCAAGGATACACCTATGAGGAAGCCAATGCCTTGATGGTGAGCCATCCCGAATCCTTCAAGAAGGCTATACAGGAGACCCTGCGAGCCCATGTGCAGGCCATCAACACCTTGCACGCCAGAGGGATGTATTTCTTTGATTACGGCAATGCCTTCCTACTCGAATCTAGCCGAGCTGGAGCCGAGGTCATGGCCGAGAATGGCTTGGATTTCGCCTACCCGAGCTACGTCCAAGACATTTTGGGTCCTTTGTGTTTTGACTATGGATTTGGCCCATTTCGTTGGGTCTGCGCCTCGGGGAATCCCGACGATTTGCGCCGCACCGATGCCATCGCGGCTCGGGTTCTTCGCGAACTCGCGGCCCAAGCCCCCGAGGACATCCGCCTCCAAATGGAGGACAACCTTCGATGGATTGAGCAAGCCGAGGAGAACCGCCTCGTAGTGGGGTCGCAAGCCCGCATCCTCTACGCGGATTCCGTCGGCCGTATTGCAATTGCGCGGGCCTTCAACGAGGCCATCGCCCGTGGCGAAATAGGTTCGGTGGTGTTGGGGCGTGACCACCACGATGTGAGCGGCACCGACTCTCCCTACCGCGAAACCTCCAACATCTATGACGGCTCGCGCTTTACCGCGGACATGGCCGTGCACAATGCCATTGGAGATAGCTTCCGAGGTGCCACGTGGGTGAGCCTGCACAACGGCGGGGGCGTCGGCTGGGGAGAAGTCATCAATGGTGGTTTTGGCATGCTGCTCGATGGGAGCCCTGAGGCAGACCGTCGATTAGAAAGCATGTTGTTTTACGATGTCAACAATGGGATTGCCCGACGAGCATGGGCCCGGAACCCGGAAGCCCTAATTGCCATCGGCCGTGAAATGCGCCGCCAGCCCGCCTTAAAGGTCACCGTGGCACAAATTGCATCGAAATCCCTCGTGGAGGAGACGATAGCCCGGGTCTTTTGATTATTTTCGGCGGCATGAAAACCTTGAAAACACTTCTTTTGGCCGGTGCCGCTGTCATGATGGCCGCATCGTGCACCACGGGTGGCGGCACAGCTCCCTCCGGCGACGGCATGAAGGTGGGCTACGTCCGCCTCGATTCTTTAACGCAGTTGTACACGTACCACACCGAATTGGTTGGGCAGTTTGAGGCGACCGCCAAGAAAATGGAGGCCGAACTCATTCGCAGCCAGCAAAACCTGCAAGCTGAATACGAAATCTTGCAGAAAGCGGCACCCAATTTGTCCAAAATTGAATTGGAGCGCGCTCAGTTGGACTTCCAACGCGTCAACCAAAACTACCAGGCCCTGGAGCAGCAGCGCAGCGGGGAGTTGGCCCAAGAAGAAGCCAAGATGAACGCCTTGGTCAAGACCCAAGTGGACAAAGCCATTGCCCAGCTCCAAGAAGACATGGGCTTGGACTTGATCTTTGTGTATGAATCCAATTTGCTTTACGGCTCTGAGGCCTTGGATCTCACAGCGAAACTCGCTGAGGTGCTGAACAGCATGGATCCCCCCAGCGAAGAGGAGTAAGAATCGATCGAATACGGGTTGCTTGAGCAACCAACGCAAAGCGCGGCCCGAGGGCCGCGCTTTTTCGTTCTACCCGATCCGTGGCAACGCTTACATCGCAGCCATCTCGTCCAGGATCGCGCGAGAAATCACGATGCGCTGAATCTCGCTCGTGCCCTCGTAAATCTGGGTAATCTTCGCGTCACGCATCAAGCGCTCTACGTGGTATTCTTTCACGAATCCGTAGCCTCCGTGGATTTGCACCGCCTCGACGGTCACTTCCATGGCCACTTCGCTGGCGTACAATTTCGCCATCGCGGACTCTTTGTCATAGTTCAGGCCTTGGTCTTTCAACCAGGCCGCCTTCAACACGAGCAATCGGGCCGCTTCGACCTTGGTTGCCATGTCTGCCAACTTAAAGGCAATGGCTTGGTGCTCAGAGATGGCTTTGCCAAAAGCTTTGCGCTCCGTCGCATATTTTGCCGCGAATTCCAGGGCCCCAGAAGCAATGCCCAGCGCCTGTGCCGCAATGCCTATGCGTCCCCCGGAAAGCGTTTTCATCGCGAATTTGAATCCAAATCCATCTTCGCCAACGCGGTTTTCCTTCGGGACCTTGACATCCGTGAACATCAGGGAGTGCGTATCGCTACCGCGGATGCCCAACTTATCTTCTTTCTTACCAACGATAAATCCTTCCATGCCCTTTTCGACAATAAGGCAATTGATACCGCGGTGGCCCTTGGCGACATCCGTTTGCGCCATGACCAAATAGACGGAGGCCGAATTCCCATTCGTGATCCAATTTTTCGTCCCGTTCAGGAGGTAGTGGTCTCCGCAATCGATGGCTGTGGTGCGCTGGCTGGTTGCATCTGACCCGGCCTCCGGCTCACTCAAACAAAATGCCCCAATGATTTCGCCGCTAGCCAGGCGAGTGAGGTATTTCTGCTTTTGGGCTTCTGATCCAAATTTCTCTAGGCCCCAGCAGACCAATGAATTGTTGACACTCATAACGACCGACGCCGAGGCATCGATTTTGGAAATTTCTTCCATGGCCAACGCGTACGAAATCGTATCCATCCCTCCGCCTTGGTAATCGGGTGAAGTCATCATGCCCATAAAGCCCAACTCTCCCATTTTCTTCACCGCATCAGCAGGAAAGGATTGGGCATTGTCGCGCTCAATGACACCGGGAAGCAATTCGGCGTGAGCAAAATCACGCGCCGCATCGCGGATCATGAGGTGCTCTTCGGAAAGTTGAAAATGCATAGCAAGATTTGATTTCTGAGTCTGCCGCAAATTTACGGCCGCATGGCCTCTCGTCGGTTGGCACAACTACCTCATCTTTGCGAGGTCATGCACGTGGAATCCTCCTTGGCCGCTTGGCCCACCTTTCAAGGCCCAGGCCCCTTCTATGTGGGAGGCGCCATGTCGGGAACCTCGCTCGATGGGCTGGATTTGGCCTTGGTGAAATTTTGGCACCAAGATGGCCGCTGGCGGCATGAACTGGTTCAAAGCACCTGCCTGCCGTACGATCAAAGCCCATGGGCCCACCGCCTGCCGGCAAGCTATTCATTACGTGGGGCGGCATTGGACGAGGTGTCCCGAGAATACAGCCAGTGGCTGAACGCCGCCTTCCATGAATTCTTTGATGGAACGCCGGTCCAAGCCATCGCCAGCCACGGCCACACGGTCCACCATCGCCCGTCGGAAGGCCTTACCCGTCAAATTGGACAAGATCCTGAACTGGCTCAGGGTTTTGGCGGCCTCCCTGTGGTCTGTGATTTTCGCGTCGCGGATGTAGACCGTGGAGGTCAAGGTGCCCCCTTAGTACCCTTGGCCGATGCCTTTTTGTATCCCGAATATGCCGTCTGCCTGAATTTGGGCGGGTTCTCCAATGCGAGTTGGACAGCCCAAGGTCTGCGCCGCGCCGGAGACTTAGGGCCCGTCAATCTCCTCATGAATCACTTTGCCCAACGATGTGGACATGCCTACGACCAGGACGGCGCCATCGCTCGAAGCCACCCACCCGATGAGGGCGTTTTGGCGGCGCTCCAAGACGTCCCCTTTTACCACCAAGCTTTTCCCAAAAGTCTTGGACGAGAATGGGTAGAAGCCACGGTGCTTCCTCTTTTTGACGGACTCTCGCCGAAAATCGCCCTTTCCACGGCCACCCACCATGCTGCGTGGGCCATTCATCATGGATTGCAGCACGCTCCGGACGGGGAGGTCCTTGTGACCGGAGGCGGGGCAAAAAACGCCTTCCTTCGCGCCCTCCTCGAGGCGGATACACACCGAACATGGCAGGTACCATCGGCCGCGGAGTGCGACTTCAAAGAGGCGGTATGCTTTGCTTTTTTGGGACTTCGGAAACTCCGCGGCGAAATCAACGTCTGGGGCAGCGTCACCGGGGCCGCTCTGGACGGATGCGATGGCACAATATTGGTTGAAACACCCTTGAATCCTTGATTGGGGAACGAAATTCCCCCTACATTTACGACTTACATCCAAATTCCACTTCCATGTATACCCTTATGATCGCCGTCTTCGTTTTGGGCTATGCGGCTATCGCCTTCGAACATAGTCTCAAAATCGATAAAGCGGCGGCGGCGCTCGTGACAGGGGTCATTTGTTGGACGATTTACGTCATCGGCGGTCCAGATCTTCATAACGCGGAACACCATCTTCTGGAGCACTTAGCGGAAATATCCGGCATCCTCTTTTTCCTACTCGGAGCGATGACCATTGTGGAAGTGGTGGATTCCCACGAAGGTTTTGCGGTCATCACGGACCGAATTTCCACCCAAAGCATCCGAAACTTGCTTTGGATTGTCGCCATTTTGACCTTTTTCTTCTCGGCCATTCTAGACAATCTGACCACATCGATTGTGATGATTTCCCTGCTTCGCAAACTGATCAAAGACCGGGAAACACGCTGGCTCTTTGCCGGGGTGGTGGTCATTGCCGCCAATTCTGGCGGGGCCTTTTCCCCCATTGGGGATGTCACGACCACCATGCTTTGGATTGGGGGGCAAGTTTCTGCTGAGAACATCATTGCCTTCATCTTTTTGCCTTCGGTGGTCTGTATGGTCGTCCCTCTCACCTACCTCACTTTCACGCTAAGAGGTACCGTTGAACGCCCTGAGGAAGAGGCATCCCACCGCGGCGAACATGCCGTTAGCCGACGCGAACAAGTCACCGTGCTCATTGCCGGGGTAGCTGGATTGCTCTTTGTTCCCGTATTCAAAACTGTCACCCACCTCCCTCCTTTTATGGGCATGATGTTGAGTCTCGGCGTTTTGTGGATTTTGACGGATGTCATGCACCGGCACAAACCCGCTGAAATCCGCCGCAACATGGGGGTGCTCGGTGTATTGCGCAAGGTGGACACTCCCTCAGTGCTCTTCTTCCTAGGTATTCTTTTGGCCGTTGCCAGCTTGCAAACTGGGGGCCAGTTGGTGGATTTGGCCGCCGGATTGGATGCAACCATTGGAACATCCACCCAGACAGGGATCTACCTCGTGGGTTCCATCATTGGTGTACTGTCCGCCATTGTCGACAACGTGCCGCTGGTCGCCGCCTCCATGGGCATGTATGAGATGGTTCCGGGAACGTACTTCGCCCACGACGACTTGTTTTGGAAGTTTCTCGCCTACTGCGCAGGAACGGGCGGCTCACTCTTCATCATTGGTTCCGCCGCGGGTGTAGCAGTGATGGGATTGGAGCGCATTCCCTTCGGTTGGTATTTGAAGAAAATTACCTTCTTAGCCGCTCTCGGTTACTTCGCAGGCATTGGGGCCTACATCCTTCAACGCTGGATCATTTTTGGCTAAGCAAATGCCCGCCAAAGCCCGTAATTTTAATCCGCCGCGCGTTGCCCTTTGTGGCTGCGGCACCAAATTTGATTTCTCTACGTTAGTCCTATAAACCTCTTTTCATGGCCATGACCTTTTTGCAAATCGAACTCCCCGGAGAAGCCAGTAGCGCGGCCATGCCCGCAGCGACGGCCGCCGTATCCGAGCCTACTCAAGAAACCTTGAGCATCATGGACTTAATGCTTTCTGGAGGCATTGGAGGCCAGATCATTATGCTCTTGATGGTTCTTCTCTCCATCGCCATGGTCTACATCTTTGTCAACCGCATGGGCGCGATCAAGCGGGCCAACAAAATTGACCCCCAGTTCATGAAGGACATTAAAGACCATGTGGCTTCTGGCAATGTGCAATCGGCCATCAATCTGTGTGAGCGTTCGGACAGTCCTGTAGCCCGGATGATTTTGAAAGGTTTGACCCGAATTGGCAAGCCCCTCCAAGACATATCCGCTTCCATCGAGAACCAAGGCAAGTTGGAAATTCAGCGCTTGGAGCGCAACCTTCCCTACCTGGCCACGATTGCCGGGGGTGCGCCCATGCTCGG
>Ga0208004_1001124_pt1 | contig 10460 bp, 12 predicted proteins | sample DEB08_DNA_6_FD_184522 | JGI IMG/M metagenome (GOLD analysis project Ga0208004, IMG submission 184522) | Aqueous microbial communities from the Delaware River and Bay under freshwater to marine salinity gradient to study organic matter... | ecosystem: Environmental > Aquatic > Marine > Coastal ...
ACCTAGCTATATACCCTATGGGGTGGAGGGGGATAAAGTGCTTTATCTGTCAAAATGATAGGTGTATATTTTAGTTATGAAACACCTCCTCACATTACTCCTCTTTATCTCAACATCAGCAATAGCTGATATATGTAATGTATCTATCTACATGCCTTCAACAGATAAATACATAGATGAAGTGGTTAAGAAAGTTAATGAAGCTAATTGTAAGAATGGTGATGTACTTAACCTACTTATTGGCTTTGCTGATGATAAGTCTCAAGCTTCTAAATACATAATCTTTGAATCACAGGCGAGGTATTGTAATTTTGATAAAACGATTTCGTTTGACTTAACTGGTCTGAACTACAACTTAGCTTGCTCTTTCGTGAAGAATTAATACATCTTACCTTTGAGGTCATCTAAATAATCTGCCCACCTCCGCATTAAATCAAAACGATCATCAATAAAGCGGGTTCTGTTATAGGCTGCACCCAAAGCGTCAGGCACTTTATGGCCTAACTGATGCTCGATAATCTCGGGCCTAATACCTAATCTCTCATGACAAAGTGTTCTCGCCATCGCTCTAAAGCCATGAACACTCATCTCCTCTTTTGATATACCTAATTTACGTAATGCAGATGTAAGCGTATTCTCAGAAATAAAACCTTGCGTACTAGCCTGGCTATAAAAAACAAATTCATGACCTTGAGTGTATGGTTTTAAATTAGAAAGAATAAGTTTGGCTTGTTTTGAGAGCGGTACTAAATGATCTGTATTAGTCTTTGAGATCTTAAACTTCCACGTGCCCTCTTCCAGATTAATATCCTTCCACCTAGCTTGCCTTAATTCTAAGGGTCTTACAAAAACTAAAGGTGCTAACTTTAATGCCGCATGAGTCACAATACTGCCTTGATAACCATCAATCATTCGCATCAACTCCCCTACTTTATTTGGATCCGTGATGGCCGCAAAATGTTTAACCTGTTTGCTCGGGAGTATGGAGGAGAGATTGTGCGCCACGTTACGATCAACACGTTCCGTGATTAATCCTAGATGCAGAATCTGATTAATATTTTGTAAAGCTCGATGAGCTGTCTCAATCACATTTCTTTGAATGATTCGATCAAGAGTATTTCGTATATCTGCAACTTTGATATCTTGAATTGGCATGGATCCCATAAATGGAAAGATATCTCTTTGTAATCTCCTCATCACACGATCAGACTGACCTTCGGTTACACCTTGCTTATAAGTCTCAAACCACTCAAGCGCTAGGGATTCAAAAGTGTTGGAATTAGAGGATAAAAGCTCATTTTTTTTAAGTTTTCTTAAGGCGGATGGGTCTTGGCCCCGATTGAGCTTCATACGCTCTTCCATGTGCCTCTCACGGGCCTCCTTAAGGCTTATATCAGGATAAACACCGAGTGAAATACGCCGCTCTTTACCATTAAATAAGTACTTATAGCGCCACCATTTCTGACCTTTAGGCGTGATCTCAAGATGTAGGCCATGCCCATCAAACATGCGATAGATCTTTTCTTTAGGTTTTGCCTTCTTAATCTGTAATTCTGTCAGCTTCATTATCTAATTTTGGGATAGGTGTTTTAAAAATGGGATAACATAGTCAAAAGTTATCCCAGCTATCCCTTGTATTTGATTAGATTAGTATAGACTCTATTAGACTACTATTCAATAGAAACCCTTGTAAATAAAGGGTTTCTTAGACATGATTGGATATGGTTGGATATTAATTTGGTGGAGCTGGGGGGAATCGAACCCCCGTCCGCAAGCCCTCTACAGGCAGTTCTACATACTTAGCTATGTTGTTTATATTTAACTTTTACTTCACCAACAAGCAAGCAAATGTAAAAGCGAGTTACCTTAAGTTTAAGAGATTGTTAAGTAACCCAATAATCCCCGAGTCTCTCTTTATGACGCTGTAACCTGAGCGAGTGACGTATCAGGACAGCGTTTAGCTGGAATTAAGCAGCTAAAGCGTAGTTATCGTCATTTGCGATTACTGTTTTTCTAGTTTATTAACGAGGTACCTAGAAGCCTCGGTATGCACTGATCTGCTTTGTAACCCACGTCGAAACCGGGTCAGCCCCAAAACAAGCAATCATTATACTACTTTCCTTTGTTTGCTGACCGCAGGATACGACTTTTCTCTCGATTCCAATCTTTTTCCTTCTCAACCGCACGCTTATCATATTGTTTCTTACCCTTTGCCAAGCCAATCTCGCACTTAATTAATCCTTTTTTAAAATGCAGATCAAGCGGCACTAAGGTATACCCCGCACGCTCTACTTTGCCAATTAATTTGACAATTTCTTCACCTTTTAATAATAATTTTCTAGTCCTCACATTGTCAGGACTGACGTGGGTTGAGGAGCTACCTAATGGGGATATATGGCAGCCAAGCAAATAAATCTCACCGCGTTGGATGATGACGTAAGCCTCTTTTATTTGTGCACGATTATCTCGAATGGCTTTAACTTCCCAGCCCTCAAGGACAATCCCTGCCTCAAATTTATCCTCGATGAAATAATCGTGGAATGCTTTTTTATTTTGCACAATGCTCATTAATCGTTTTACCAGATAGTATAATTAAATAATATTTAGAATCTTATCACCTCAATGTATACAATAAAAAAAAACGCGATCGTCTTTCATAGTCCGGAAAAAATGTTCAAGCTTGTCGATGCCGTTGAGAATTATCCTAACTTTCTTCCTTGGTGTGGCGGTGTAGAAATCATCAAGCGCAATGATGCCGTAACAGAAGCGCAAATTGAGATCAATTATCATGGGATTAAACAATCTTTTACAACAAAAAATAGCAAGTATTTTCCTGAAAAAATGATTATCGGTCTCGTCGATGGTCCTTTTAAGAAGCTTGAAGGTGAATGGCGCTTTATTTCAATAAATGCGAGCTGCTGTAGAATAGAATTAGATTTAAACTATGAATTTAAAAATATATTATTAGAAAAACTAATAGCACCTGCCTTTAATATGATTGCAAATACCTTTATTGATAGTTTTGTCAAACAAGCAGAGGAGGATAAACATGCCAGATAAGATAATGGTTGAAGTTGCTTTTGCTTTGCCCAGTAAACAAATTATCATCCCTGTGCTGGTGCACAAAGACTGCACTGTCAAAGAAGCCATTGAACTGTCGGGCATTCAACAAAAATTTGATGAGATTGACCTAAACGTTAATGATGTCGGTATTTTTGGCAAACTAACCACACTGGATGGCCCATTACGCGAACGCGATCGAATAGAAATTTACCGTCCATTAATTGCCGATCCCAAAGAAATACGTCGACAACGGGCGGCTGAAGGCAAAGATATGAAAAAAGGCGGATAAAATAACATTTAGACTCGATTCCTCACACTGTTTTCTGTATAATCTCGTTTTGCGCGATAAGGAAATCACATGCGTCTGACTAAACAAGCACTAACATTTGACGATGTACTTCTCGAGCCTGCACATTCAAATGTTGTCCCTAGAGAAGTATCATTAGCAACACAACTCACAAAAAATATAACGTTAAACATTCCACTTGTATCTGCTGCAATGGATACAGTAACCGAAGCAAATCTGGCCATTGCCCTTGCTGAGCAAGGTGGTATCGGCATCATTCATAAAAATATGTCACCTGAATCGCAGGCGGATCATGTTAAAAAAGTGAAACGTTTTGAATCAGGCGTAGTAAATGATCCGATCACCATCAACCCTAATATGAGTGTTGATGAGGTAATTCAAATTACCCGTAAACATAAAATTTCAGGATTACCCGTCATAGACAACAACAAGGTTGTGGGTATCGTGACAAACCGAGATTTGAGATTTGAAGACAATCTAAATCAACCGGTGAAAAATGTCATGACGCCGCGAGAGAGACTGGTCACTGTTGCTGAGGGGGCTAATAAAGATGAAATTATGCGTCTGTTGCATCAACATCGGCTTGAGCGATTATTGGTGATAGACAAAGACGATCACCTTCGAGGCCTAATCACAGTTAAAGATATTCAAAAGTCTTCTGACCACCCTTTTGCTTGTAAAGATAGTGATGAAAGATTAAGGGTTGGTGCCGCCGTTGGAACAGGCGAAGATACAGAAAAAAGAGTGGAGCTCCTGGTAAGTGCGGGTGTTGATTTAATCGTGGTCGATACCGCCCATGGTCATTCAAAAGGGGTATTAGATCGTGTTAAATGGATCAAAAAACATTTCCCGAATACGGATGTCATTGGTGGCAATATTGCCACCGCTGATGCAGCAAAAGCACTCATTGATCACGGCGCCGATGGCGTGAAAGTTGGCATTGGTCCCGGTTCAATTTGTACCACACGTATCGTTGCCGGTGTGGGTGTTCCGCAAGTTACAGCCATTGCTAATGTTGCAGAAATTTTAAATAAGAAAAATATTCCTTTCATTGCTGATGGAGGTATTCGATACTCGGGTGATATTGCTAAAGCAATTGCTGCTGGGGCATCATCAGTAATGTTAGGAAGTATGTTCGCCGGTACTGAAGAGGCGCCGGGTGAAGTTGAGCTTTATCAGGGAAGATCATATAAGTCTTATCGCGGTATGGGATCGATTGGCGCCATGCAAAAAGGCTCCAGTGATCGGTATTTTCAAGACAGTGAAAATAATGCAGAAAAATTAGTTCCTGAGGGAATTGAAGGTCGGGTGCCCTACAAAGGCCCTGTATTGAATGTAATTCACCAACTCATGGGTGGCTTAAGAGCATCAATGGGTTATGTCGGAGTACAAAACATTACTGAAATGCATAAAAAAGCGACCTTTGTTCAAATTACCAATGCTGGTATTAAAGAGTCACATGTACATGATGTTCAAATAACCAAAGAAGCCCCTAATTATAGGGTTGATTAGTTTTCGTAAAGCGCCCTATGGATAAAGTTTTAATTCTTGATTTTGGTTCTCAATACACGCAGCTTATTGCGCGTCGTATTCGAGAAATGCATGTTTATTGTGAAATTCATCCTTTTGACATTGCTGATGAAATAATTTTAGACTTTAACCCAAAAGCCATTATTTTATCTGGCGGGCCGAATTCTGTATACGCAGCTGACACCCCCAAAGCACCAGAAATTATTTTTACTTTAAACTGCCCCATCTTAGGGATTTGTTATGGTATGCAAACACTTGTCAGCCAGTTAGGCGGTAAAGTTGAAAATAGCAATAAACGCGAATTTGGTTATGCCGAAATTCGTGCCCAAGGGCATTCGAAACTGTTAAAAGGTATTCAAGATAAAACCAACCAAAATAACCATGGGTTACTGGATGTGTGGATGAGCCATGGTGACAAAGTAATTGAGCTACCTAACGAATTTAAAGTAATTTCAAGTAATGATTCCACACCAATTGCTGCCATAGCAGACGAAAAGAGAAATTATTATGGGGTACAGTTTCATCCAGAGGTAACGCATACCAAGCAAGGAAAAAAGATACTCACGCGCTTTATTGTTGATATTTGTCAGTGCCAACAATCTTGGAATATGCCCGACTATGTAAAGACTGCGATTGATCATATTAAAGCGCAAGTAGGCAATGATAAGGTCATTCTTGGCCTGTCCGGTGGTGTCGATTCATCGGTTGCCGCTGCCCTGCTGCATAAAGCCATTGGTGATCAATTGACTTGTATTTTTGTCGACCATGGGCTTTTAAGATTAAATGAAGCAACAATCGTCATGGAGGCATTTCAAAAAAATCTTGGGGTCAAGGTCATTCATGTTGATGCGACAGAAAAATTTATGACGGATTTAAAAGGCATTATTGATCCAGAACAAAAAAGAAAAATAATTGGAAAAGACTTTATTGACGTATTTCAAGAGCAAGCACAAAAAATTCAGGGGGTAAAATGGTTAGCCCAGGGTACAATTTATCCAGATGTGATTGAATCTGCAGGTGGTAAAACAAAAAAAGCACACAATATAAAAAGTCATCACAATGTGGGTGGTTTACCAGAAACATTAAATTTAAAATTACTCGAGCCATTAAGAGAACTTTTTAAAGATGAAGTGCGGGAGTTGGGCGTTGCTCTCGGCTTAGCCAAAGCAATGGTCTACCGACATCCTTTCCCAGGACCGGGACTTGGTGTCAGAATTCTTGGTGAGGTCAAGCTAGAATTTGCAAATCTACTTCGACAAGCTGATGCAATCTTTATTGAAGAATTAAAAAATAGTGGGTGGTATGAAAAAACCGCACAAGCTTTTACTGTGTTTTTACCGGTAAAATCTGTTGGCGTAATGGGCGATGGAAGAACCTATGAATATGTTGTTTCGTTAAGAGCGGTTGAGACATCGGATTTTATGACAGCCCAGTGGGCAGAACTTCCCTATGAACTTCTGGGTAAGGTTTCTAATCGAATTATTAACGAAGTTAATGGTATCAATCGTGTTGTTTATGATATTTCCGGTAAACCACCCGCGACTATTGAGTGGGAATAATTATTTTTAAAGGAAAAAAATGCTTGCTTGTTTAGATCTTGAAGGGGTTCTTTTGCCAGAAATTTGGGTTAAATTCGCTGAAAAAACTGGCATCGAAGAATTAAAATTAACTACTCGAGACATACCTGATTATGATGAACTAATGCAGGCTAGACTCAAAATACTTGCAGACCATAATTTAAAAATACATGATATTCAAAAAGTAATAGCAACCCTTTCACCACTTGAAGGGGCTGTAGATTTCTTACAGTGGTTAAAATCTGAATTTCAAGTAATTATTTTGTCCGACACTTATTATGAATTTATTGGGCCATTAATGAAGCAGCTTGACTACCCAACCGTCTTTTGTCATAGCCTGGTGATCGATGAAAATGGCATAATAGCCGATTACAAACTAAGGCAAACCGATCAAAAAACGAAAGCAGTTAAGGCATTACAAAGTTTAAATTTTCAAGTGATCTCTGCCGGTGACTCTTATAATGATACTGGTATGTTGCAGCAAGCAGATGGTGGAATTCTTTTTTGTCCTCCCGAAAATGTAATTAAAGACTTCCCCCAGTTTCCAGTGGCAAAAAATTATGCTGAATTTAAAAGTCTGCTAATTTCAACTAAAGAAAAAATATTGAATCGCTAAAATGGATCCACTTAGCCAAGGCGTTGTAGGCGCTGTTGTTCCGCAATCATTTGCTCAAAAAAACACCCTCTTTTGGGCCACAGTCATCGGCTTCCTTAGTGGGCTCGCACCGGATTTAGATATTTTTATTCGATCTGATATAGACCCATTACTTTTTCTTGAATACCATCGGCAATTTACCCATTCCTTGATTTTTATACCCATTGGTGGCTTTATCTGTGCCAGTTTCTTTTTTATTCTATTAAGAAACAAGATTAAACTTTCATTCAAAAAAATTTGGCTTTTCGCAACTCTAGGATATGGCACGCATGGATTATTGGATGCTTGCACGAGCTATGGAACCTTACTTTTTTGGCCTTTTAGTGATTATCGTTTTGCTTGGAATAATATCTCAATTATTGATCCACTATTTACTATTCCAATACTTATCCTAATCTTAATTGCCGCAATTAGAAAAAAATCTTTCTATAGTAGGATCGCTTTACTATGGGCAATTTTATATTTACTTTGTGGCGTGATTATCAATAATAAAGTTTTGAGTATGGGCAAAGAATTAGCATTAACACGCGGGCACCATATCGAAAAAATAAGTGCTAAACCGACTTTTGGGAATCTTTTGCTTTGGAAAGTTATCTATGAAAGTAATGATGAGTTTTATACAGACGGAATCAGAATTTTTCCAAATAAAAAAATTTACGAGGGGGTTAAAATAAAAAAACTCAAAGAAGATATCGATTTTGGCTGGTTGCAAAAAACTTCACAACAATACCGAGATATTCAACGCTTTAAATGGTTTAGTGATGACCACTTAGCTATCTCCCCGCATAATTCAAATCTTATTATAGATGCGCGCTATTCAATGTTACCGAATGAAATATCAGGCTTATGGGGAATTGAGCTTAAACAAGAACGCAACGAAAATGAACATATTAAATTTATCACCAATCGAAGTCTGTCAAAAGAGAGGTTGTTAAAACTGTGGTCACTCATTTCGATTGAATAACTTAGCGCCACCCACCAGACTGAATACACGCATCTAATGAATTGTATTTTTTATAATCTTTTATACTATTAAAGCTTTTATCACTACTGATCAAACATTGTTTGTTCAAATCTTTTTTCACCAAAAGATTTTGCTTGGATCGAAATATTTTTTTGGTGTAATGTAAATCATTATCGATTTTTTTATTTTCAGCTTCTGCGTATATAGTCACCGTGATGAAAATAAATAATATTGTAAGAACTTTAACCATTAGCGCAGTGTACAGAAAAAATAAAATAAATAAAGTTTTATAAAGTTGTTTTTTTTCAATAAGTTATTGTTATAATTTAAACTATGAGTCGAGCATTTGTAAAAGAAAATGATTTAGAGCACGCGGGAATTGATATCCCTGAAAAACCTATAAGCACGCACCCGAATTATGTAACCCCCAATGGTTTGCACGAGATCAATCAATCAATAAAAATCCTTGAGACTGAACTAGAGGGAATCAAAAAAAATGATGACGCTACAGCAAAACAAAAGAAATTTAGAATTGAAAGAGACTTACGTTATTTTTTTGCACGATTAAAATCTGCTATCTTGGTTGACCCGCAAACCCAACCTAATAAGCAAGTCCTTTTTGCTGCCCATGTTGAGGTCGAGAATACAGAAGGCAAAGTGTTTTACTTTAAAATTGTTGGTGAAGATGAGGCCAATATTAGTCTTGGTAAAATAAGTTATATCTCCCCCCTGGCAAAAGCGTTAATTGGAGCAAAAATTGGTGATGAAGTGATCTGGAATAAACCTTCTGGAGATGAAATTTTAATAATTAACAAGATAAGTTATTTCGAATAATTTAAGGAAGCTATGGAACTCATTGATGCAATCCAATCCCGTCGATCACATAAGGTGTTTGATGAATCTCACAAATTGACACCGAGTGAAATTGATAAACTCATGAAGCTGGCGATACTTTCACCAACTGCCTTTAATATTCAACATTGGCGATTTGTTATCATTACGGATCAAAAATTGCGGCAACAAATACGTAAAGTTAGCTGGGATCAATCGCAAGTAACCGATGCTTCCCTATTAATTGTATTAACAGGTGATCTGATGGCGTGGAACAAGAACCCTAAACGTTATTGGAAAAATGCACCCGAAAAGGTGCAAGATTACCTTATACCGGCCATCTTTGATTATTATCATGGTAAACCTCAAGTTCAAAGGGATGAGGTAATGCGGTCCTGTGGTATGGCAGCGATGAACTTGATGTTAGCAGCCAAAGATTTAGGGTATGATAGCTGCCCTATGGATGGTTTTGATTTTGAGCAGGTTTCTAAACTTTTAGAGTTGCCAGAAGATCATATCCCTGCCATGTTTGTCGCTATCGGAAAATCAAAGCAGGAACCTTGGCCAAGACCGGGTCAGCTCACGCTTGAAGAAATAGTCAAATACAATCATTTTTAAATTATTAGGGATTCTAATTAGTGCTAATAGCTAACAGCATTACCATGCAATTTGGTTCTAAGCCACTTTTTGAAGATGTAAGTGTCAAATTTGGTGACGGCAATCATTACGGTCTAATTGGGGCAAATGGTTGTGGTAAATCTACCTTTATGAAAATTCTTGCAGGTGAATTAGAGCCCTCATCAGGCAATATAAGCCTTGATAACAAAGAACGGATGACGTGGCTTCGTCAAGATCAATTTGCCTACGAAGAGCTTCGGGTACTAGACGTTGTGATGATGGGTCATCGAGAAATGTGGGCCGCAAATGAAGAAAAAAATCGCCTGTATGCTGACCCTGCCTCAACCGATGAAGATTACATTAAGGCGGCTGAATTAGAAGCGGTCTTTGCTGAATACGACGGTTACAGTGCTGAGGCCAGGGCAGGAGAATTATTAGCCGGTGTTGGTATCGAAAATAATCTACACGATGGTCTAATGAGTGCTGTTGCGCCAGGCTGGAAATTTAGAGTTTTATTAGCACAAGCGCTGTTCGCTGATCCAGATATCTTATTGCTTGATGAGCCAACCAATAATCTTGATATCAACACCATACGTTGGCTGGAAAATACCCTTAATAGTAGAAAATCTACCATGATTATCATTTCCCATGATCGTCATTTTTTAAATCAAATTTGCACACATATTGCTGACATGGATTATGGTAAATTATCGGTCTATCCTGGAAATTATGATGATTTTATGGAGGCCAGCACATTGGTCAAAGCGCAGCAGTTAAAAGCTAATGATAAAGCCAAGCAACAAATTGCTGAGCTTCAAGATTTCGTTAGGCGGTTTTCAGCAAATGCGTCAAAAGCAAAACAAGCAACCTCTCGTGCAAGACAAATTGACAAAATAAAGGTGGAGGATATGCGAC
>Ga0208004_1001125_pt1 | contig 10454 bp, 14 predicted proteins | sample DEB08_DNA_6_FD_184522 | JGI IMG/M metagenome (GOLD analysis project Ga0208004, IMG submission 184522) | Aqueous microbial communities from the Delaware River and Bay under freshwater to marine salinity gradient to study organic matter... | ecosystem: Environmental > Aquatic > Marine > Coastal ...
CGCTTTCCTCACTACACTCTCTGTTATGTCTTTGAGCTCAGGTGGCAACTTCTTGTTCTTTACAGCTAAAAGAAGTTTAGCGTCCTTAGCATCGACAGCTTCAAGCATTTGAATAAACATAAGCTCACGTTTGTGAGGACGAAGCTGTTCTCCGTCTGGAATGTTTAGACAGTACTTTAAACGACGAATGTCTGCTTTAAGCACATTCTGTGCATCGATGCCTTCGTCGACAGGAGTATAGGGTGGATCGCTCTCTGGAAGTAGAAACTTTATGTTTGGATTGTAGACAAGATCAAGAATAACTTTAATAGGAAAGTCATTCTGATAAGCAGATAGTGCTTCAGACCTTGCTTTGTTACCATCGAGTTTAGCTACTTTGAGGAGGGTTTCATAGATTGATTCATTCATTGTTCCGTCACTTCATTTTCAAAATATTTTCTTGCTTGCTTACCAATTCTGCTAGTAAGGATGTGGTCAATGTTCTTACTATTATATAGTACGGATTTAACAACTTCCAGTGAGTACATATATCTTACTATGAACTCTTCATCATCTACATCATAACCATTGTTATGTAATTCGTTTACTAGACCATGTCCAACTTTATCAACGAAATCTTCAATGAAGGCCTTGGATAGCTCCTTCTCGTAGAAGTCATCAACTTGTTGTTGGACAGGATCTATTTTAGTTCCTGGAAACTGTATTACATTACCCATCAACATATTTATGTTGCCCTGTTTACCAGGCTTTGAATTAACGACTCCCACTGAGGAACTCTTGATTCCCATGTGTAAAAACCATCGACATAGGCTTTTTGAAAGTCAAGTCGGTTATCCATAGCGTCCGTATTCATTTGGTTAATGGTCTGATTGAGTACCTGAATAAAGATGTTGGCATGCACATTAATATCCTCATGCATGCTATATGTAATACCAAAACCAGCTAGTGTCTCCGGCAGAGCAGCAAAGTCTGGTGCGATCACAGCACATCTTGCTGACATAGCTTCCATGGCAGCTATACAAGACGTCTCTGGCCATATAGATGGGAATGCAAAGATGTGTGCTTTCTTTAATGCTTCCCGCACCACATCGTTAGGCTGATAGCCATGGTAATTTATCTTTGGATGGTTACGACACTTTTCGAACAAATGCTCGTAGTCAGCATCTCGTTCACCCCAACCGTAGATGTTAAAACTAGAATATACGTCTAGTACAATATTGTCATGGTGATTGCACAGCTCTTCGAATACAGGCACGAGAATATCTAACCCACGGTGAGGAGTGGTGTGATAGATTATGTTAATCTGATCTGCTGGAGACGGCTTTACGTGAGCTTCAATTGGTTCGATACAGTTCTTTAAAATAACATACTCGCTTGGCTTTAAACCGTATGCAAGTTCATATTGTGTCTTTTGAAAGTTAGAAACAAATACCAACTTATCGAAGCGCTCGCGTTGCTCAGCATCTTGCAGGTGTTGAGCTTCAGGATCATTAAACATATCGTGCAGCCACAAGATTGTTGGACGGTTGCTATCGACCTCCCTTACACGACTACAAATGATTTGCACTTTGTCTCGAAGCTCTGGATCGAGACGGTCATATAGACCGTGCTTCATCATTTCAGTGCCACCCATGGCATTCTTGGATAGCTCATCAGTAGTTACACCACCGAATGAGAACTCCTCGCCTTCTGGTTCCATTTTAGGTGCATCGTCAATTATCTTTAACTTAGTACTCATTTCATTTACTCACTAGCGTTTCATTGTAGGTTAGAAGATGTTTAGTAGCACAGGCATCTAGTCCCACGCTTTCACAAAAATGATTCCACGCGTGCACATCTTTAGGGATGCACTTACTATTTGCACCTCTGTTGTTAGGGTACACGAAACTAAACCACAAGTCAAGCCTTGGGTCATCTCCATACACAGCTTCTCTTACTGTGTAGTAATCAATACCAGCTGCTTCACAAGCGTCATATAATTCTTGGCACTGCATCACTTTCCAGAAGATAGCTCTGTTCTCTGATAACTTTACAAACTCAGCTTCCTTAGCAGACATTTGTCTAATTGTAATATTAGAGTTGTATACTGATGCATAACATTCAATCACTTTTCTACGATCTTCAGCAGACCCACCAAGTATCATAAACTGCCTTTCTCCAAGGTGAGTCATTGGGTGATTAGGAGTTTCACCTAGGTGCTCGGGTTGTATAACAATTCGCTTGTTGTATTTTACAGACATCTCGTCTGCAAATCCCGGGTAAGTTGCACTACGTATCACGACTAGCTCACAAGGTATCTTGTATAAAGCATCTTCTACAGCTGAGCAATCAAGCTCTTTACCATTCCATGGAGTTGGAACCGCGAGGAAGGCTATGTCAACGTTCCTAAGAGGAGTTCCGTATTTGTGGATGGCAGGGTCATATATCTGGGCATCAGGGAACAACTTGTGAGTTGCCTTGCCAACATGACCATAACCAACAATACCAATCTTCACTTTGTTTCCAAATACTCAACTAACTCTTTGTAACCACCAACGTAGATATTATCATCCATTATCTGAGGAACAGACTTGGCACCAGGTACTAACTGTTTAAGTTGCTCGACGGTAATGTCTACGTCCAACATTAGCTCATTATACTCTAATCCTTTTAGGTTGAGGAAGGACTTAGTTGTCTCACACCACTTACAACCAGGACGTGAATAGATAGTAATCATTGCTTGAACCCCACACTTTCTCGAACAATATCATCCCCGATAAGTTCCGCATAGTAAAGCTCAAATGCTATGCAATCTTCCAGAACCTCAAACTGATGGTACACACCAGGAGGTACGATACAGTAGTCGCCTGCTTCAAGAATAGTCTCATCAACCAGATCATATCGGTTCTGCCATTCTCGAATCAACAGCTTACCAGACTCTACAAAGAACCCATTAGTCTTACTTTGGTGAGCATGCTTACTACACACACCACCTTTCTTTGCCTCGATACGGTGAAACTCAAGTACACCTGGTACCAACGCTACCAGTTTAGTCTCACCCCAAACCTTACCTTGCTTCATCCCAGTTCTCCGATTCCCACATCTGTATTACATCCGAAAAGCCAATCTGCAAAGGACTGTACTCATGAAGAACTTCATCTCTGAAATACTCGAGCTCAGCAACTTGATCTCTAGTAAGCTCTTCAATTGAATCTACTGCATAGTGCTCGATTACTTGTTCAAACACTAACTCGTTAATAATACGTTCCAAGTACTCTTCTGACTTGTGAATACGATTCCATTCAAATGCCATTTATTTCCTCCAGCACATCTTCATAAATCATTTGTGGTTTGATAGCAGCCATTGCATCTTTACAGTGATCACATGGAACCTGACTACCACAGGGTTTATCTCCAACGAAGTAATACATTTGGTCTCTTCCGGTGTACCCTGTTTGATCTGGATGTATTACTCCACCGTAGATTACATAAGCTGGTACATGTACGGCTGCAGCAAAGTGATGTACACCACCTTCACTTGTTATGATTACACTACTCAACGACATAATAGCAAATGCAATACGGACATCATCTTCCACTATATTGATCGCATTGTCAAGCATTTTTTGACCGTACTCTACACGACCAGAAACATCTTGTACAGACTTGCCTGGCTTGACTCTTACAACCTGAATGTGATCACTAAGAAGATTGGTTAACTCTTGCCACCGCTTAAATCCCCAATCCTTGTTAGAGGACAAGGTAGTATTTTTAGTGTCTGGATTTACGATGACAAACTGTTTGTTTACGCCATGTTGTTTAAGAATGTCGTCCGCTCTTTCAAGCTCTTCTTTAGAAACGATGTACGGTGCTGGTTTTGGTTGATAGTCTTTGTATATTATCTTTCCAGGACCCCATCCTTGAATGTACCATCTGTTACCACCTGGCTTTCTAGGAACTTTTATCTTCTTCTTTGGTCCGTTGTAGTCGGGAGCAACGACCCAATCATGTCCTTTCCACATTGGACTATACTCTCGTCCATCGTGAATAACAGCATCAGGATTTTGTTTGTGAACTTCTGCTGCTTCACCAAGCCACATCATGTCATCACCTAGACCCATCTTTCCTCACCCACACATTATCACTAGTAAGCTGAAACGCACCAATAAATTCATATCTGTCCCATTTCCAATTTTCAATTATTGACAGAAGATAGTTTGAGCCTGTCCAATACAAATAGTAGATAGTGCCTACCTTCGGTACAAAGTTGTACTGTGCATTATACACTGTTTGAGTATCATTGGCTAGCTTTACTAACTTCTGATACTTTTCGTTTATTTGATCAATTTCACTCTGAAAATACTTTTCTGCATTACGTCCTCTATCGTCTTTAAACTCTTGGACCTTTGGAAGCTCAATTGGAGGTGCAGACGATACGGTTCCATATGGAAGTAATGCTGTGTTACCTACAGTACTCATAGTAATATATATTACAGTAATAACTCTTTGATGTCAACCATGAGAAATAATAGTTCAGTGTGTCTTTACTTGAGTCATGATTGTTCTATAGCTTGGAATATTAATGATGAGATTAAATGTATTCAATTTGAAAAAGTAACCGGTGAGCGTTATCAAAGTAGCCGTACAATTCCTAACGAAGTGATGGTTAATGTTCTCAACTACATAAAACAAGATTTGTTGAACCATGACATAAACAACATACAGAATTTTATCATTCACCCATGGCTTAAGTTCAGACCTTTAAAAGTTCCGCAAACGGATTATTATAAAGTAAACCAATTGCAATTGGTTTGGAACATTCTAAATCCGAATGCCTTAATCAAAAGCAGAATGCATCATCGCTCTCATGCATGTACAGGTTTTTATACCTCTCCTTTTGACGAAGCATTAGTTATAAGTTTCGACGGCGGAGGGGACGAAGAAACTTTTACCACATGGCATGGTTGTAGATCAAAAGGCCTCACTCAATTAAACAGCATTAATTGTAATTTAGGTAGAGCTTACATTGAATGCTCGGTCTCCTGTAAAGAGTTGAACTACAGTAGTAGTTGGACGGACCTTTCACTTTACGATAAACTTTCTTCATCCGGTAAGGCAATGGGTCTAGTTGCAAGCGGTAAACTAGATGACTCTATATTCAATTGGCTTAAAGATATCGAGCAATTTAAAAAACAACAAATTTTCCATAAACTAAAAACAATTCCAGATTTTGAATCTGCGGACTTAATGTATACTGCTCAGCACATACTAGAACATAAATTCATATTGCATTGTAAAGATGTTTTAGACGAATACAAACATCTTCCAGTTGTAATAACAGGCGGGTGTGCTCTTAACGTCATAAACAACGAAAAAGTAAAGTCGCTAATATATCCAAGAGAAGTTTTTGTTCCAAGCTGTCCGGGTGATGAGGGGTTGTCTATAGGTTGTGTCCTTGATGTTATAAGACCTGGAAAGCAAGTTACGATACACAACCGTGGTCCTCATATAGAGGATAAAGCATTCGCAAACTCTGTGCTAACCAGTCCGACAAATACATTTAAAAAGTTTGATTGTTTGTTTAATTTTGAAACAACCACGTTTACAAATGTGTCCAAGCTACTAAATGAAGGTAACATTATTGGTTTAGTACAAGGTCCAAGTGAAATAGGGCCCCGTGCTTTAGGCTACAGATCTATTTTATGTGATCCATCATATCCGAATATGAAGGACAAGGTTAACAAAATTAAACATAGAGAATCTTTTAGGCCGTTCGCTCCAGTATGTAGATTGCAAGATGCCTCTAAGTATTTTGATTCTGTTAGCTTTAAACATATGGAGTACATGGGCTTTGCAGTAAAAGCATTACCAAGCTCTCATCAAACAATTCCTGCAGTAATTCATGGAGATGGTACTGCAAGATTACAAACTGTTACTGAAGACAGCAATCAATATCTTTACGATCTATTAACAACATACGAACAAGTTACTGGCAAGCACGTTTTAATGAATACTAGCTTTAATGTAAGGGGCAAGGCTATTTTAAATACGTTAAGGGAAGCACTTTATGTCTTATCAACTTCTAAATTAGATTTTGTGCTATATGAAAACGTGTTGATTAAACGTCATACAGAACTTTAGGAGACTTGTAATTACCCCATTCAATATCTCTAGCAAACACTTTCTCAATGTAATCAACAGTCTCTGTAGTGTGGTAATGGTCGTAGCTATCGATTGGTTTGTTACTAGTGTGTTTTACTGGCAGTGACCCTTCCATGGTCTCTGTGTTACTAACTTCCTTCAACCACTTTGTGTTTAGTTTGCTCTGACAGATAATTTGTGGATTGATACAGGTGTCAAACCACTCCATTTGTGGTCTTGTCGTAATGTGTTTGTCTGCTCTATGTTGAGTGTTTAGTAGCCAGTATTCAAATCCCTTGTTTAATACTTTCTGATCAGCATCAGTATTGTACTTTGGTTTACGCAATCTATGAAGGTACATTGACACCATTCTCTGAAACGGATTACGAACTACACCAAAAGTTGTCCATTCATTAAAGTCATAAATGTTACCGTAAATCTCCATCAAAGTATTTACAGTTGTACTGTAGTAGTAATGGTTATCGTCCCAACCAGAACGTCTAAATCCAAGCTCGTCTCTTAGGTCTTGTACTTTCTGTAAGTCCTTTGTTTTCCTTAAATAGTCGAGCATTGCTACTCCACCAGTCTTAGGAACATGGATAAAGATAAACTTTCTGGTTAAAGAAAAATGACTCATTAGTTTGCCACGAATAGGAAGTCACCATCGTGAAGATGATGTAATTTATGAACGGCCTCCACAGCCTGAGCTACGTCCGTGAAACCAGCCTCACCACATTCAACCATTTTAACTTGCTCACAGTCATAATACAGTATACGGTAGTCCCTGTCAACAAAGAAATCAAATATCTCACTGCAGTCAAATCCTACCTTGTCACACCATGGTTGGTAAACTTCAACCATCATTGTAGGTCGCCACTTTTCAATGGTGTTTACTGCTCCCTTTAATACATCGAGCTCAAATCCCTCTACATCGACTTTTATAAAGCCAACATTTTCATAGTTTTCATCATCAATACAAATAGCCGGTACGACCATCTCGGTACTGTCTACTAATGCTATCTGACTGGTCATCGATAACCTGTTGACATCGACATGAAGGGTGATATCTTTACAACTATCACTAACCGCCTTGTTTATCAAAGTTACATTATTTAAACCTTCAAGGTTAAACTTTAGAACTTTAAACAAATCTGGCACTGGCTCGTAGGTTACTACATTGTTATACTTTGCATGGAAGTATGTTTGGTACCCACTGTTACCACCTATATCGATAGTAAGTGTGTTGGGTGTTATATAGTCTGGTAGTAGTCTAAGGATAGAGCTAGTAAGAAGTTTATTGTATAGATGGTTCTTCCACTTTCGACGCTCAAGCACTTCTTCAGATAACATGATTACCTCATAATAATTTGTAAGTTGACTCTCTCACCTTCATCACACAACCCACCTCTGTGAATCGTCTGTGCTGGATCAAACAGAATACAATCTGCTTCTTTACTTAAATACTTATGTTGTTGTTTTATCAGTATATCTGAACAGGCACTTCCGTCTTTGAAGTACTTGCCCATGATCACATTCTTTGTCATGACGTCAGGGAAGATGGACATAGCCTTTCGGTGATCGGGGCTGCTGAGATAATTACCTACACTGTTACCACAAGCAATGATCCTTTCAAATTCAGGATGATACCATCTGTTAGATTTAGGTATTGTAGTGAAAGGACCGTTGTAGTAAGTAACATCGCACAAATATATAATAGCCTTCATTACATTGAACTTTGGATCCATGTGGAAAGATATTGTCTTAGGACTACCAGGTACATCACTTAGAGTTTGATAATGATGTGTATCATCGGGTCTTGCAACATGGAGAGCAACTGTATCCAACTTCAAGTTAGTTTTACTTCTATTGTATTTGGTTACAGTGTCAAATACACCGTGCATTTTGAACAACTTGTCTACTAAACTAAACGCCAAGTGATTTTGATCTAAAACCTTTATTCGATCATACGAATCATGCTTTGTAGGAACGGCTTTGCGATTAGGTTGACCTTGAAGTTTGTGTACGTCAGTTGAGCAAGCAGTCCTTAACTTGTACATCTCATCTTCGTTAATCTTAAAACCTACGCAACCATCTTGATCAAACTTTTGATACAGCTCGCTATCTGGAAGGTCGTTGCGCTCTACCTGCTTATTACATGAGTCAAAGTAAATAGCTGCCGTCTTCTTAATTCGGTTGCCTTGAGCTTTAACAATGTCTAATTGGTTGGGTGTAAGAGACACTTGCATTAGAATTTGTTTTACAAATTTATCGTAAGCTGCATTGAACTCATTAGACCGATAAGAATAAAATGCATTCTCAAGCGGCATTATATTAATGTCGTCAGGGAACAGCGACTCAGTTAAACCCAAGTCGCTTAATTGTGGCAATACTAATCCGTGGTCTCTGTTTAGATCAGAAAGAATCATTGAGGAAAACCATACCTCTTTTTTGCACAAATCTTTTTTCGTGACTCTTCTTTTTAAGATTCATCGTCGACGATTCGCGAAGCTTCGAAGACATCTCTGCGTTGTATGTAAAACCATATTCCTTGAACTTGTCTATCCAGTAATCTTGTTCTTGGAGATTGACGTGATGGTGTCCAGGGGTGCCTGGAGGTGCGTACGTAATCACTACAACTTTACAATTTCGAAAGGCAGGCATGTAATTGTCCATGTACTTTTCGTAAACATGCTCTACAAATTCTACAGACCAACCGATATCGTATACACCACCCAATGCGTCGTGTAGCATGTCAACAGGACCTAGTTCAAAATCGTGTGTAACAATGTCGGGCGATGCTACTGTAGGGTCTCCATCTATACCTCTAGCAAACAGGTTCTTACTAGCTGCCAGTTCAATCATACCACCAGGACCGCATCCAATATCCAGAAACGAAATTGGATTAAAGGTATCGATTAGCCACTGCAACGCACCCTCATCAATATTGGTACGGTTGAGGTGCCCACCTAAATGATCTGTCATAACAATTCTCTTAGCTGCCTCCAAGGCAGTCCGTTTTCTATTTCACTTACATGCCACTGGCAATACGATAAGTCATACAACCACTGATCTCTCGAAGGGCACTTTGGGTTGTCGATGTTGTCTACAGTGTTAGGAGCAATGTCGTACGCAAAGCTAGCTGGGTTCATTGCTATAGTTGGACATCCGTTAAGCAAGCTATCGATGGCGAACCCACTAGAGTATGTCACTGTACATCTGGCTTCTCTCAACGTTGGAATGAGGTTGTCAGCAGTACCCATCTGAAAGGATACATTAGGAAGATTCTTTACTACTTCCAAAGGCTCTACATCCCAGTTACGTTGAAGCTGAGGCAACCTTACAATTATAGGTTTGTCCGTCTGAGTGCGAATGGCCATGCATGTGTCGCGGCACCACTTTTCAATACTGGCTCCTCTTAGACTAGCATCTTGAGGAAGTTGCAATGCAACCACGATATTCCGATTGCCGTTTACGTGATAGGTTGGTAGCTTGATACCAAAATGTTTACGGATAAGATCCCATCTAGTAGAACCATGTTTATGACCATTGTGAAAGATACCATCATCCGCTAAGAAGCCACCTATACCAATCCGGTACCAGTCATCATCCATGACATCCTTTACAGGACCACGACCAATAAGAGGAGTCTCAAGTACTATAAACTTCTTAGCTTTGCTAACTATGTTACGTTTGACATTGTGGTGAGTCATGTCGCGATCTTTCCACGAACCAAAGATCACAGCTACATCACAGTCGTAGTAGTCCTCGTCGTAGGATAAGAATGCATCGTCACCACTATCAATAACACCAGTAGCAAACTTCATCAAGGTCTGCTCAAACCTTGGATGGTTGGCAGACTTACCATATATTGTTACTTTCATCGGCCTATAATATTGTACTGTACATTGTTTTCTTGAAGTTCCTGCTTCAGTGTTTTGTAATCAAAACCAAAGTTAGAAGCATACGAAGCGTAGGTTTGAAACTCTTTTACTACATCTTCTCTTGGGTGCTCTTTTGGTTGGCCAGTGTACCAACCAGGACGCCATGGCTGTGTAGCCATGTTGGTAAAGTGTAGTTGGTAGATGTCACTTAACCGATAGTTTTCTCCATCTAGTACATTCCACTTTGGATCTAGATCGTGTACCAGATCAGAGTTGCCAGAGAACTTTCGAATGAATCTGTGATGGGTTTCTGCTATAGTTTTCATACGATTGACAGGTAGAGCATACTGTTCGAACGCAGCACAGTCAAATACCATTACACAAAACTCATGACCGCCAAAACGATTACCTCGCCTGGCTGCGACTGGCTTTCCTTCCATGTCAATATCAATA
>Ga0208004_1001127_pt1 | contig 10436 bp, 8 predicted proteins | sample DEB08_DNA_6_FD_184522 | JGI IMG/M metagenome (GOLD analysis project Ga0208004, IMG submission 184522) | Aqueous microbial communities from the Delaware River and Bay under freshwater to marine salinity gradient to study organic matter... | ecosystem: Environmental > Aquatic > Marine > Coastal ...
GGTAATAATTATTCTCAATTTCTGTATCGCCAATTTCCCAATAGGGGTCAATAACTGCCTGGGTAATTTTTACCTTAGAACGTTTTAACCATAATGTTCTATTAGGATTTTTTCTCCAAATTTCAACCGGAATTCTTATCAGTTCTTTCTCACCATTTTCATATGTAAGCTCTAAAGGGATGGGCATAATCAATCCACCCTTATTAGTAAATTCAAAAATATAATAATCCTCTTCTTTTGCAAGAGCCTCAACCAAGGCTTTCTTTTTCCACTCAGGATCACTGTCGTTTCTGTCATACAGATCATCAAGAATTTCTTCATAATCTCGCATTTCTCTGTCTGAAGGAGTGAACTCATCATATTCATCATAAACATCAAGTAACTCAGGCCTAGACTTAACTCTTGTTACAATACCAGCCGCTTCATTTCTATTATCATGAAGAATTTCCGGCTCTTTTTGGAAATCTATTCGGTCTTTTGCTAAATCAATTTGGGGATCAAGAGTGTCTAATGATGCGATGTGTATATTGTCTAAAGCTATATCGACATGATCGGTGCTATAAAACCAACCTCTCCAGAACCAGTCTAAATCTACTCCTGAGGCTTCTTCCATTGTTCTAAAGAAGTCATAGGGAGTTGGCCTTTTAAATTTCCATCGCTGGGAATATTCCCTGAAAGCTTGATCAAATAATTCTCTTCCTAGTATTGTTTCCCGAAGCACAACAAGAGCTGTTGCAGGCTTTGCATAGGAATTATTTCCAAATTGCAATAATGACTCTGAATTAGTCATTATAGGAACTTGATTGCTGCTAGACATATAGTCTGTGATCCATCTTGGCTCACCTCGATCAGAGCGATAATTAATATTCCATTCTTGCTCTGCTAAATACTGCAAAAATGTATTAAGGCCCTCATCCATCCAAGTCCACTGTCTTTCATCTGAATTAACGATCATGGGAAAATAGATATGACCAATCTCATGGATCACCACTCCGATTAAAAACTCTTTTTCGCTTCTAGAATATGTTCTTGATCCATCATCTTCTAATTCAGTTCTAGGACCATTAAAAGTGATCATTGGATATTCCATTCCGCCAACTGGGCCATTCACACTTTGAGCGGTTGGGTATGGGTAATCAAATGAATATTTTGAATAGACTTCCATTGTGTGCATTACCGCTTCAGTTGAATATTTTGACCACAAAGGCTCACCCTCATTTGGATAAAATGACATAGCCATAACCAAAGGATTTTCTTCTGAGTTTTGTTTGTAACCAGCTGCATCCCAAATAAATTTTCTAGAGCTTGCCCAAGCAAAATCTCGAACATTTTCTGCTTTAAAAGACCAAGTCTTATACTCTGTACTTTTTTCCAGCTCATTATCAAAGGCTTCATCAGGAGTAACAATGAAAATAGGTTTTGAAGATTTTTCAGCTTTTTTCATCCTTCTTTTTTGAATGCTATTTAGCACATCGTCTTGATTTTGAAGGGTACCAGTTGCAGCAACTATATGATCAGCTGGAACAGTAATATCAACCTCAAAATCTCCAAATTCTAAAGTGAACTCACCATTACCTATAAACTCTTTGTTGTGCCAGCCCTCGTAGTCGCTAAATACAGTTATTCTTGGGTACCATTGAGCTAACAAGAAAATATCATTACCATCCTCAAATGATTCATATCCATTTCTGGCTCTGACGGCATTCTCTTCTACCAAAGCATATGCCCAATCAATTTCTAGCTCTATTGATTCGCCTGAATTTAATGGCGCATCAAGATTAATGCGAACATGTGTTCCAACTAAATTTACCTGAGCCTCTTTACCATTGATCTTAATAGACAGCTCTTGAAAGCCTCCATCAAAATTATCCATGAAATTTTGCCTTCTCAGTGTTGAGAAATCTATACTTTCATTACCCCCCCACCAAGGACGGGTGAGGTTGTTAATAGAGTCCTTGTCAAAAATATTTTGGTCTAGCTGCAACCAAACATAATTTAGCTTAAGAGGAGAATTATTTTTATACGTAATAACTTCTGAGCCTTGAACACTTCGGTTAAGCTCATCAAGCTTAATTTTTATTTTATAGTCAGCTCTCTGCTGCCAATAACTAGGACCTGGCTCTCCTGTTGGCGGCCTATTTAAATTTGGAGAAGGGAATACCTCATCAAGCTGCCTGAATTTATCTTCAAATGAACCCTTGGATTGATCAATCTGTGAAAAAGAAAGATTGCTCAGTGTTGCCAGGGCAATGACAAAAAAAAATTTACTTCTGAGCACTATCATCAACCTCTTCAGCACTGCCTTCAATAATTTTTGATCCGTCTCTATTCTGCTGAACATTTGACCTGCGTTTGCTACCCCAATTAATACGATCATCTCGATCCATTTGCTTTTTCGATGCTTTGATTTTACCGAGGTTCATAAAAATAAAAAGTGACAAAATAGTCAGAATGCCAAAGAATACAGCATTCATTTTATCTGCTTCTAAGCTTCATCAGTAAGCGCAATATCTCTAAATAGAGCCAAACCAAGGTAACCATCAGCGAGAAAGCTCCATACCATTCCATGTATTTTGGGAGGCCTTTATCAGCACCATCTTCTATAAAATCAAAATCTAGAACAAGATTGAGCGCCGCTATACCAACAACAAATACAGAAAAACCTATTCCAAATAATCCATTGGAGTGGATGAAACCAATTCCAGATCCAAAGAAGGACATAATAAAGCTGACTAGATATAAAAGGGCAATTCCCATGGTTGCAGAAAAAATCATCAATCTAAAATTTTCTGTAGGCTTAATAATTCCACTTTTATAACAAAACAACAAAGAAGCAAGAATTCCAAATGTGAGTCCGATGGCTTGAATGCCGATCCCAGGATATTGCATTTCTGCAAAGACCGTAATGCCCCCAAGAGCCATCCCTTCAAATGCTGCATAAAATGGAGCAGTAGATCCTGCTTTAGCTGGGCTTCTAAAAATAGTTACAAAAGCAAGAATGGTTCCTATTATTAAACCCGGCATTGCTAATGCTGGCACATTCCAACCCGCAAAGGCTCCTGCAAAGCATAATGCCAGCAAGATGGCTGTTTTATTTACAGCCCCATCAAGCGTCATGCGCTCAGTTTGAGAAAAAGTTTCAGCATTTTCAAAATTTCTGGTGAAGGCAGGATTCCCAGACCTTCCAAAGGTATTCAATGCAGAGTGTTTAGACATGTAATATCTCCAGTATAAAAAGTTATTATGAATTACTTATGGGCTTATACACAAATTTAAAGACTAGAGCTTATCAATCCACTCTTTAATCAGCTTGATTCCAGCTTCATCTGCTAGAGCGCGACCAGATTCTGGCATCATAATACCTGGATCCAGCGACTCCATTCTAAACAGCATTATGGATTCATCAGAATGACCAGGCACAATAGAATATTTTAAATTGCCACTTGCTCGACCTGCGGCAACTGGTTTTTTATAAATTCCTATCTGCTCTTGATCTTTTTCAGTTAAATTTAAATATAATCCAGTAGTATCAGCCGAGCCTCCAGGGATATGGCAGTGACCACAATTAATATCGAGATATGATCTCGCTCGATCGTCAAGAGATGCATTGACATCTTCATAACTAGCCATGGGTTTTGAATCAAGCTTTTCATCAATCCACCCTAATGCGGCCCAATAAATCAATTGATTCATTTCCCCTGATTGATAGTTTAAGGTTTTATTCATGTTTCGTGCTTTTGGACCAATAGGAGTCATCACTTTATTAATTTGATGGCATTCTTTGCATTGATTTTGATTAGGAGCTCGATATCGAACATTCTTTGTATTACCTGTTGAGTCTATAAAGGTAGTTGGGATCGTTGCGCCTGCTATCGCTCTCTTTGCATCGGTTTGATCTTCATTCCATACATAACTAATCGCCTTCCAGCCTTCGTCAGTATTAATCAATAGTCTAGTTTCAAGCAATTGTTGCTCCATTGAGCCATTGATATTTAAGTAAGCGAAGGTTTTAATTAGAGCAGATCCTACTGGAAAAATAAAAACCTTATCTTTTACATAGCCCAATCTTTTCCCTTCAGGAACATATACAAATCGAAGCTTGTCTGTTTGATCAGAGAACAAAGGATTAACAAGAGAGTAAGGGTGCACTCCCTCAGATGGAATTTGATTTTGCATGTCCTTAAAAAAACCAAATTCAGATAAAAACTTAGGTGCTTTAGTATAATTGACCAGATTCGAAGTATTGACAGCATGCGCTTGGGATGCGAAAAAAACCAAGGAAATAACCAGTAAAAAAGACTGCTTAAAAAGTTTCATCAAACTCTACCTTTGCAAGTGGTGAAATTTCTCCATCAAATTCATTTATATCCAAGATTGCAGGATCTAAAAAGGGGACCATAAATCCAATAGGCTTGATTGCTAGGAAGGTAGCATCCCCATTGTTACTAATGACCATTTTTTCATTTTCAGGCTGCCCAAAAATAAGCTGTGATATTGGGAGCAAGCCATCCCAGAAAATATCTGGCATATTGCCTTCGGAGAGTTCAAAAAGTATTTTTGCTAACTCTCCTTTGCTAGTATCAGGATTGTAACCAGTTGGGCCAAACTTATTGCCATGGATCTGAATAGATTTTGGGTGAGGGTAGTATGCCTCATCATCTGTTTCATTGCCGTATGTTACAACTGCAATATTAACCGTATCGTTGTCACCAATTTCATTATTAAAAATTTCTACATCTGAATTTGCTTGAATAATAATTCCCGTGCCCCTTGGTACCTCGCCTACAATATTTCCCTCAGGAGCAAAGTTATCAGTGTTGTTTCCAACAGACCGATTATTAAATACTCTTACATGATGCCCACCCTGCTGAGGTAAGCCAGGTAAATCAAAAATCAATATTCCACCGGTGTTATTGGTCGCAACATTATTAAAAACGTCTGCGTAGTAAGAATTTTCAATCTCAATGCCAGCCACATTAAATTCAGCCCTGCTGTTACGAACAATGATATTTTTTGATTGTCCAACATAGATTCCTGCGTCCGATGCACCTATTGCCACGCACCCATCAATCAATACATTGGTTGATTCCACTGGATAGAGACCATACGCTCCATTTTCTGGGCTAGGCCCATTTGTCCATTCAGTTTTTACCCTTAAGAATTTGATGTTGGTAACGCCTTTAACTTTGATTGCATCACCTTTAGCATTTTGTATGGAGAAATCTTGAAGGGTTACGTTATCAGAAGTAACGCTTAGTCCTTGAGCACCACTTTGTTGGTCTGAAAAGTTGAGAATAGTTTGGTCCATTCCTTCCCCCTCAACCTGAACCCCTGCAACATCCAGGGATAGAGAGTCTTGAAGATTATATATGCCTGATGTGAGCCTGATGACATCGCCTGGTTCAGCCAATATAAATGCTTCTTGAATTTCCTCATAGGCATTTTCAGATGGTTGGATAATCTGAACAGCAGAGTATAGGGAGCTACTAAAAAATAGTAACCCAACAATAGCTTGATTAGATAGCTTGAGGAATTTCACCAAATTTTTCTAAAGGTTTTTCGAGCTCATCCCAGTTACATTCAAAATCATCTGGAGCATTCTCATACTCAAGTAATCCCAATGCTTCAAATTTTGGCCTAACCTTATCTGTTAATAAACCTATTCTTGAAAGGTTGGGCATAATTCTTGAGAACAAGAAATTTCTGAAAGTCGTATTAGCTGAAGTTGATAAGGCAAATTCCCTAGCTTCATCTTCAGACATTTTTAAGTATTTTTGCATTGCTTTAGTATTGATGAGTCTTTCGCGCGAAATGACGCATGCTTCGTACGCAAATTCTGCCCTATCTTCAATTTCTTCTGGGCTTAAAGTCTTTATGAAGTCTTCTAGATAATTAATTCCAAAGGTTACATGTCTTGCTTCATCACGAATTACATAATGAAGAAGTTGAGTTAAAAGTGGATCTTTTGATAGCCCCTTTAGCATTTGAAAGGCTGCAAGAGCTAGACCCTCTATGATAATCTGCATACCAATAAATTTAAGATCCCATCTCTCATCAGTAAGAATTTTATCCAACAATAACTTTAGGTTTTTGTTAATAGGATAGTGCATGCCTATTTTTTCTTGAAGGTATCTATTGAATACTTCAACATGTCTAGCTTCATCAAATGTTTGAGATGCAGCATATAATTTAGCGTTGTAAGTAGGGGCACATGAGGTCAGTTGAGATGCAACAAGCAATGCTCCTTGCTCACCATGAAGAAATTGACTTAACAATTCAGCAGCATCATGACGATCAAACTCAATCTTTTCTTCTTCAGTTAAATTTTCATACGCTTCTAGAGTTTCATGCGGTAACTCTTCATCAGCTTGGACAAGTCTTTCATCGGCTGGATGGGTATAGTCCCAATTTAAATCAATTGAACCATTCCAATTTAATTCTTTACCAAGTTCATATAGTTTTTTAATCCTGTTGTCAGCAACTGTGTAATCCCAGTTATATGCTCCCGTTAATGGCGTATTAAATATCTCGGCAACATCTTCAACTTGCCCAGGTGTCAAATTGAGCTCATTATCAAAATGGAGTATATCTTTTGGAGGCCCGTCAGTTTTTGTAATTTTCATCTTTACCCTCGTTAATATCTATATGTTTACACTGTAAACATTATCAATTATATTCCTTTTTTCAGTCATTGAAAAGTTCAGTCAGTTTATCAAGCAATGCTTCAGCTAGTTCTTCAGCTCTATTGATCGTGATTGATTTGTCATAATATTTAGTTACATCATGCCCAATGCCAATTGCAAGAAGCTCTACGCTGCTTTGAGTTTCAATTGTATTAATAATTTGACGCAAATGATTGTCTAAAAAATTACTATGATTTGTTGATAGGGTGCTGTCGTCTACTGGAGCTCCATCTGAAATTACTATTAATATTTTCCTCTCTTCATTTCGCTTGCTTAACCTTTGATGTGCCCAAGCCAAAGCTTCTCCATCTACATTTTCTTTTAATAATCCTTCTCGCAACATTATCCCAAAACTTTTTCTAGCCTTTCTAAAATTGTCATCCGCTGACTTGAAGATAATATGGCGTAAATCATTTAAACGTCCAGGATTTATAGGACTGCCCTGATTGACCCAAGCTTTTCTCGAGTCACCACCTTTCCAATGTTTTGTTGTAAATCCCAATAATTCTGTTTTTACATAACATCTCTCGAGAGTGCTTCCAATAATGTCTCCACAAATTGCTGCTAAAGTCATGGATCGACCTCGCATTGAGCCTGAACTATCTATTAACAAAGAAACAACAGTGTCTTTGAATTTGCTTTCACTTTCTTGCTTAAAGCTTAAGGGATCTCCTGGTCTAGTAATGACCCTATGCAATTGAGCGGTATCTAGCAAACCCTCTTCAAGATTGTAATTCCAGCTTCGGTTTTGTTGAGCCTGCAGTAATCTCTGCAATCTATTTGCCAATTTTCCAATTGTTATTTGGTGGGGGGCAATGAGTTGATCGAGTTGCAATCTTAATCTTTGAGATTCCTCAGGAGTTGCTAATTCAATTGCATTGATAACTTCATCAAATTGAGAGGTGAAAATCTTATAATCTTCGTAGGAGGTTTGATCCAAGTCTTCATTAAAATTTCTGGTTAAGTCAATCTCCTCATCTATGGACATTGAATCAATTGGAGCTTGAGCTTCTTCGAGCATTCCACCTTCTTCATCAGCCTCACCTTCAGCCTTTGATTCAATTGTTTGCTCTTGTATATCCTCCTCAGAATCTTGTTGTTGCTCATTTGAGTCTTGAGGACTTTCTGATGAGGTCTCTTCATCAAAGGATTCCTCTTCACCTTTTGTTTCTGGTTCATGCATCAAGTCCAAATCTTTCATTAGAGATAGAGCGATAGATTGAAAATCTTCCTGAGAGTTCTGCGCTAGAATTAATTGTTTGCCTAAATTATCAATATTAATAGAGATAGATGAGATAAAAGCATTGACAGCATTCTTACTATCTTCAGGTAAGCTCTCACCATTAAGTTGTTTTAACCACAGATTTGCCGCCAATGGATTGAAAGGAGGTATCTTATTATCAATTCCTTTTTTTGCTTGAGTGTTGAGATATGCATTTAAATTCATTTTGGCACCTGGAAATTTTTTTCCTCCTACCATTTCTACTCTGCAAAGCTCAAGTTCAGCAAAAAAATCTCTGGCAATCTTTGGCATCTTTAAAGAAGTGTGTTCTTGGTGGAAGCTGTGCCAAAATGCTTGAAAATCTCCCTCGCCCCTCCATGCATCAATTTGTTCGGATGATCGTGGGGGATGATGGAGGGAAATTTGTGACGAAGATGGCGGACGACTAGACGTCTGCGACGTGCTTTCTAAATTTGGATTTTTAGATACTGCCCTTGCAGTTGAGAGAGCAGCCTGCTTAAATTCTTCCCGATTCTTAACCCAACTCATTAACTAAGATTCAGGATTGTGACTTTCTGAAAGATCCTCTCCAAAACATCTTTGAAAATATTCTGCAACAATTGGTCTCTCTGCTTCATCGCATTTATTAAGAAATGTTAACCTGAATGAGTGCTTGATATCATTAAAAATAACATGGTTTTGTGCCCATGTTATTACTGTTCTTGGGGACATTAGCGTTGAAATATCTTCATTGATAAAACCTTGCCTAGTTAAATCTGCAAGCTGAATCATGCTTTTAATTAGCGCTTTATCTTTAGCAGTTTTTAACTGGGGAACTTTACCTATTACAACGTTTAGCTCATGAGAGCGTTCCAAATAATTAAGCGTTGAAAGTATATGCCATCGGTCCATCTGACCCTGATTGATTTGTTGAGTTCCATGATAAAGGCCCGTTACATCACCCATGCCAACAGTGTTTGTCGTAGCAAATAGTCTGAAGCTATTATGCGGAGTGATAACTTGATTTTGATCGAGCAAAGTTAATTTTCCATCCACTTCTAATATCCGTTGAATAACAAACATAACATCAGGTCTACCCGCATCATACTCATCAAAAACAATTGCAACAGGGTTTTGGATTGACCAAGGCAGAATACCTTCTTTAAATTCAGTAATTTGTTTTTCATCTTTTAAAACAATTGCATCTTTACCCAACAAATCAATCCTGCTGATGTGACTATCAAGATTGATTCTTACGCATGGCCAATTAAGCCTTGCAGCAACTTGTTCAATGTGTGTGGATTTGCCGGTTCCATGATATCCCTGAATCATAACTCTGCGATCATGCTCAAACCCAGCCAAGATTGCCAAGGTAGTAGCTTTATCAAAGATATAAGTTTCATCTATTTCAGGAACCCATTGCGTTTTATCTTTAAATCCTTTGACTTCAAGATCAGAATCAATCCCAAAGGTTTTTTTTACATTGAATGTTTGATCGGGTCTTTCAGGTAGGTTTATTCTTTCAGAATCTATCATTAGAGATGCTTTTTTATTAATTGGATGACTATGCTAACTTTTGAGAGGATAAAGTTCTAGTTTTAATTGAATCAATGTAAGATAAATTTTTTAAATGGATCTCTCTATTATTTTATGAGCAAAGCACTGAAAAACACCCTGAATCTTTTCAATCTCACTAAAATTGACAGGGATTTGTATTCATGGACCGGTCAAAGCGTTGGCTTTCAAAGAATTTTTGGCGGACAAATCATGGCGCAATGTTTGATTGCAGGCTACCAAACAGTAGAAAAAGGAAGGATGGTTCATTCTTTTCATTCATATTTTCTTAGACCTGGAGACTTTAAACAAAATATTATCTTTGAAGTGGACCGAATTCGAGATGGTAAAAGTTTTACCACAAGAAGAGTTAATGCAATTCAAAATGGGGAAGCAATTTTCAGCTGCTCTATTTCATTTCAAAAAAGAGAAAAAGGCCTTTCTCATCAAATAAAGATGCCTAAAATCCAGGGGCCAGAAGGTCTAAAAAGCGACTTAGAGCTAAGACAAAATTATAAATCAAAAATACCTAAAGACTATTTGCCTATGTGGCTCAGGGAGAGAGAAATTGAAACCAGACAGGTTGAACCAGTTGATTTACTTAAAGCAGAAAAACTTCCACCTTACCGAAGTACATGGATGAGGCCTACTGGTAAATTGCCATCCGATGAACGCATTCACCAAGCGTTACTATTGTACGTTTCAGATATGGGCCTACTTGGTGCGGCGGTAAATCCTCATGAAGTAAATTTTATGTCCAAAAAATTTCAGAGCGCTAGCTTGGATCACGTGATGTGGTTTCATGGAAAAGTTAATTTCAATAATTGGATTTTGCATCATATGCATAGTCCGATTTCGCAAAATGCTAGAGGATTCTCTCGAGGATCAATATATACAAAATCAGGCAAACTTTTAGCATCAACTGCTCAAGAGGGGTTAATGCGTATTTGGGACTAGTTAGCTTTTTAAATTACATC
>Ga0208004_1001134_pt1 | contig 10420 bp, 8 predicted proteins | sample DEB08_DNA_6_FD_184522 | JGI IMG/M metagenome (GOLD analysis project Ga0208004, IMG submission 184522) | Aqueous microbial communities from the Delaware River and Bay under freshwater to marine salinity gradient to study organic matter... | ecosystem: Environmental > Aquatic > Marine > Coastal ...
ACTCCTTGAACAACAGATAGTGCTGCAAGAGTGAAAAGAGTGTGTGCATTTAAATGTTCTAAATACCAAATCCAAGCTCCAATGAAAAACATCAATAGTTTTAGATAAAGACTTGCCTTTCGCATATCCCATTTTTCGGCAAACACAGCAAACAGTGGACCAAAAATTCCAGCTGGTGCCATTAAAGATAAAGTGACAAAGCTTGTCCAAAACGTAGAGTGAGTTAATTCCCACGTAAGCCAACCCACACCAATTTTTTGAATCCAAGTGCCCAGTAAAGAAAGGGTGTTGGTAACAAAATAAAGTAAAAAAGTTCGATTGCTGAGAGCGTTCATTTATCGTTATTTAGATTCGAAGAGATACGGATATAGCTTTGCAAAGATTTTTTAAATACAAATTTATAGCTACAAATTTTATCTTTAATCACTAGCTTATTTATGAAGATAACTGCGATTAGGAATAACAAACATATACTATAAGTTGTGCTGTTTTTTTTTGACTCTTTTGCAAACTTATAATTATGTCCTAATTGTAATTAAATAAGGGGATATCAAAATGAATATTTTTAAAAAGATAATTGCATTGTTGGTAATTTGCATAGTTCCATCGATTGCACATTCCAAGACACTTAAAATAGGTGTTGCGGGAGAACCTAGTTCAATAGATCCGCATTATCACAATGTTGGACCTAACAATATGTTTTCTACTAACATTTTTTCCATGCTAGTTGGACAAGATGAAAATCAGCAAACTATTCCTGATCTAGCCACTTCTTGGAAACCCATTAATGACACGACGTGGGAATTCAAATTAAGAAATGACGTTAAATGGCATGATGGAAGTAAATTTACTGCTGATGATGTTATTTTCACAGCGACAAGAGCTCCCAATGTTCCAAAATCTCCAGCTAGTTTTGGCATTTACTTAAAAGGAAAAACTTTTGTTAAAATTGACGACTATACTGTTCATGTAAAAACAGAAAAACCTTATCCTTTAATGGCTAATGATCTTAGTGTTGTTAAAATTATTTCTAAAAAGCATGGAGAGAATGCAACAACAGAAGATTACAATAGTGGAAAAGCAGCTATTGGAACAGGTCCTTACAAATTGAAGCAATATGTCAAAGGTGATAAAATAGTTTTAGAAAAAAACAGTGATTATTTTGGAAAAAAACCTGAATACGACACTGTTGAAATCAAACCTATTAAATCAGGACCAGCTAGAGTAGCAGCTTTGCTTTCAGGCGATGTAGATCTGATTGATGGTGTTCCTCCAGTGGATGTGAAAAAGTTGAAAAAAAATAAAAAAGTTCAGCTTAGTAGCGGACCGTCGAATAGAGTTATTTATCTGCATATCGATCAATTCAGAGAAAAGTCTCCGCATGTAAGAGCAATTGGTGGAGGAGAGATTAAAAATCCGCTGATGGATGTAAGAGTGAGAAAAGCAATTTCTCTTGCTATTAATCGTGACGCGATGGTTGCAAAAGTGATGGAAGGTCTTGCTATTCCTGCTGGCCAATTATTGCCAAAAGGATTTCATGGCGTTTCAGAAAATATGAAACCAGATCCATATGATATTAAAACTGCAAAACAATTGATGAAAGAAGCTGGGTATGGAAAAGGATTTGAATTAACTATTCATGGTCCCAATGATCGTTACATTAATGATGCAAAAATTGCAGAAGCATTAGGACAAATGCTTTCGAAAATTGGTATCAAATGTAAGATTGAAACTATGCCAAAAGCTGTTTATTTCAAACGAGCGTCCGCTGGTGGTCCAGACAAGACTCCGGAATTTAGTATGATGGTACTTGGATGGGGAGCTGGATCGGGAGAAGCTTCTTCACCATTAAAATCTTTATTAGCAACTCATAATAAAGAAAAAGGGATGGGCGGAGCTAACCGAGGAAGACACTCGGATCCTAAAGTGGATGCTTTAATTGATAAAGCATTAGCTACAGTTGATTCTCCTGCTCGAGGAAAAATCCTTGCAGAAGCGACAGAAATAGCTGTGGGAAAAAATTACGGTATTATTCCTATTCATTATCAGGTGAATACATGGGGTGCTAAAGCTGGTTACTCTTATTTACCTAGAACAGACGAATATACTGTAGTTGCAGGTTTTCAAAAAAAATAGAACCTAACAACTTTAAAAATAACAAAACATAAAAATCCAGGAATGTATTTCCTGGATTTTTATTAAGCACAACTAAAGTCAACCTAGGTACACATGACAGTTTATATACTACAGCGGACTTTACAAAGTTTCGTAGTTCTATTTGTCATGTCTTTAATTGTTTTCTGCGGTGTCAACTTGATTGGTGATCCAATTTATATGATGATCAGCCCAGAATCAGAACCTGCAGAAATTGAAAGAGTCATTAAGGAATTTGGTTTTGATAGACCTGTTCTAGAACAGTATTGGTTTTTTTTAAAAAATGTTGCAAGTGGTGATTTTGGGCGTTCCTTTGTGCAAGGGATTCCAGCACTGCCACTCATTTTAGAAAGATTTCCCGCAACCATAGAGCTTGCAGTTTTTTCTTTATTTATTTCTTTAGTGATTGCTTTGCCTTTAGGAGTTTATGCTGGACTATATCCAGAAAGAAAATCTAGTAAAATTATTATGTCTGGATCTATTTTAGGATTTTCTATGCCAACATTCTGGGTTGGTATTATGTTAATTATGCTTTTTGCTGTTAAGTTAGATTGGCTTCCATCCACTGGCAGAGGAGAGCTTGGAACGTTTTTAGGAATTGAAAGTTCTTTATTTACCTTAAATGGCTTATCGCATATTTTTTTACCGGCTTTAAACCTTGCTCTGTTTAAACTTTCTTCTGTATTACGTTTAACGAGAGCTGGAACCAGAGAAGTAATCCTGCAAGATTATATTAAATTTGCAAGAGCGAAAGGCCTTTCTCATTCGAGAGTGATTAATGTTCATTTACTAAAAAATATTTTAATCCCTGTTGTTACTGTTATTGGTCTGGAGTTTGGATCTTTAGTTGCTTTTTCTACAGTTACCGAAACAGTTTTTGCATGGCCAGGAGCAGGAAAATTAATTATCGATTCTGTTTATAATTTAGATAGACCGGTGATTGTTGCTTATCTCATTATTATTGTAGCGTTCTTTGTTTTTTTAAATTTAATCGTAGATATCCTGTATAGTTTTTTAGATCCAAGGGTACGAATAAAAGGATCTAGCGAATGACACAAAATAATAAATACGAATTATTAGCAAAAATCTGGAGTGAGTTTTCAGAAAATAAAATTGCAGTTGTTGCTTTAGTCTGTTTTAGTATTATTCTTTTTGTTGCCGTTTTCGCGTCTGTTATATCGCCAACCGATCCATATGACTTAGCAACAGTGACCATCATGAACAGTAGACTTCCACCATTGGAGGAAGATTTTTCTGGCAATGTATACTGGCTGGGAACGGATGGTGCGGGTAGAGATATGTTATCTGCAATTTTTTACGGACTGCGAATTAGCTTAAGTGTTGGCGTTTTATCAGGGATTTTTGCTTTAATAGTCGGTGCTTTTTTTGGCATTTCAGCCGCATATTTTGGTGGAAGATATGAAACTTTAATCATGCGAATTGTAGATATTCAATTAAGCTTTCCCTCCATTCTAGTCGCGCTCATTATTCTAGCGGCCTTCGGTAAAGGGGTAGAGAAAACTATTTTTGCACTCGTCCTAGTACAGTGGGCTTACTACGCAAGAACAGCTAGAGCTTCTGCTTTAGTTGAGAGCAGAAAAGAATATGTAGATGCAGCAAGATGTTTGTCTTTGGGTAATTTACGTATTATGCTCAATCACATACTTCCTAATTGCATCCCTCCTTTAATTGTTGTTGGAACGTTACAAACGGCTCATGCTATTTCTTTAGAGGCAACCTTAAGCTTTCTTGGTTTGGGTCTACCACAAACAGAACCATCGTTAGGTTTGTTGATAGGAAATGGTTTTGAATATGTTCATACAGGTGATTACTGGATAAGTATTTTTCCAGGTATTGCTTTACTGATTACAATTGTCTCTATTAATTTAGTAGGGGATCAGTTGCGCGATATGTTTAACCCTAGATTAAAACGATAACAATGAAACCTATTTTAGAAGTTGAAAATTTAAAAACTTACTTTTTTACAAAAGAAGGTGTTGTCAAAGCTGTGGACGACATTAGTTTTCATATTAATCCAGGTGAGATTGTTGGTTTGGTGGGAGAGTCTGGATCGGGAAAAACGATTACTGGTTTTTCTATTTTAGGATTAATTGATTCACCAGGAAAAATAGTATCTGGAAATATAAAATTTAAAGATTTAGATTTACAAAAAATATCTGCAAAACAAATGCAGGATATTCGAGGAAATAGAATTGCAATGATTTTCCAAGATCCAATGATGACGTTAAATCCAGTGTTACGTATTGAGACACAAATGATTGAAACTATTAAAGCCCATAACAAAACTATTTCTCAACAAGACGCCTACAATACCTGTAGAGATGCATTAGGTCTGGTTGGTATTTCTTCTCCTGATGAAAGAATGAAAGCTTACCCACACCAATTTTCGGGAGGAATGAGACAACGTGTTTCCATTGCTATCGCTTTACTAAATAAACCTGATTTAATTATTGCCGATGAGCCAACGACTGCATTGGATGTTACGATTCAGGGACAAGTTATTTTTGAAATGCAAAAATTATGTAAAGAATCTGGAACCGCGTTATTATGGGTTACACATGACCTTGCTGTTGTTGCTGGAATTACCGATCGTATTTCCGTGATGTATGCAGGACGCATCATCGAACAAGGAACAACCGATAAAATTATTAATCAACCACTCCATCCTTACACACAAGGGTTGATCAAAAGTGTTCCGAGTAAGAATAAAAAGGGCGAAAAACTTCATCAAATTGACGGAATGGTTCCTTCTATGTTTTCCCTTCCTAAAGGCTGTGCCTTTGAGGAGCGTTGTTATCTGCGATCTGAGCAGTGCAAACAAGAACAACCTTTAGAAACACAGTATACGGATGGGCGTTTTTTACGTTGTTTGAATATAGGTAAGCAAACATGAAACATATTCTGGAAGTAAAACAAGTTACGAAAAAATTTGTAAAGTCTTTAGATAAGACTGCAAAATTTGTTAATTATTTTGGTGGCTCTTACAAGGAAGAAGTGGTGCATGCTGTTGATGATGTTTCATTTAATATTCAGTCAGGAGAAGTAGTTGGAGTAGTAGGCGAGTCTGGTTGTGGCAAATCTACTTTAGGAAGAATGATTGCTGGGATTATGCCTCTTACGAAAGGCAGTATAGCTTTTAAAGAAAAGCATTATGTTGGGTATGTTAATGATAAGTATCAACAAGATCATGCGATTGATCTTAAGATACAAATGATTTTTCAAGATCCATTCTCCTCTCTTAATCCTAGAAAAAAAGTTGTAGATATTATTTCTGAAGCACCTATTCATCATCAAATCATTTCCAATAAAGATAAAAAAAGTTTCGTTGCTGAGATATTAAATAAGGTAGGACTAAATACAGATGCAATGAATCGATATCCCCATCAATTTTCTGGAGGACAAAGACAAAGAGTAGGAATCGCAAGAGCGCTTGCTGTTTCGCCAGAAATTGTAGTGTGCGATGAATCTGTTGCAGCACTAGACGTTTCAATTCAAGCACAAATTATTAATCTTTTTTTAGATTTAAGAAAAAATATGAATTTGACCTATCTTTTTATTAGTCATGATATGGGGGTGATCGAGCATATCGCAGATCGTATTGTTGTGATGTATCTTGGACAAGTGGTAGAAATTGCAACTACAGATCAAATTATTCATCAGACGAACCATCCATACACTAAAGCATTATTAGGTGGAGTTCCAACATTAGATACAACAAGAAAAATATATGAACCGATCAAAGGTGAAATACCATCGCCCTTAAATCCACCTAGCGGATGTTATTTTCATCCACGCTGTAAATTTGCAACCGAAAAATGCAAAGTCGAAAAACCTTTATTCAAAGAAATAGCTCCCAATCATTTCTCAGCTTGTCATCTGAACGATTAAAGAGGATGAGCTAAACGAACTGCAGTGAGACCTGGAAATAATCTTTTTGTTGGCATGATTAATACCGTTGGTTCGTAAGGAGCAAGAATAGGTTCATCACCATCATTTCCAATTAACGTTCCTTTTGCTAGATGATCAAATCCTTGCCAGTCTTTGCTAAATACAAATTTATCTGTCTTAATGGTGACTGCCATTCCAACTTTAAAAAATCGCATCTGCTCTTTATTTTTGGATTGACTTAAATATTCCAAACCAAAGTCATCCTGCATAATGCCAGAATGCTTGATAAATCTAATCAAAGTCTCGATTGCTATTTCTTCAGAAGATTTTTCCCAGTGCTGACCACATTCTACGAGTAGTGCATTTTTTTTACTGGATGGATCAGAAAAACCATTAAAATCTCGCATTCGCATTCCTTCTTTGTGTCCAGAGTCGGTAATCGTGGACATGTTCATGCCAACTGCTTTTGCAAGCTCTCTACCTTTGTCCACCATGCCAGCCATCATTAAAGGTACACAAGGTTTTTGCATGGAGTGAATATCTAATAGTAAATCTGCCTCTGCTACAATTGGCAGTACCTCATTGGCTCTTACAAATTCACAAGTTTTTTTTCTACTTGAATCCTGCAAGACACCAGGGCCCCACAGTCTATTAAAATCTTCTTCCACCCATCTTGTTCGATTGGGATTTTTTGGATCAAAAGCTAAATAGGCTTCAACATTCATAAATGCAATGGATAACTTTCCTTGGATTGGTCGGTGACTTTGTTTCATAAACCAATCGATAGCAATGGCTCCACAGGGTTCGTTACCATGGACAACGGCACTGATAAGTACATGCGGTCCAGGTTTTTTAGAGTCAAACGTGTGAATATAATCAATTCCTGTATTCCCTTTTTTATAAGGAGAAATATCAGGTCCTGTAATTTCTACTGGGTATTCGTTTGCATAATCTAATCTACTATCCGCCATGTTTATTCTCCTTGTTTTTTGCTAATCCAATTTTTTACTTCTTGTAATACGATCTTCAAGTTTTTTTTTACTGTATCAAAACCATCATTTTTTTCTCTTGTCACTTCGTCCATGTATAATTTACGGTTAATCTCCACTTGAATAGAATTTTTATGCAATGATGGATTGCTATAAGCCGCTACTAACTCCACACCTTTATAGGGATCATTGACGGTTACGTCATAGCGTAAATGTTTTAAGCAGCTGACAATAACATCACGGAAATCTTTTTCTGAAGTTGTTCCATCGCGATCTCCAATCACAAAATCAGGTCGAACGGTGCCTTTTGGTTGTTCAGACATTGCAGAGGCATGGTTTTGCATCGAGTGACAATTGATATGATAAAATTTTCCAAAGCGATTATAGGTTTGGTTCATAATTCTTTGTAAAGCTTGATGATAAGGTCGGTGATACTGATTTACTCGGTGCATTAAAGTATCTGGATGAATTTTGGATGCATACATAGGTTCTCCATCTGGAGGAACACGCAACCAAATTAAACCAATCCCTAATTTACTTTTTACACTCGGTGCAAACTGAATATCACAAACATGATTTGTATCTTCTAAGAGGTCTTCTGGAGAAAAATCTTTTTCTGATCTATTCGTATCGATATAAGATCTTGGAAATTCTGCTCGCAACATTGCTGCACCTAATTGCTCTCCATTTTCAAAATCAAATAATTCATCCACATAAGTATCTTCTGCTTGGCGTAATTTCATAAAGTCTGCTTGATGATTGAAGTCTTCAGGGTAGGTTGTTCCGCTGTGAGGCGAGTCTAGAATGAGGGGTATAGACTGATTTTTTTCACCAAAAATGGTTATATTTTTTTCACTCATAAAAAAATTCAATTGAATCTTATACTTAGGTTGATTACATCTCTAATCCATGGCCATTAAAAAAGAAATAGAATTGTTAATTCCAGAAATGGAACAATGGAGACATCATATTCATCAACATCCAGAAATTGCATTTGAAGAAAAAGAAACATCCGACTTTATTGCAAAAAAATTAGAGTCCTTTGGTATTGAAGTGCATCGTGGATTGGGTGGCACTGGTTTGGTTGGGGTTATTCACGGAAAAGATAAAGGAGCCAGCAATAAATCTGTTGGAATTCGAGCGGACATTGATGCTTTACCCATGACAGAAAAAACAAACCTTCCATACTCATCAAGAAATGAAGGAAGAATGCATGCATGTGGACATGATGGACATACCACGATGTTACTAGGGGCAGCTCATTATTTAGCGAAGACAAGAAATTTTTACGGAACGGTGTATTGTATTTTTCAACCTGCCGAAGAAGGTGGGAACGCAGGTGCCAAAGCCATGATTGATGATGGTTTATTTAAAAAATTTAAAATTGATAGTGTCTGGGGTATTCACAATTGGCCAGGTTTACCTGTTGGTCATTTAGTGTCTCATAAAGGTTTAGTTCAAGCAGGTGGAGATATTTTTATTTTAAAAATTACAGGTAGAGGTGGACATGCTGCTCAACCACATCATAATCATGATCCAATGGTGGCTGCGGGTTTGGTTATTACCAGTTTACAAACAATTATTTCTCGTCAGTTAGATCCTTTTGATCATACCGTTATCTCTTTAACTAAAATTGAAGGCGGATCTGCTTTTAATGTGATTCCAGATGTGATTACTATCGGCGGTACTTGCAGAACGACAAACAATGAAACAAGAGACCGAATGTTAAAGCAAATAAAAAAAGTTGCATCGGACGCTGCAGCTATTCACGATTGCACGGTAGAAATGGAAATAAGACCTGGCTATCCACCAACTGTAAACAATCCAGAAAAAGCAGAAGTAGCATCTAATGTTTTTGAAAGTACCTTTGGCAAAGAAAAAATTTTAACAGATCAAACGCCAAGTATGGGATCTGAGGATTTTTCTTATATGCTACAAGAAAGACCTGGCGCTTATATTTGGTTGGGAAATGGAGAGGACTCCGAAAACCTTCACAGTGTTCATTATAATTTTAATGATAAGTTGTTACCGATCGGCGCTCATTACTGGGCAACGTTATCCGAAACTCTTTTAGCTAATAATTAAAAGTTACAACGTAGTCTATTTTTCTACTCTTTGGTCCAATGATAATATGGATTGAGCTAAGACATTAGTTCCATTGATAGCATCTTCCATAGTAATACTTTCCTCTGGACAATGACTTCGACCGTCTAAACAAGGAATAAAAAGCATTCCCGTTGGACAGAGTTGCGCCATAAAAACTGAGTCATGGCCAGCACCACTTGGCATAGTCATCGAGCTTAAACCAAGAGTATTAGCTGAACGAGTTATGGTGTGAATAACTAGATCTGCACAGTCTGTGAGTTGCATGTAGCTAAGTTGACGAGACTTAATTTGCAAACGTTCTGCTTCACAAACTTTTGCAGCAAAAGTAATTAATTGTTCTGGAAAATGATCTAACCAATCTTGTTTATCACTTCGCACTTCTAGTGTTAATCGCACTTCTCCTGGTACCGCATTCACAGCATTGGGTCGAACATGAATCGCACCAATGGTTGCAACCAAGTATCCGTTTGCTGTTAGATATTCTTTTGCTTGTGTATTTACTCTTTCGATAATTTTTGATGCTCCAACCAGTGCGTCTTGTCTTAGATTCATGGGTGTTGTACCTGAATGATCCGAGCGACCCGTGATAATCATTTCAAAACGTTTAATGCCAACAATATTAGTAACAACACCAATCTTTTTTGTATTAGACTCAAGAACTCGGCCTTGCTCGATATGCAGTTCGACAAAACCTGCTAATTCATTTTTACTCCGGCAAGCATTTTGAATCTTTTCAGGCGTACCTCCCGCTCGTCTTATGGCTTCGTGAAGTTTTTCTCCTGAAGCATTCGTGTATTGTAAATGATCAGATGAAAGGTTACCGGACATAGCACGGCTTCCAATACAAGAAATTCCATAATCACTTGGTTCCTCTGATAAAAAATCAATGACTTCAATATTATGATGCGGTTGATAATTATTTTCTTTCATGGATTGTGCAGTCTCGAGTGCAGCAACCACTCCTAATATTCCATCATATCTTCCTCCATCAACCACGGTATCAATATGACTACCACTCGCCAAACTACCAAGCGCATGATTAGTTCCAGGCAAAGTACCAATGAGATTTCCCCCATGATCTATTCTCGTCGTTAGACCAGCTATTGTCATTTCATGCTCTAACCAATCTCTGGCGCGAGCATATGGTTCTGTAAATGCTCTTCTGGTCCAAGGACTGCCAGGAATAGTAAATTCAGAAAGTTTACTTAGTCTTTGTTCAATTCGTTTTTCGTTTAGTTTCATTATATGTTTTATCTGTACAG
>Ga0208004_1001135_pt1 | contig 10418 bp, 7 predicted proteins | sample DEB08_DNA_6_FD_184522 | JGI IMG/M metagenome (GOLD analysis project Ga0208004, IMG submission 184522) | Aqueous microbial communities from the Delaware River and Bay under freshwater to marine salinity gradient to study organic matter... | ecosystem: Environmental > Aquatic > Marine > Coastal ...
GCCTATTGCGATCGCGTAGTCCCCTTGCCCTGTCTCTCCGGCTTGTGATCCCATTGCGACAGCATAATCACCTTGCTCATCACCGGGCGTGGCTGAACCTTGCCCTGCTCGGTCACCTACGGCTACAGAGGATAAGCCTTGACTCCATCGACCTGCTAGATATCCGATTCCGACGGCGCTACTGCCCTGTGATGTCTGAGCCGCTGACCTGCCTAGTGCGATAGCGTAATCAGATTGCGATGTCTGACCTGCTAGGTAGCCCATTGCGATGGCGTTAGCACCTTGTGATGTCTCCCCCACTTGTCTGCCTATTGCGACAGCGTGGGTAGCTTGTGATGTAAGTCCTGCTTGGTAGCCAATAGCTACCGCGTAGTCAGATTGGGCGGTCTCCCCTGCTTGGTAGCTTATTGCTGTTGCATAGGCACCTTGAGTATTTTGACCCGCTGACCTGCCTACGGCGACAGCACTATCTGCTTGAGAAGCATTACCTGCTAACCTGCCTATTGCGATGGAGTTAGCACCTTGAGTAGTCTGACCTGCGTTTCTACCGAGTGCAACGGTGTTGTTGCCTTGACTGCTGTTGCCTGCGTAATGGCCCATTGCTACCGCGTAATCGCCTTGAGTGACGTTCCCTGCCTCTCTACCGAGTGCAACGGAGTTAGCACCCTGTGATGTTTGACCCGCTAGGTAACCTATTCCGATGGCGTTAGCACCCTGTGTTGTCTGACCTGCAAGCCTGCCGAGTGCGATGGCTTGAGCACCCTGCCCTGTCTCCCCTGCGCTCGGCCCCGCAGCGAAGGCATCAGCCCCTGCACCAGACTGGGCGGCTAGAAGGGAGCCAACAACTGTGACATTATCAGAGGTTAAAATTAAGTCACCAGTGCCGGTATCTGTTATGTAGCTATTCAACCCGTCGTGATATATCTCCAGGTCATCATCGTCCCCGAAGAGTAGCTTCTCGTTATCATCGAAGTTGAAGTTCCCTCCGATAGCGATCCCGCCCTGGACATCCAGCGTCCCACCTACAATGAGGTTCCCGTTCTTATCTACAGAGAGCTTACTCACAGAGTCAACCTGTAAGTCCAGCAAGAGGCTGCTCGCGGAACTAGCGTTATCCGCTACGTCCATCTTGATTGCAGTGTACGTCTCGGTTGCCTTCGTCCAAGTGTCAACCATCTGGTATATGTATGATGTTTTAGCCATTTAACTCAATGAATTCCTGAATTAGTTTCAGCACAAGTACGTCTTCTTCTTGTTGCCTTTTACGTCTTTCCCATAATCTAGCTACCTCGTTCGGTAGCCTACCGAGTCTCTCACCACTCTCCGGTTCCCCGCCGCCTGTATCTCTGAACCCACGCAGCAATATCTCTGACCCATCTCTGAGTAAGATATCGTGCCCGTAGGCTGCTCTCTGAGATATAGGTCCATAAACTGCCATTAGCTAGGCGTTGCCTTTACGGAATCTATGAAGCCGTCTTTATCTCGAACTATATTGAACGTGTAATCCGTTTTCTTCTGAGGCATAGGTACTACCTGCGCAGGCATCTTAATATCCTGGATCGCCTTCTGTACTATGCTCTGTATCTTATCTGTAGGCATCTCAGGAGCCTCTGTACTGCGTTCTGAGAGCGATTTCAGAACCTGCTGTAACCCCCTTACATCCTGCTGTACATTCGCTACAGAGCCTTCTAGGGTGCTTGTATCCGTAGTCTTAGGCATACTAGCCTGTAATTCCTGTAACCTACGGTTGAATTCCTGAGAGAACTCAGAGATAGCCTCTCGTACAGCGTAATTCACAGCGTTATTCACAGCGTCATTCACTGAAGCATTAAAAGTCTCTACCCCTACAACCTGAGCTGTGAGCTCAACAGGCTCCTCCCTCTTAGCTTTCAGGGTAGCTGTCTTTCCATTCGGCAACTTCACCTTCATTGTTTTCATTCTTCCTCCTGCGCTGCTCGCATCCTGTCAGCTAGTCTCTTTGCCCTATTAGGTGTCTGAGTAGCCCACCTTGAGTTCAGCATTTCTTCCGCTGCTCGCTTGTAATCCCTCTCGTACAAAGCGTGTTCGAAGTTCACGAACTTAGACAGCCCTACAGTGCCTAGCTGGAATGCCATGTTCACCAAGATATGCTGCACATCTTCAGGTAGTTCCTCCAGGTACGGGTACAGTGTCTGCACTCCGCGTACCGCCCTGTCGAGATCCTTATCGAGCAAGGCAAGTACTCTCTCAAGAGGTACAACTGTACCTACAGGCTGATCGTACTCAGGGTCGTAATGCGTTATAAGATGCCCCACTCCGACAGTAGGGTGCCCGAGGTGATCCAGATAGATCACACCCTTGAAGCCCTCGTCGTCAATCACTTCTTCTTTCAACTTTTCTAAGTTCATTGTATATCTTGCACCTCCCAGCCTTGCTCCGCTAAGAATGAAAGCATCTCTTGGCTCTCTTGGTCTTTCTGCACTTCAAGCTCAGGGAAATCAGAAACATCTGCAAGACCTTTCTTGATTGCCATATCTCTGAGTTCTTCAGGAGATACGCCTTCGGGTACATCTTTCACTACAGTGCCGTTAGGGAGTCTTACCTTCATTACCGACCTACCCTTTCAAGAGTCTTTTTAGCCTCTTTTATTACAGCTAAGTACTTTGCTCTTTCTCTTTTAGCCCCTATAGAGCTGTAGTCTATTGTTGCCAGACCTTCGGAAGCCTCGTCGATCGCCAACATAGCCTTCTCCCTTTCAGCCTGGTCTTGCATCACCTTAGCTTTCTTACCTGGCTGTTTAGTACTGCTCGCTTCTTCTCCTGATCTTGAGGCGAGTCTTTCAGATCTTGAAGGTCGCTTGAGTTCTTCAAAAGAAACTACTTCTTCCTCCTGCGTTTGCACAGGGGCTGCTTCTTGTGCAGGTTCCAGCGCTGAAGCATTCGCAGCACGCTTTCTTTGTTCTGCCTCTTGAGAAAGATTCAAAATAGTATCTCGTGCCTCTTTAGAATCCACCTCGGCATCGTGTGCTGCCCACAGAGCTATGTTGTACTTATGTATCTCTCTCTCTAAATCAGGAATGCTTGCAACCCTAACGACAGATTCCATTAACCACGCAGCAGGGTAAAGTGCAGGATTAGTCCACCATTCCCCTCTTAGAGTTTCTTTATCCTCTTCTGTTAAATAAAGTTCTTGCATACCAGGAACGGCCCTTTTTATATCCCCATTCCCATCGACATCTCGCAGCTTAGGAACAACACCGTGTATCTGCATCAGATTTTCGACCTCTGAAACGATCTCTGGAAGCCTTGTTTTTAGTTTCTCTATACCCGCTTCAGTCCACTCTAAAGTACCATTGAACAACCCTTCCCCTATTGCATTAATAGAAAGTGTCCCATCGGCTAATATAGAACCTTTGCTTGAACTATCATTTTCCCCGCTTGCGATGTCACCGTTCAAGATAATGTCGACAACCGATCCCTGTAACACCGGATTACCAGCCAATGCCGTGTAATACCTTTTTTGCATCATGCCTTCAAATACGTTACCGCTTGTCCCGAAAGCTCTCGAAAACATCCTGCTTTTCTCTGCGTCTGTTACATCCCTGCCTTGTAAACGTGCCAACTGAGTTGAAGCGTTATGAAGCCACGCCCCTGCAAAGTTAATAGCTGTTCGCCCGTTTGCTGCCAGTTCTGCCTTCTGCTCTTCTGACATATTTGGGTCGGTTCCTAACCGAGCCATATAGTTTTTGAAAAATTCCTCTAGCTCCGCGATAGTTCCACTCTGTGTAGAAGCCATTATATGCAAAACACTTCCCATGTTTTCAGGGGATATGTCTAAATTATTAATCATATTAACCACTTCAGGGGCAAGGCTCATGTTATTCAAGAAGTTCTGTTCGTTCGTAAAAGCAGCTTCTGCCCTGATCTGCCTGCCCGTTTCGAGGTTTTCTCTGTCCTGTTGTCTGTAATAAGCTTCTTTATTTCTGAGTTCCGCTATCTTTGAAGCTGTTTTTTCATCGTACTTTTTCAGAGTTTCTGCTTTTTTTGAAGATCCGAGAGCACTACTGTTTAACTGTTTTACAAGATCGTTCCTGTGCGCGTTCCTAGTGAATTCAAAATCACTGATTACCTGGTTCGAGTAGTCCGTATTGCCTTGTAAAGTATCAGGGAACTGCCCGTAATCTCTACTTTCGCTGTTAGTCAGCATAACGCTGGCTGCAAAACTGTCATTCTCAGCAGAATCCAGTATCATCTGTACATCTTGAGCGTCGCCACTGTACTCGTATTGTTTTTCTGCTGCTACAGCCGTTTGGTATTTCAAATAGCTATCAGGAGTCCACCCAGTAGGGATTTCCTCTAAAAACTTACGCATCTCTGTTTCTTGGATTGTAGAAGCGTCAGCAAGCTTCTGATAAGCCTGAACTTGATCTGCTCCGTACTTAGTAGCACTCGCTGCCCTGCGGATGTCGTCAGAATCAAGCCATCCGTTATTCAACTGAGCAGCCATGAATGACCTTTCACGCAGCGCTTTCGACGCCATGCTTATCCTTGCCTGCTGTATTCTGTTCAACTCCTTCTTGATTTTAGCGATTTCTACAGCATCTTCTTCATCAGAACCACTAAGCATCTCTTCCTTAGAAGGGATAGCAGCGCTTTGCTCTCTGATCTTATTTGCTTCGTATTCAGCTATTTTAGCATCAGCAGACCTGGCCCTATCAAGCCCGTAAGCAAAGTCTTCTTGCGCTTGTTTCTTCCTCCTAGAACCTACGTAGTCTACAGCTAAAGAGGCCAAGTCAGACACCCCTTGAGCTACGGCTGAACCAGATCCTGTTGAGCTGGAACCTCCGCGTAGATTCCTCAGATCAGGGTCTGACATTGTTTCATCAAATTTAGCCATTATTTAATCCTTGTATGTCTGCTCAGGTTGCTTGAATTTCAAAGAAACTCCTGCATCCGTTGCCTGGATGAACTTATCCATTTCCGGTGTCTTTTCTAAAGCGTTCCTTATAGATCTGTGCAGTTTGACCTGCATACCTTCATCCTCAAAAGTGCTTGTAACAAAAAAATGAAGCGCACGCTGCATCTTCTGTAGTGCTATTTCTCTTTCTTTTGGGCTTTTCAGATTATTGTAATCCAGCAGCCTATTTTTGAAGACTTTCACCGCCATATCTGTATTCTTTTTAATCTTCGCTGCATCATCTTTTTCAAACTTGATCCTGTCGTACTTATTACTTACTTCAAGGCTAGGTATATTAAAAGCTCCTACAAAGAAAGATTCTGCTGTTATGCCAAGAACTTCAAGTTGATCACGATCTTCAGATACTCCAATTCCTTTGTTGTACCTATTCACGTACTGGTTAGTAGCCCTTAGATATTTAGCTTTCTCTAGCTGGGAGAACGTAGACCACATCCCGAAAAAAGGTTTGATAACATCCCACATATCTTCTGCCGAAAGTTCGTACTTACCTGCTTCATACGAATCTGACATATCCCATATATGCCAAGTTGATTCTTTGAATGCAGGCCAGAATCTCTGAAGTGCAGCACCGTACAAAGGCCCGAGCGCTAGTTCAGATATAGTCTGCTCGTTATCAAGCATGACTGATCGCATGTCTCTCATACCCGACAGTATTGACATACTGCTAGAGAAGTCGAGATCAACACCGAGTAGCATGTTCCCTAAATAACTCGTAACCCCTCCGTTCATGAGTATTCTAGTCCCGTCTGGTAAATCCACAGCTTCCACTTCTTCGCCAGTCATGTGCTCATACGTCCCTACTCCTAGCGCAACCAAGGAGCTTCCGAATGCAACTTTATACGGCCCGTACAGCACAGCTTGACTGCCCAGCAAGGTAAGTCTCTCTCCATGGGACCAGCCTGAAGCTGTTTTTTGAATACCACCAGAACCAGGAAGAAGCCCATAAGCCTCTGCTACCCTCCCTGTGTGCGACTTGTACTGCGTCATAAGACTAGCGTAGCCTCTCTGGTACGCTGCCTTATTAGGAGTGCTCATAGATAAGGTGTACTTTTCAGCCAAAGCATGAACATTTCTTGCTATTCTGTCATCCGTAGCTATGTCCTTCCAGCTCACGTTCGGGTTATCCTTCATGTACCTATTAGCAGCAAAAAGCCAGTTCACCCTTTTCTGACCTTTTTCTCCGAACCTGTACATCCAGAAGCCTTTATCCAAAGACTGCTTAACAGCGTTCATGCTTATAGCAGCACCATCCTGAATACGACCCCACTCACCTGCAAGCTCTACACTTTCATCAAGCCCTGTCTTCTTGTAAGCATTAATCATGTGTTTAAAATCATCGCCTGACATAGCGTTATCTAAAACACCTAGCAACCTACCTTGATCGGCAATATCGTCTACTAAAGCAACCCCATCCAGCTTAGTTAAAGCTGTGTTCAACATACCCGCTTGTTTTACAACCTTTGGCGCAAGATCTGGGTTCAGCCCTGCACCGACTGCGGCTTGAGAGAACTGAACTAAAGCCTGTCTAGGGTTCATAGCTCCAAAGAATAACTGGAACGATACTGCCTTACCTTTATCCGCAGGGTGCTGCCTGCCCATCTTCAAAAAAGACTCTGCTAACCCAGCCTTTGTTTCTTTTGAAACACCTCCCAATTCCCCGATAGCGTCAGCAACTTTTATAGCCTCCGCATGAATAAGATCCTGCCCTGCAAGCGGGGCGTGCCGGATGTTAGTAAAGACTGATTGGTGCTGCAATGCATTATTGTACTGAAGTACACCCATTTTCTTTTTATTCAAAGGGTTGCTGTTCGTATTGTAAGGACGAGAAGGGTCTACTAAGTACTTACCGTAAGTTTTATGCCATTTAGCCTCTAAACCGTCTACTAAATCCGCTGTAGAGAATTTATCAGTAACAGCAGATACCTGTCTTGCCATAGCTTCATGCACAGGTAGTCTGTTATTTTTAGAAAGGTTCAAGATAGTGCCTTCAGACCTTCTTCTTGACATATCACTGATTAAAAAATCCGCTCCACCCGGAATGCTTTTATCAGTATCAATGAAGAAGTACTTCCCCGGCCCGTTTTTTATAATCTTCTCAACTTCTTCTGGACTCATACCTAAGTCTAAGAAGTTAGTCCGTATAGCGTCCAGCCCTTCAGGACTCTTTAACCACTTTTCAGCGTCAGCTTGAGTCAGCGCTCTGCCTACGTTTCTGTACCCATTAGGGATCTGTCCAATTTTAGCTTGGTCTAGCTCTTGTATTCTAACACCGTTGATGCTTTTAACATTCGCCATACGAATGAACTTATTTTCAGACGTATAAGAACGAGGCATATAACCAGGAATGTACTCAACCGTTTCGTAAGGTAACGCTTTAATGCCGGTCTTAGGCACCAGTACTACTTCAACCGCGTTACCAGATTGCATAACAGGGCTTTGCGTTCTGAATAATTCATGCGTCTTTATAAGCTCGTTGAACTCATCAGAACCACGTTGAACAGATCTGGCATCAGAAGCGAGATACACTACATCCTGCGTAACATCTTGCACTCTTAAAGGCTTACCTTGGAACGGTGTAAGAACTCTGTCCCCGTCTTTTGTAACCTGTAATACATTGAAGCCCTTCCACCCGTCTCTGGCTTTTTGAACACGATCAGTGAAGTTAGTCAGGTAGTACAGTTCGTCAGCTAACCTCCTTGCGGCGAAATACCTGTCTTGCTCTGCCGCAGTATTCAAATAAAAAGTGCCATCCGCTGTAGTGATGCCGTTTTTCAATTCAGCGGGAGTGAAGTTCACTCCCATTTCATCACCTTTCGTAAGAATCTGCGACAAAGCGGTCTTTGTTTCTTTACTAGCCTTGCCCCATACTCTTTGGTACAAAGGCTTGAATATTTCATTCTGTACACGCAGACCGCCCTGCTTTGCAAGATCCAGATCTGCCATAGCGTTCGGATCAATCATCTGCTTCATGATCTGTTCAGGAGATGTTAAGCCTCTCTCAAGAAAAGAAGATATAGCCGACTGATTGAAGGGCCGAGCTTTGTACTCTCCAACCGCATTCTTAGAGAAGTAAAAAGCTTCCTCAATAACCTGTTCCGGCCCTTCAGTCCCCGGTATAGGCTTCCTGCTGGCTGTAACTAGAATGTCTCCGTCAGTAGTTTCAGGAGCAAGCCTGACATTAGTTACTGAGAAGTCGTCCTCTAACTTATAACCTGATAGAAGATCTTCAAGGGCATCACCTTTGAGCACTTTGTTGGTAGCCTCTACCTCATCCGCAGGGCGTAAGAAAGGGACTTCAATCTTGTAATCTTTAACTGTTCTCAAGAAAGCTTCTGAGTCCTCCATTCTTTTGAGTTCCAGCGCATTATCAATTGCAACATCAGCCGACACATCCGCAGCTCCCGGCGTCATATCGTGCAACTGGGCTAGAGGTCTTTTAGAAGCCTCTATCGCATCTTGAGACAATCCCGCCGCTTTCGCTACCTTCGGGTCGTCAGCAGCCGCAGCTACAACTTTCGCCGCAGCTCTTGTGCCTTTAACCTTAGTTAACGCCTTTACCATGCCGAGTTTAGCTATTTTCCCTACTCCAACCAAGTAGCTTGCCCAGTCAAAAGCTTCCGTAACCTTATCAAAAGTATCTTCGTATTTATTAGGGTTCAGGAAATGATCCAAAAGAATACCTTGCTTAAGCGGGTTATCAGTGGCTTCCTTGATCGCACCCTGAAGGGCAGGTAAGAACTGAACTCTTTGCTCTATGGTCATGTTGTCGTACATTTCACCTAGACGTAAAGATGCCTGGTTAGCGAACAGAACACGGTCTTCTTCTGTTTCCCAGTTCATTTGCTCTAGGACTTCTTCTTTAGACAACTCTATATCAGGAATAAAAATTAAACCGGCTACATTTTTTGACCAATCCCACCAGTCTTGCTTGTCAATGCCTTCACTTAATGCCTGCCAAAAAGGTAGTTCCGCTTGTGCTGTGCTTGTGACTTCTGCATCCGCGTAAGAGTTCTCAGCAATAGCTGCTTCAGCATCTGATTCGTACTGAACGTCTATGTAATTAGCAACCCCTTGACCAAGGTTATACAGATCTTCGGGAGTAGTGTCAGCCGGAAGGTTCTGAAGAACACTGTCTACAGTTTGTATGCGATCATTCTGCAAATGCTGATTAACATCTGTTACAGGAAGAGAAGTGTTATTGAACCTTCTTGCTTTATAAATGTCTACAAAGCTCTTACCCTCCATAGATTCTTTCGGGAATAAAGCAACAGCTTCTAAAAGGGCTTGCCTGTCTTTAGTAGCATCCATTTGCGCTGCATCAGGGAAGTCTAAATCTAACCTCTGTGCATCTTGATTAAGATCTATACGGCTTTCACTCATATTTATCCTCAGTACCCTATGGTCTATATCCGGGCTGGGGTGGCCCTGCCAACGAACCGCCTGTGTTACTGTTAATTAAAGTAGGATCTCTCGGGGCTTGGTTTGCACCCATGCTGAACCCTGAACTCAATAGGCTACCCGCCGTTTTCCAATACTGAGCTTGCTGCTGGTATTTAGCCGCCCTTCCGTACCCCCTACTGACAGCACGGTTTATAGAGATCTGTGAGTTTATATCAGAGATATTAGTAGCAGCCTGTGATGCTACACTGCCTACCCCTGCTAGGGCACCAGAAGCCCCTCCTACGCCCTGAGAGGCTGCTCGGTTTTCTATCTGAGACTGCCGGACTAGAGCTTCACGCACTTGCTTAACACGCTCACGTTTAGCCCTGAACTGCTCTCCTCTTGATTGCGCTCTACGGGCTTCTCTCTGTTCCTTTGCGGCTTTAGCCTGCATTACAGTTGAACCGACAGTCCCTGCCGCTAACGCTACAAAAGCTGCTGCTAAAAAATTAAATGCCATTATATCACCTGATTGCTGTGCATATCCGCTGACCAGCCAAGTATCTGGCAGTCCTTCTGCGGCTCTGTGCTGAACTTCAAGGACAGCGCTCTGCCCCTACCTCTGAGTTTATTCTTTGTTGTCACTATCTGGTACGAGTAATCGAAAGGGTCTCCGGCACCGGATGGGATATAGATTTGATTCAGCCTGTACGCTTGGAACTCCTCGCCCCACCTACCTGCTGTAGCGGTACTTGTCCACTCCCATTGGGACTGAACCTTGCATGAGCTTGGAGAAGTGTACACCAAAGCTCCACTACCGTCGCTCTCGAAGCCATCCTCTGTTCTACGGCAATGCACTGTAAGGAAGTTCGCTCGCTTGTATCGAGTTGTATCTCCGAAGCTCCCGTACCCTGTCACTATGAACCCTGCCGCGTCGTTAGCTACCTGGTCGGGCCAGTCTATGAAGCTTGTATTCCTGTTGAATGCAAAACTGAATTGCCACTCACCGTTCTGGTAAACAAAAGCTAAATGCTTTCGTCTTGAGGTTGCGGAACTCACAGAGCCACGGTTCACCGTAGTAT
>Ga0208004_1001136_pt1 | contig 10414 bp, 7 predicted proteins | sample DEB08_DNA_6_FD_184522 | JGI IMG/M metagenome (GOLD analysis project Ga0208004, IMG submission 184522) | Aqueous microbial communities from the Delaware River and Bay under freshwater to marine salinity gradient to study organic matter... | ecosystem: Environmental > Aquatic > Marine > Coastal ...
ACCCCTACCCAAAGGTAGGGGCTTGGATGCCGGTTACTGGAAGTTTGCCAAGACAGTATTGGCAAAATACCCAGGCTCGATCCTTTGGGATCCTCCACCATCGTTGGAGGCAAACGAGCCACCGGGTTCTGCACTCTCGTAGGCTGCGAGTTTCTCTTTCAGAGACTGTCGCTCTGCCTCGGACTTGGCCAAGGCTTCAAGCGTCAGCTTCTGAGTTGTGATGGCAGTTTTTCCGACTGCCCCATAGAACGCATGCTTGACTGCATCGGACTCATCAAACGGTTCAAACAACTGCTGCTTGACGTAAGCCAAACGCTCAGAGACCTGCTTGTTGTGGGTATCGTCACCGTCTTTGAGAGCAAACAACTCAGGCATTTCCTCTTGGGCAGCTTGTAGTCCCAAGTGGTAAAGTTGCTCCGTCTGCTTGCGCTCGGTCTGTTTGCGGACCTCGACTTCTTGCTGCTTGGATTGTTTCCACTCATCCAGCCGTCCCTCGGCCATGGTTGTAATCTCATCTACCTGCTGTTGGGCAGAATCAACCTTATCGACCAACTGCCACACACGGGATGCAACAGACGGAGATGCGTCCTCAAGCAATTCTTGAAGAGCCTTGTCCCTTGCCTCCGGGTTCATACCAAGGATCCGATCGAACCCAGTCTGTTCTGGAAGAAGCCTTCGGATGCTCTTGACCGCATTGTCAATTGTGGCCTTTACATTATCCCGTGCTCTCTTGACTTCAGGGCTACGAAGAATATCCAGCTCGGCCAGTTGATTGACCAATTCTTCTCGCTCGACTTTGAGGCGATCAAACTCCTCAACGTCGAATGACTGCTTCGCAGCTGCAAGATCAGCCTTTAGCTGATCCAACTGAGACACTAGATCGGTGCGTGTAGCCTCCGATTCTTTGTAGCGTTTCTCGATGTCCTTTTTGGATTCCCGAAGAGCTTTCCAATTGGTCTTTTGCTCATCGCTAAAGCCCTTCAGATCGTCTTCTGCCGTAGGTTCCGATTCCTGCTCTACAGGTTTGGGTTCCTGTTTTACCGGCTCCTTTACAGGAGCATCGGTGGTCATGCTCTCCATGACGGATTTCGTAAACGAATTTTGTTCCTCGTCACTCATTTATCTCACCTTTCTTCAAACGTCGCTTCTACATCTACGGCATCCTCTGCCAAGAATTGAAGCGACAACAGTTTATGCAAACAAATATAATACCCGTCCTCAAGACTTGCCAGTCTTAGTTGCTCGCTTTCGCTTGCGTTTAGCGGGAGCTGGATAAGCTGCTTTGGTGTTTCTTTTCTCAGCAGCTCCAGGATAGCCGTCATCGGCATGGTCTGGAATAATTGTTTTGTCGCCAACGTCAGCTCCGGTGATTGTCTCCAATCGGGCGACGGGACGTAGTCGATTTGTTGCTTCGGCTGAAGCTCTATCTTTTTTGTCTTTCTCTTCAGGTTTAACATAAACTTTCATTAACGCCAACAGGTCTTCGTGGGGTATCTTAATCCAGCCACTCTGGAAGTCATTAACACCGAACACAACTGTGTGCTCTTGATTGATCTCATCATACAGACTCCCTCCGGGAAATATGACCAACGGGAACTCAAGAACTCTGTGGTTGTTCTTCGACCCAGACAGGATTGGTATTGTCGTGGATCTGGTTATCCGAAACGGAGGCTTGGCCTCAAAGGCATAAGCCCCCATGTGATATCTGTTTCGACTTTGCCACCAAGGAAGCGAGCTGTGGTAAAAGGCAAAATATTCATCTCCCACACGGACAGGATTACTTCCACCTCTTCGACGACCATAGACCCAAAGATCTTTAGGTAGATCCGTTACATATTCCTCCTGCGGACTGGCCGCAGAGTCACATCGAACTACGGTGTGAGGTTCTATGTTATAGATCATGTGCAGTTCCCCTTCGTGCATAAACCAAGTCCAGTTCTTCTCGTCACCCGTGTTGGACATGATGTCAATGCCATTGCCTCCATACTTAGGGTGATTGATCCCCAGTATCCTCCAGTTTTTATCCATGACAACCATGGCAAGATGTGCCTTGGTTAATCCTTGAATAAAGTTGGTGCACGTCAGGACCAGCTTGTTGCCTGTATCCAAGATACGTGGATCCTCCCATTGCTCGCGCTTTGACTTGCCAAGAGGAAGATTAAGAGGCTTGGCAGACCCCGGAACAACATCTGTGTCGTTTAGTAGGTATCTATCCAAAGTACTAAACGAATCATACGGAGGCTTCTTGTGATGGTTGATCTGGCAGTTCCTTACAATCAACCACCTTTGCCCGTCGAACTCGGTTATCGTTGGATTAAACAGAAGTCTGTTATCCTTGCCGTAGGGTAGGTCAAATAGACCACACGGGAAATTTGTCTGCTCTTGGAACGGAGGTATATCGCGGTTGAAATGCTCCATGATCTGGTCGATACTCTCGTTATTTCTCGACATGACTTCCCTGAAGTATGTGACCGTGTCTTGGGCTGAGTTAGACAGATTGTTTAGCTCATCGATCTTTGTGTTCAAGTCTTCCTGAAAGGTTTTAAGTTTGCTCTCAAGATCGAAGTATTGCTGGGCAGTTGGACTTAGCATGGACTTTATTTTTTGGACTATCCTAGTTTTCGATAAACCCCACATACGTTTGTAGTTTTGATCTCATCTATTTTTATGCATTTAAGTTCCAGAAGTCGCTGGGCTGTTTTAGTAGATACCCAGTCCTCGTCATCAAAGTAAATAATCCCCTTCGCAACAACACGGTCCACCCACATAGTGACATCCCTAGTAGAGTCCCACTGACTGTGGTTTCCGTCGATGTGCAAAATGTCTACGTTACCGTCAATCTCATAGAATGCCTGGACCGTGGACATCTTCATCAGTTTGACGTAGGTGGATATTTCCAAAGACTCGCATGTAGAGACGCATTCATGGCGTATGGCATCGTAATCCACAGATTTCCACCATTGAGCGTTGTCACCATCATTATTTGCTGTGGCAGCTATGGCACTCCAAGTATCCACCCCGTAAACCACGCTTTTTGGATTACCTAATTTGGCCAAAGCAAGTCCGAAGGCTATCAGACTTCTACCAGCAAAAACCCCAAGCTCAACGCATCTGGTAGCCCTTTGCTTAATGACTGAATCAAATATATGGTTGGCCTTTGCAGGATCACACCATCCGTTCATTTTAGGGACGGCCTCAAGTAGTTTTGTCTTATAATCCATAAAAAAGAGGAGGCATACCAATGCCTCCTCCACTCAGCGTATTGAGTTATGTATTGTCAAACATTTATTTATTCTGATTCCTGATGGTGTTCGCTGTCAGAGCGTCTTGCAGTCTCATCTGGTGCTCAGTCCGCATACGACTCAGTTCCATTTCGTTCTGTGCGCGTTGCTGCTGGATAGCCATCTTCTGCTGGGCCTCTGCCTGTTTGATCTGAACCTTCGGATCCATTCCCTGCTGAACTTGCTGGGCCTGTTGCTGATCCTGCTGCATAGCTTGGAAGTTCTCAACCAAACCACCAAGTTCTTGCATTTGCTGCTGAAGTATTTCAAACCGTTGTGCGAGTTGCTGGAATTCATTCTGACGTAACGGGTCGTTCTGCAACCTAGCCAAGTGTAGGCCGGTATGCTGCAAAGCAGCCATCGCATACACAAGGATCTCATCAGGGTTTCCACCCTGCTGCAAGGATGCAAGTCCCTCGGCTACGGATGTCATATGCACACCCGCATGGACTACATCGTTCTGGGTGTCTGTGAGGATAACTTCGTTTCCAACCCGCATGCTGCCGTTCTCCTGCGTGGCATCCCATTCATGATCCTTGAGCGTTGTGGCCATGCGATTACGTGGATTATAGCGATCTACCATGCTGAAACCAGCGGTCGATGCGATAAAGTCATCCATCAGGTTAACACGACCACCTTCTGGAAGTGAACCCGCGATAGATCCCAACAAAGACTGCAAGGTCTGCGTTCTGAGGAAGTGACTTCCCTGCCCGATGGTTCGTGTAGCACGAATAGTGCATGCCGCAAATATGTTGTCCGGTATACCTTGGGCGGCGAGTTTTTGTCTGAATATACGGGCAGCTTTGGCCGTCTCGCTTTGGCTGTTCAGCTTTCCGGTCAGAGCACGTCGGAATCTCTCCGCATACCAATTGTCCAATTGCTCATAGTAGCGTTGGATGCCTGTCTTCGTCAGAACAGACTGTTGATTGACGTTGGCCGCTACCTCAAATGCAGTCCTTGGATTACCGCTAGGCTGTGCGACCTGCGGCCTGAACTGAGATAGATTGGACTGCAACTCCAGATCCATGGTTCTGGAAACACTCATCGCAGCTTCCATCGAGGAACCAATCTGGTTGAAGTTCATCGGCTCAAAGTTCGATTTCCAGACCGTAAACGGTCCCATCTGAACCATGCTGTCCGGTGTGGCAGATCCAGTCTGCTGGTTTCTGATATGCAGACTGGCCATGACAAAGGCATTATCGGCCAATGAATTGGTCAGTCGCTCTTTGGTATACAGAAACGGATACATGCGAACCCCAATGCCCTTGATGGAGTGATACGTTCCATCACCCCTGTCGAGCATGAATGGGCATACGATCTGATTCCAGTTCTTGTATTTACGAACCTTCTTATACAGGAACCCAAAGTCATGATCCAAGTTCACCCAGATCTCCGTAATACCTCCCTCGGGATTATCCTTGTTTGGGAATTCACGGAACAACAGCCGTGCTACATTTATCACTTGATCAGGGCTTGTGTATTCAAGGTCATTGTTTCGGATCGCTTGCTGCTGACGTTCCCAGTCTTTAGGGTAAATGGCAAACTCATCGGTTGCCCGTAAGATGGATTGCCGAACAGCGTCCACGTCCCAACCAACTTTGGATGCTGCCTCCGAGTTGTTGATGTATTTGTAAAGTTCAGCTGGGGTGAATACCTCGCGCACAACACACTTTGTCCATCGGTTCAAGTCAGATGGTTCGTTGTTGGCAAGGAGAACCCTGTCGTGTTTCTTCGGGTAGGTTACCCAGTCGTCTTCCCGCTCCCAGATCACAGGACCGGATCCATACAGGACCATGTCATGTTGACTGAGTTGTATGCCGTAATCCAAACACGGATCCTGTTTCTGTAGAGCATCGAACTCTTTAGTCAGGATCTTGCCCCACTCATGATCCATGTCTGGGTTACCGGATTCGCAGGTAATCGTAGCGTAAGACGGAACCTCTGCGAACAAGTCATAATACGCAGTCAGAGAAGTTTGAAGGAACGACAACGCCTGACCACTATTGAAGTTGGACCGATACTTCTGACCCGCCTTGGCAAGGGCATGGGAGGAGTAGGGAGGGTTTCCATCCACCAAACCCTTTACCCTGGCGTTTCGCTCAAGGCGTTTGTCGTTCTGATCGATGATGTCTTCCGCGATTTGACGCGCCACAATCGGGTCCGTCACTCTAGTGGAAGGGACCGATCCGTTCTCATTTAAATTCAGTAAATCTTCGTTCATGTAATATCCTCCCACTTGTTTAATGGACACTTCTCCGATGCGACCTGCAACTTTAACCCAGTGCAACCGCATGAACCGCATCTACCCATACCAAAAGATGCCTCCCCATTCCAGAGAGAACATCCCTCACATATTTCTCGTCTGGAAAGAAGCTGTTCCTCAGTCACCAACTTAAACCCGGACATAGTGAAGTTCTTCAGGGCTGCTCCCGCACGGATTAGAAGTTCTGCCTTGGTTGGTGGGCTGTAGTCAAAGCATCGTATAGCCGCATCCGTTGGATTAAGGCTCTTGCATATCTGATCCATGACAAGTATATGCAGGTCTTTCGGTGGAGTCTTCTTGCTGGCGAAGTATGATTGGCGAATAGCCTCAACGGTTCGCTGCAAAGTTGTGTCTCGGAACTCAACACCGTCCTCGTCTGTATACCTCCACCCACCGGGAGGAGTCATCGAACTGTCTGATATAGCTTGCATGTTAATACCCTAGTCTTTCTCGGATAGTTAAGAAATCACGCATACCTTTTCGCTGGGACACTTTTTTGTACATTAACTCCAAATCCAAACCAATTAGGCCCCCATTGTGTTCATTGGTCTTAGAGCCAAAACCATAGTCTTTAGTCGAATCAAACCCTTTCCATTTACAGGGCAGATCAATGTGAATATACCCCATTACATCTGCCTCGAACATTTCATGGTAAAAAGTATTTATTCGATCGATCGCCTGCGTGAACGGTGAATTACACATCCACATCAAACTAGCAGCCACTTTTAAGGGGTCTCTAACTAATACCCACAACTGTTTGTTTAGTTGCTTATGGATTTGATATCGAAACAAGTAATGGTTAATCTCAATCTCTGGTATGTCGATTCCAGAAGTTATCCTTCCACCGTGACATATTTTGATTTTGTCAATCCCTTCATCCCATGTAAAGGCTTCATGACCAACGCTCCTACCTTCTTCACGGAGACATTTAAACAAATAACTTGCCCCTGAAGCCGGTAAACACATAACAAGGTGCTTCAAATTATCGAACTCAGGGTCTTGATGGCTTATAATTCTCATAATGGTGCATCCAAGTGATCGAACTCGTCCCCAATGTCATCGTAAATTTCGTATACGGCCTCAAGAACGTCGTCCTTGTCCTGCTCACTAACATGATCCGCTATGTATACACCAATACCAGAGCGTTTTGCAACCTCGGTCAGAATCACCGTGCAGTCCGCAATGTCAGGGGACATGCCATACACTGACTTCATGTCACGCTTTGTTTGCAGTTTGAGTTTACGACGTTCGTCGTCAAACTCACGCGAACAGAATTCCTTGGCCGTCCACGGGTCAATGCCCCTTAGCTGACCGGCCTGTAAATACTCACGGGCAGTAAACCAAAGCTCAGTCACCCTACGATCATATACCTCTCTGGCAGGTCTCATGTCCTCGCTCGATACAGGTAAATCACTGGGTGCGCCACCGAACTCAACGCGAATAATTCTAGGAGACCACTGCTTGGCCAAGATGTCTGCCAAACCACCACCTTCACCACTTGCATCTATCCCAAAATCCTCTGGTCGGCACCCACGCTCCTCACACTTGGACTGGATCATCTCAGCCAACTGAAAGTGGACAGGCTCGCTGGAAGACGCATCTATCTCAAGCTCCTCAAACAACTCCAGCTCAATACCAGGCTTACCACTGTCAGTGATACCACAAACCGCAAACCTTAAAACAGCACGGTCACCCCCACCGAATGCAGGGTCACACGCACCGATGACTTTGATCTCACGACGAAACATATAGCCCAAGTGCGCTTGCATCTTGGCCAGTAAGGTTTCGTTGAAGACCGTCTTCAGCACACCACTCGGCGCCCAGAACCCTCGGTAGAACTTCCAGAACAACGGAGACTCAGGTCCATACTTTCTACGAGCACCCTCAAGCTGATGCTCCGTCATCAAATACTTGTAGGTCGTTTTACCGAGGATAATATTGGGAGACTTCTCAGCATCAAACCGAAGACAATAGCCCGGATGACCGTTTAACTGAACACCAGTTTCCCAATCCTCTGTTTCAACACCCACAGAAGCCCACCCTTCTTTTGGTTCGCTGAACTTCCCGTGCGGGTCGTAGTGACTGTTTGGGTTTCCGATGACGAGCATCTGGAATTTTTCACAACCTGCATAAAGGTTCGCGGTCGCATCAAAAATGGCTTGGGGAGTGTCCGTAGCTTCATCGATTACTATCAGCACCCTGCTTGTATGGATCCCTTGAATGTGACCCACGGCAGCGGCTGTGTTGCCGTCCTTTACGGCTAGACCAAAGATTGCGTTCTTTTCGTCGCCCTTGACCGCTTGCCATACAGTCTTGGAATCAACCATGTTCCCCGGTGGATTCCATTCCATGGACGTATAGAGTTTCTGGATCTCGCTCCACATACGCTTGCGAAGCATCCCCTTGGTAGTGGAAGTAAGCACTGCGGCACTGACATCCGGTTGGCAGATCCACCAAACCGTGGCGTAGAGTGCTCCAGCAAAAGTCTTCCCTGATGCCGCGCATCCAGTCCAACTGACGAAGTCATTATCACAAAGTGACTGAATCGCTTTCTCAAGCCACATGTTCCATTCGATCTTCGGCCACAGGATCGAGACGATGTTCCTGAAGTTATCGAAGCGAGTGCATCGTGCTTTCTGAAGACCTTTATACGCCACGAACGACAACAGCTCATAGTGGAGCTGTGTCAGTCCTTGGATCTTATCGTAGCCGTATGTGCGAAGTTCGTAGTCCTTGGACTCATCCAGTCGCTTGATCAAGTCCCCCATGGCAGTGCTGTTGGCTATCTGCCTCTTTCTGGCATCCAGCTTCTCCTGCGCCGCCTTTTTGGAGAGTGCTTTGGCCATGGGTTATTGTTGGGTAGGTTCTGGCTGTGGCTGGGGTTGTGGCTGTGGCTGTGGCTGTGATTCGTCGGGCATTAAAACCGGAGGATCTCCTTGAACTCGTCGTAACGCTTGCAAATCGTCTTCTGCGTCAGGAGTGAAAGCGGCTATCAGATCTGCTAAATCTCTAGCACCTAGCTCTTTGTCTTCATAAGAAGCAAGAAAAGGAATGCGAAACATTTCTGACCCTACCAAGCCTAGCATAACCAAAGGGTTGGAGGCATCAAAGGTTCGGTTCAAAAGAAGTTTTCTAGATAACGGATTAGCTAACACAGTAGATACTAACATGTAACTAACATGATCTCCGAGATGTGATAATCTTTCTTTAGGAGTTGCCCCAAGCGTAGACGTTACTATATTAGACATGTTTTCCCCTGCTACCAAAGACCCTACGTTTCGACCAGCTCGTCTAGCTGTTTCGTCGGTAAACAACCCAACTCCTACAAAACTTTCGAGTATCTCTAAAACCTCCTCCCCTAAGTAATAGCCGTAAATAGATCGTTTCCTCTCTAACTCGTCTCTTAGAGTTTCCCCAACAAAACCTTTTTTGAAGTCGAACGGTCTCCCCCTTTTAAGCTCTTTTACCGCCGTCATCATTTTTGTTTTTTCAAAATAATGACGTAACACTTTCTGCCTAAACAGTTGGGAAGCTTCACCGTTACCTAAACGGGAAGCCATAGCTTTGGCTTCCGCTTTGGTAGCCGATTCTACTAAAGCACCTACAAACGTGTCGTTAGACAACAAAGCCTCTCTGACAGGCACATCTTTAAGTTTTTTACCTAATTCAGATTTAGCCATCTTCATCATTCGATCGGAGATAGCTATTGAATTCCGCAGGGCTGACTTAGTTCGTTCCGTCAACCCTCCGTCTCTAATAATGTCCTGTATTATTTCAGGATCAATTGTAAGTAATTTTCTACGAGAATCTCCTGACAGACCTGTAGCGGTTTTCCCAGGTATAGCCTTAGATAACCGGTCGAAATAACCTAATGTAGATTTGTAACTTGACCCGAATATGTCTTCTAAAACAGCCGGAGGTAACTGTTTTATGTTCGCCACAAAATCGTCGGGGTTGATTAAACCTTCTGATATTTCAGACGGGTTAGCGACAGAGTTTATTATTGCCCTTTTAACTTTAGACCAAGTCGCAGGATCGGCTGAGAACAAGGACTTCAGGTTCAAATAGTTTTTGTTGTCTTTTACTAAAACCGAAAGTACGTCTATATCAGGGATTCTGTCTGCTGGAGCATTTTCTAGAATCTCGTTAACTGCACTTATTTTGAATTTGTCTCGGTCTGCTGCATACTTAGAGTTAGCATCTTTCCATTTTTGTTTAAGAGTAGAGTCAGGGAAAGAGTCTACCGCGTCGTCAATGGATTTTTGTATAGACCCTCTTAAAGATTCAAGCTCACGAATTTGGTTCTTAGGAATACCGCCAGACTGCCACCCACCTAAAACGTCGATGTCGTCGTCTATTTGGCGTCGCAAATCTATGGCGGTGGTCAAAGACATTCCGTCTTTGTTACGGTTAATAACTCTAGCCCACTTACCCAAACTGGAAGCCATAAGTTCCTTGTTAAAAATAGGAACTTTTACATCGGTAGGAGTAAGGGTGGTAGGGTCAACCGCTTTTTCTAAACGAAAGCTAGTTGCTGTTTTAGCTAAATTATTAACTAACGCTCTAGGGTCATCTAACTTTACCAAGAAATCAAAATCAATTTGATCACCATAAAGTTTTTTATAGTCTTCAATCGCTAGTAAAGCGTCACCGTAGTTTTTAGCCGCAGACTCTCTAAAAAAATCTAGCTTTTGCTGGATGGAATTTCTAATAAACTTACCCGCTTTTGCGGTATTGGCGAAACGCAGCTTGGGGGCTACCTCGTCAAATTTAGACATGAAGTCGCTGACGGCAGAATCAATTAACTCATCGGCATTCTCAAAATTATCGGCTTCTATCTGCCTAATATCTTTGTTAAACTGATTAATAA
>Ga0208004_1001143_pt1 | contig 10366 bp, 6 predicted proteins | sample DEB08_DNA_6_FD_184522 | JGI IMG/M metagenome (GOLD analysis project Ga0208004, IMG submission 184522) | Aqueous microbial communities from the Delaware River and Bay under freshwater to marine salinity gradient to study organic matter... | ecosystem: Environmental > Aquatic > Marine > Coastal ...
ATTCTGGTTTGGATTCAACATCTATAATGTTCTTTTCATCATTAATAAGTCGTTGCAAATCAGTCGTGGTGCCTACGAATAGATTGTTTGTGGTGTGACCCACTTGTTTAGGTTCGTTCTTTGTGTTGATGTCTTTGTTCTTCTTATTCAGATCCATCAACTTATCGTTGACATCAGCCATGTTCTTCATCATGGTCGAGAGAACTTCAAAGGCACGAGGATGTTCTGACTCACGAGCAACCTCAATCATCAGTTCCATACTCTCCTTACCCTTCTCTAGAATATCGTAGTAGGTATCACGAGAGTATTCGTAGTCATCCTTAATTCTTTTTTCATCACTCATTATGCACTATCCAAATCGGTTTCTATGAATCCATAGTCACTATCAGCATTAACTGAAGACGGATCGGGAGTAATTTTCAGTGTCTTGATATACACATCACTGTCATTGAGTCCTGATTCTTGTAAGAACAAGTTGTTGCGAACATCCCGAATGATTGCCTTATTGGATTCTGGGCCGTATAGAGCAATCTTCATTTCAAAGTCTAATGTATATATGATTGTCCTACGCTGTTCCAGTGCACCCTCAAAGTCATCCGAGAAACTGACACCCGATAATGTGACAGGAACATCTTCTGTTAGAGTGTCTATATCAGCAAACGGCTTGATTGTCAAGGTATATTGTGGCGTAAAGTACGGTAAGATCTGTTCTACGATCTGTAGTGCATCATCTTGTGACTTGGCGTATACATTCAACTGAAATGAAATCGTATACGGGGTAGACGTATAGAGTTTGCGTCTACTGGTTACCGTGTCAGCCACAACCTTCGAGATCGCGTTGGTCTTGGGTAACTGTCGAGTCGCATCGTACTGCATGTTTGTAATCTCAAACGACATGCGAGGCAACTTGATTGCCACTCTACGTTCTGCCTCTTCACCGTTACTCATCTGATCTAATCGTGCGATGAAGTTTCTTTTGGGTGCATATGACAGTGGGACTTTCACTTGTGAGATGATCTCACCAGAAGAATTCTCTCGTAAGACATAGAGGTTATTGAACATAGATCCGAATACGGATACCGCTGTCCTGACTCTCTTATGATAAAACCATGTTCCAAACATTACTGGATATCTCCAAATGGGTTACTCTCAGAGAAGTCCAAGAAGTCACTCTCAAAGTCATCGAATACTGAGTTCTGTGCGTCAGCTTGAATGTTCTGTAGTTGTGCGACAAGAGTTGGAGTAGCAACACCAAGACTGGTCTGGCCTTTAACTTGTGCTGTAGTCGTAAACTCATGGAACTTACCATCGGTTGCGCCCACATGTACCAATTGCAAGACCCTGTCTGAGTCAGACCAATCAGATACTTCACCCCTCATTGTGTAGGTGGCAAAGGTTTGTTCTACTGTCTCGCCCACTGTGTATCCAACACTAGCTGAGTCTAATGTCAAGGCATACTGGAAGGCATCTTCAACTTCGATCTCTTGTATTGCGTCAATACCCGTATCAAAGTCTTCGTCATTGTATTCAAACAGTTCACACTGCATACGAAATGTGGGCAATTGACTCAGTTGATAAAACGGAGTCTCGGTCTCTACCCGCCGTATCTCAAACATAGAGTTGGACAGCGTCAAGTAGATTAGATCTCCTTCACGTGGACGGAAGTTATTCTCTGACAGTCGAGTGCCTACAAGTTGTTTCCATCTCTTTCTGGAAACAATAAAGTTTGCTTGGTCTCTTAGTTCGATACCAAACTTAGTGAATAGATCACCTTCCCCGTCAAACGCCTCGGTATTCTCAATATACATTTCCACCTTATACGAAGAACCGAAACGTGACGGCACATCGTCACCAAAGATTTTATCCTTGTTGACTATTTCGCGTGGTAGGTAATATACATCCTGACCGTACATCTTGAGGGCTTCAATAATGATATCCTCATAGACATTTTGTTCAGAACGAACACCTTGTTTGAAATACGGGTTCGTCGCCATTATATTATCCTACGAAGAAGTCGGGTGGTGTGTCATACTCATTGTATATTCGTTGGCGAATTGTTTCGATCTCTTGTTTTGCGTCTTCATAAATCTGGCGACCATTTAACTGGACGCCGCCCGGCAGGGTCATTCCGTCAAACTTGATCAGGTTCATACCCCACTGTTCTTTGATAAGTGCGGTAGCATACTCTTTCAAGAAGATATTGTTATATACCTTACCATTTCCATTCGGATCGTTAGAAACATACAGTTCAATCAAAATCTTATCGCCTACTTGAAGATCTCCATGGCTGCCTGCAATGTCACCAAAGATGTTCAAAGTATTTCCCGCTTGGACGTACTGGATCTGTGGGTGTCCGGTCAATTTCATATCAATGGTAGACAGATATTGCTGCATCTGTTCAAAGTATGCTAGATCCCCAATACCAGTGTTTAAGTCCCACATATCATTCAGGCGCATCTGATATTTGATATCAAAGAAGTTGGAGCTTGATGCATGGTCATCGATTGGGAATACACGAAGAACACTCAGAATATTGTTAGGCTCAATGTTGGGGTTCACATTATCTTCGTCAAAATCAATGTACCCACGATCAATTATAGCCTGAGTTATCGTCTTCACTGTGTATGCACGGTAACTACCATCGCCATCATACTCGGTAAATAGTTGTAATGCATCGTTTACACGATCTTCAATTTGTTCATCATCGACGTTAATTTCAATGACAGGCGCACCCAGTCTACGGAGACAATATTCAATGAACTCGGATCTACTTCCGATTTTTTGATAACTTGACATCTAATTATTTATCCTTAGTTTAACAACGTGCCTGCGTTATTGTATACGTTGATTCGATAATGAGAACCTTCTTGTCCATCAAGTAAGTCAGCGTCTAATCCACTTGAAGCACCGTCTACAGTCTTAACTGCGGTCAGAAGTTCTGCGGCACTTGAGTATGTCTCACTGAATGACATTACACCAGTACCACTATTATATGATAAGTCTCCACCAGCAGAGATAAGACCTCTTACTTCACCATCTGTTCTTTCGGTGAATGAAAACGCACCAGTACCAGAGTTATATGCAAGGTCACCACCAGCAGAGAACATTCCTCGGACATTCGCAGAGTCTATCTGAATATCATTTGCATTTGCAATGATACCCTTACCACCAACTACATCAATAGTTCTAGTTGCGGCAATAGTACCACCACCAGTCAGACCCGCACCAGCAGTCACCGAGACTGTGGTATGATCAATGTGTTCGTTTGCCTCGAATCCTGATAAGTTATCGTGGACGATGTCTCCATCGGTTGTGGTAATCGCACCAGTACCGGAGTTGTATGTGATACCTGTACCACCAGAGAACATACCACGAACATTCGCTGAGTCAATATTAAACTCACCGTCTGATACTGATAGACCCTTGTTGGCGGTTAGATGCGCTCTTACCTCAGAAGCACTAGGGCCAGTGTAAGTGAATACACCCGTTCCATTGTTGTAGGCGAGTGAACCATCTCCACCAGCATCGTTTACGGAAACAGATGCTCTTGCTCTTGCGTCAGTGTAGTAGAGATTAGTATTCTCGGTCAAATCCGCAGTAGTGAATGGGTCAAGGGTAAGGACATCAGAGAAGTCACTACCACTTGTATTGATTGTAAGTGTTCCGTTTGAACTATCAAAGTCCACACCAGTAATACCGGATACACCAATCGTTCCTGCACTATCAATGAAACCATTTGCGTCAATAGTGATAACAGGGATTGCTGTAGCAGAACCATACGTTCCCGCAGTTACCGTAGTCTGTGCGTCACGATTCACTTCACCAGTGAATGTACCACCCGCAAAGTTACCACTCGCGTCACGGGCAATGATTGCAGAACCAGTGTTTGCGGCAGTAGCAGTAGTCGCAGAATTGTTTACCTTACCCGCAGTACTAATGGTTGCGAGTTTAGAATCCGCAATCGCAGCAGCAGCATTGATGTCTGCGTTGACGATTGAACCAGCAGTAATGGCGGCACTAATAGTAATGTCTGCACCACCGTTGAACGATGTTGCAGTACCCGTCACATCACCAGAGATACCAATCGTTCTGGAGGTCTCAAGGAGAGTTGCAGTGTCAGCATTACCCGTTACGCTACCTGTGAGGTTACCCGTAAATGTATCGGCTTCTAATTCTCCGAGAGTAAAGTTGCCTGCAGCGACATCAATGTTACCAGAAATGGTATTGTCAAACCTATCAAAGAGTTTGAATTTAGATGCAGAGGCATCATAGAAGAAACCAGCGTGAGTAAATGGTTGTGATGGTGTATTGTAGTTACCGAAGAAACCAAAGTCTTCGTTCAGAGGCGCAACTGCACCACTCCAAACATCACCCGAATCGTGACCAGTGTTGGCAGCAAAATCAATTGTGATATTATCACGAAGAGGAATATTCTCCTTTCCGTCTGTATTAAGATTCCATGTCAACGGGCCACCAGCAGAATCAAAGGTCAGATAAGTAAATGCACCTACGCCTGGCCCACCGCTTGCAGAGTCAACACCCCACTTGATTATATCTTGTGCAGCAGCATCGTAAATTTCTACAAAGAATGTTTCTGAACTGTCACCTTGGTAGTGGTCTTTGAATGTTGCATCATTAAGACCTGTACCTGTTGCTTGGACTGTAGTTACTGTATCACCTTCCTGTACGGAGATGAATTGGTCACCAACTGCCAGTGTTGCAACCTGCGTCTTGGTTTCAGTGCCAAGAATGTTTAGGTTACCCGCAACAGTAAGGTTACCATCGATACGTCCATTAGAAGATGTTCTGAGAGTCTCAAATGTTTCTGACCGGAGTTGTACCTGAATACAACCACCGACATTACCGCCGCCTGCTGAGTCAGCAATCAATACTGTTCCGACCTCAAATGCGAAATCGGGGAATGTCGGAGATGTTGCAATCAGCTCACCGGCACTATCTGCCGATACGTGTACACGGTCACCCACCGTAAATCCAACAGTGTCAAGTCCACCGTAGAGACCACGAATTGTTACGAAACCAAACGCACCATTAGCGATTGCATGACCAGTCAAACCTAGTGTATTGTAAACTGTGTCGAATGCATCTGCTTTCGCAAGCGCAATGGTTGGGAAGTCGTTTGCGGCACCCGTTACATATACAACCTTACCTTTGGGAATATCTGCACCAGAGTTGTTGTATACGCGAATAACATCGTCTTGACCCAATTTGACGTTCATGTCGGGGTTAGAGTATGTCAGTGCATCAGGGCCTGAGAAGTAGAATAAATCACCTTCTCTCCGTGGCCACGGAATGTTATTCGGAATATCTACGTCAGTCCAAGTGTCCGTTCTGAAGTTTGCAATCAGAACTTCCGCAGAGTCCGCTTCAAGTCTACCTGAGACTTTCAGTCTATCTTCGATACGCAGATATTCGTAGTGTTCACTGAATCCGTCTACAAGGATAACACCGTTGTTTGAATCAGCAGTAAGAACACGACCAATATGGAATGGATAACCAGTATCAACAGTTACTTCTGTCTGAGTCCATTTACCCGCAGAGTCAGCAGAGAGATACAGTGTATTACCAGCAGTAAGACCACCAGTATTTACGTCACGAACTAGACCATATCTTGTTACCCAACCGTGAGCACCATCAGGAATATCCATAGTCGCAAGACCAGTTGGATTACCTGTTACGGATGCGTTTGCACGAGCAAGAGATACTTGTGGGTGTTTACCGTGTGCAGTTCCAGAGATGTATACTGCATCACCGTTGTCAATCTGAGCGCCAGTTAAGTTATGGACATAGAGGAATATCTCTTGGCCAACATTAAGAGTTACGTCAGGGTTTGGATTGTTCTGAGTGTCCATGACAACAGACAGACCCTTTTGGTGGTCTGAGTCAAAGAATACTGTTCCAGCCGTGTTCGCATGTCTTGATGTTAGAACATTAAAGTTGATTCCATCAACAACCGCAGAGTCTAATGTAGTCTTCGCAAAGGTTACATTGTCGGTAGTTCCGACTGCCTGACCGATTGCAAACTCACCAGTCCCAGATGTATAGGTAACACCAGTACCACCAGAGAAGTGCGCTCTTACTTCAGATGCACTTGGGCCTGTATAGGTAAATGCACCTGTACCACTGTTATAAGAGAAAGAACCATCACCACCAGCGTCAGTCGCAGAGAATAGACCCTTTATCTGAGACGCAGTTCTATCTGAATCCGTATAGGAGAAAACGCCCGTAGATGAGTCATAACTTAAAAAACTTCCACTTGCCGAGAACATTCCTCTGACATTTGCAGAGTCGATATTGAACTCACCAGATGTTACGGACAAACCTTTATTCGCAGTTAAGTGTGCTCTTACTTCCGCAGCACTCGGGCCCGTATATGTAAATCTACCCGTTGCCGAATCATATGCGAGTGAACCATCCCCACCAACATCTGACAGACCAATTGCATTTCTTGCTCTTGTGTCTGTATAGTAGAGATTTGTTCCCTCACTGATATCAGATGTCGTATTGGTCAATGACCCGAAAGTTAATGCACCAACAACATTCACTCCAGTTGAGTGAGTATAAAGTCTAATATCGCCTGACGAATCAAAGAGTTTGACAGCATCGTTATCACCTGTCGTTAAGAATATTGGATTTCCATTATTCTGTGAGGATAGGTGTATTTTTGAACCTTCAATATATAAATTACCAGTTCCGCCATCTTTCAGAACCGTGTGTGAACCATTGTGAGTGATTAAAAAATCACCTTCATCACCAAATCTCATGACTCCGTTATCAGGAAGTTGTAAGTTTGTTATGTTCGCAGAGTCAAATGTTGCTTGACTTCCTGTCAGGTTTGTGATAGTTGCATTAGTAGTCGTTAATGTAGTACTCGTTAATGTGGTAATACCAGCACTATCAATCTGTGATTCTAGTCGGGTTAGGAAGTCACTATCAAAGTTCGCCTGACTATAGACATCCTCTATATCAACACTGAATACACCAGTAGAACTATCGTAAGATAAATCTCCAGTAGCACTCAAATGTGCCCTTACCTCTGACGCACTGGGCCCAGTATAGGTAAAGACACCTGTAGCACTGTCATAGGTCAGAGATCCATCACCGCCTGTATCGTTTACAAGTAATGATGCCTTTGCGTCACTATCTGCTCGTGCAGTGGTATAGTAGAGATTACTATTATGTTCGGTAAGATCTGCTGTTGTTTTAGTAGCAAGTGAAGCATCGAATCGTCCGGTGGTATAGTAAAGGTTCGTACCTTCGGTCAAGTCCGTAGTGGTCTTATCACCAAACGCTGAATCAAATCTTACTTGGGTATAGTAAAGGTTTGTGCCCTCTGCAACATCATCCGTTGTTTTGGTAGCAAGTCTAACATCAAAGTCACTATCTGCTCGTGCAGTAGTATAATATAAGTTGGTGCCTTCAGGTAGTTGTCCTGTATTTGCATCACCCAAATCACTATCGAAGTTAGCCTTAGTGTATACTGTTTCAACATCAAAGGAGAACTGACCAGTTGCACTATCATAAGATAGATCACCCGAAGCACTGAATATATTTCTAATTGTGGATGTTGTCTGTGCATCGATGTTATCAAACCTGATGTTCGTAATCGTTGCAGAGTCAAAAGTTGCTTGACTTCCAACCAGAGTCGTGTTAGTGATAGTTGTTATTGATGCACTATCAAACGTGGCCTGACCACCAGTTAAGTTACTGTTATAAAGAGTAGTGATTGTACCATCGGTGATGTCAGCGACTTCAGAAGACAGAGTATAGACCTGTTGTCTTGCCGTAGTATCCGAGTCTATCAGTCGGTGCCAGTCACCAGCATGGGCAAAGTACCCGCGACCAGTTGAGTGAACGTGAGCAAACATACCATGATATTGAGACGCAGACGGAAGAGCACCCTCTGAATCATAAACATTACCGAAGAGAAGTTTACCAGTTGTTACTAAATCTTCGCTGCCTAGTGTCCAGTGTTTATCCGCCTCATCCCATAGAATGGATACATTTGCGAGGTCACCCCGTTCAATCTCAATACCGGCATTCTCAGTAGGAGTGCCCGTTGCATTAGAGTTGAGAATGATCGTGTTGTCGGCTAGATTGATAGTCTCAGTATTGATTATCGTCTGAGTACCACTGATGGTCAGATTACCATCAAGCACAGTATTACCCGTAACTCTCAAATCGCCAATATTGGCACTATCAAGAGTTGCTTGACTTCCTGTCAAATTCGTGTTGGCAAGATTTGTGATGGTCGCACTATCGATAGTTGCGCCACCGTTGACCGTCAGGCCAGCATGAAATACTTCGTTGACATCTGTTCGTGCAATGTCCGAGTCATTAAATGTAAATGCACCTGTGTCACTATCCAGAGACAGGATACTAACATTGTTTGTTACCAGATTTAGACCAAGACCAGTCTTGTTTCCATCACTATCAACAAATACTAGTTGACCACCACTATCCTTTAATGATATTGATCCAAGGGTGATTGTATCTCCGCTGAGATAGAGGTCACGCCATTTGTTGGATGAACTACCAAGATCATACACTTCGTTACTGTCTGGGATAATACTACCAGTAAAAGAAGTATTTGTCAAGCCGAAAGTATATTTATTTTGTTCGCTGTCAAACTCGGCAGTGATATTATCATCGCCGCGTAGGTTGGTTACCTCGTATTTTCCGCTTACTTGATTGTAAGCAAGAATAGAACCATCGGATTCCGAGGCTGTTACATCAACTCCACCCAAGTTCGTGATAGCGAAAGAACCCGCAGTAACCCGTTTGACGGGTGTGCCGACTACTACCTTCTTTACAATGATCTTCTCAGCCATTAGGTCTTTCCTTTATTTCGTGACAGACGGTGAAACTTCAATCTGTCCTTCAAGGACTCGTTGAATGATAGTATTATCATCACTGTCAGTATAAGATATCTCTACATCATATACATATCGCCCACGGGTTTTTAAGGCATCAGTTTGGGTGTTGGTTAAAGAAAGTGTGACGATACCATCAGCAGGAGGAGATGCTACAACCGAATTGAATGTTACTGTGTCAGGATCATCAGCAGAGTCAGCGTAGTTTCTTTTCATCTTCGCAGCGACTGACCTGTTGGTCAGATTGAACGCTCCGTCACTATCAGTGACCAGATGTATTTCTATTGCTACATCTGTGCCTTGCTGAATGGTGATGTCTTCGTAGTTCGGTAGCATCGATTATAACCCGTATAAAAAACATTTATTTTCTTTGTTTATTTATAAGGATTGTGTCGTTCAACGAACTAGAAATCAGACATTATTTCCTCTATAATGTCCTCTTGGAGACCAGAAGCCATATCACTACGATCAAACATGTAGGACACAGTGATCCTCCAGCAGTCAGTTTCCGCAGCGTGGTATACCCTGTTGTACCAAGGTTCACCATAGGCTCCGAAGTATCCTGCTTTGCACTGCCACCCTTTCTTATCCTGCATCACGACTTCTCTGCCGGTATGTCCATCAACATATCTGAAACACCCTTCTCCGGTTTCAGACCACGAGAAGATGATGTTGTAAGCAGAGGCATTCGCATTGTTGTGCCAAGAGATGTATCCGCCTGGCGGGTATAGTTGCGTCAGTGCATTGTTGCGTGTTGATAACAGGGTACACAATTCTTCATTATACTGACTGTACCGTGAGTAGAAACTGGCTGCTAATGGTGATGTATTGTGTTCATCATCAAAGTGCAACCTATCTGACTTCAAAGCATACGCATAGCAATCTTCGGGGAATCCCTCATGACGTTCATCCTCTGCAATGACAGAGTCCCGATATTTCGCAGATATGTAGTGTTCCCGTTTATCAGGTTCGCCATGCAGTCTCAGAGTCTTTGCTACGATATCCTTGTTTTCATAATACCAAAGAAAGTTGTCCAGTGCAGCCAGAACATCTTTATTTTCAATCGGAACATCTTTCATACCAAGAGTCGATCCTTATGCAGTGATCCAGAGTAGTGTCTCAGGATTGGTGGTTTGCCTTCTTTAGAGTGTAGATTCTCGTATTGATATTGAGTAAAGTAATTCCATCGAATGTCATCCTCAAAGATACCAATCTTGAGATCTTTGTATTTATCTACCTTTTCAGTCAACCACCACAGCGTTGTCTGATCGAAGTGTTTCAGATCCTCATTCCACTGTCTCTTATCAAATCCTTCTGGTTCCCATATGTTGTTCATTTGTTTGTTGAACAGTTCAAACCATTCTCTCATGAACTCCATGACTAAGGGATTACTACTACGGTATAAACAGACGCCACCACACAGAGTATATTTTTCCATCCTACCCTTGTATCGAAACTCTCGGATGGCATAGAAA
>Ga0208004_1001145_pt1 | contig 10357 bp, 10 predicted proteins | sample DEB08_DNA_6_FD_184522 | JGI IMG/M metagenome (GOLD analysis project Ga0208004, IMG submission 184522) | Aqueous microbial communities from the Delaware River and Bay under freshwater to marine salinity gradient to study organic matter... | ecosystem: Environmental > Aquatic > Marine > Coastal ...
CGCCCCTTCCCAAGGCCGGCGATAATTCTCAAGGCAGCTCCGTTCTCACTTCTTCTCTAGATACGATGCTCGTTCTTCCTGGCGCAATTTATCAACCTCTTCGCGCAGGGCTGAGCTCGAATTTAATTCCGGGTCGCTCTCCAATAATTGTTCGGCAACCTGACGGGCTCGCAGAATCACCTCTTCATCTCTTATGACTCGCAAAAGTCGCAGATGCGAAGTTGCTCCAGATTGAGCACTTCCTAAAACGTCACCCTCCCGGCGTTGCTCCAGGTCCAGACGGCTCAATTCGAAACCATCAGTAGTACTCGCCACAGCTTCTAATCGCGCCATCGCTGGCGAATCATTTCGAGCGTTAGTAACTAGAAGACAGAGTCCAGGAACCTCACCTCGCCCTACGCGACCACGAAGCTGGTGAAGTTGTGAAACGCCAAATCGATCTGCATCCATAATCATCATGATCGATGCATTGGGCACATCAACTCCAACTTCAATAACTGTTGTTGAGACCAAAACGTCAATTTCGCCAGCTGAGAACTTCGCCATGATTGACTCTTTATCTTGGTTACTCATTCGGCCATGTAGAGCGCTGACTCGAAGGTCCGCCAATAATTCATCCCTTAACCGGGGAAATAGCTCTTCAACGGAATACTTACCTGTTATCTCCTCGCCCTCGTCCTCGCCTGAGAGCCTGCGGACGCGAGCCAATTCATCTGCTGTTAGTCCAAAAGTTGAAAAGTCAGAGTTATCTGTAGCAGAAATCCGTGGCGCAACCACATACGCTTGTTGTCCCCGCATTACTTCTTCACGAATTCTCTGCCAAGCTCGCTCTAAGAATTGTGGCTTCTCACTTGCAGCAATAACGTGAGTCTGAATCGGAGTTCGACCAAGCGGTAATTCATCGAGAATCGAGACATCAAGATCGCCAAAGACTGTCATCGCAACAGTTCTCGGAATGGGCGTCGCGGTCATAACAAGAACATGAGGTGGATACTCAGAACGATTTCTTAGTACGTCTCGCTGTTCTACTCCGAAGCGATGCTGCTCATCAATTACTAAAAGTGCCAAGTCTTTAAATTCAACACCCTCGCTAAGTAGTGCGTGAGTCCCGATGAGTATTCCAACTTCACCACTCCTGGTGGCGGCCAATGTTTCCTGACGTTCCTGACTCGATGTTGATCCAGTAAGAAGTGCTATCCGAGTTGATACCTCTGCCGTTCCAAGCATTCCCTTAAGTGCCAGATCGCCAAGAAGTTTTTGGAAGTTCTTGTAGTGCTGTTGCGCCAAGACCTCGGTTGGGGCGAGTAACGCGGCTTGGCCATCTGAATCAATTATCGAAAGCATCGCCCTAAGAGCCACGATGGTTTTACCCGAACCTACATCGCCTTGAAGCAGCCTAAACATCGGTGAATTTCCACAGAGGTCTGCCTCTATCTGAGCGGAGACTCTCTTTTGTCCGGCAGTTAATTCAAAGGGTAATCTCGAATCAAACTTAGCCAGAATCCCTGAATCGCCCCTCTTGCTGCGCGACTTGGTACGTTGCTTTTTAATCTCATTTCGGCGGGTAAGAAGAAACAGTTGCATCGATAGCGCTTCATCAAAAGTCAACCGCTCTCGAGCCAAATTTGCTTCATCTAATGATGCTGGAAGATGTACTTGACGGAGGGCGTCCCTCAAAGTGGGAAAGCCAAGAGCATTACGATACTGATTAGGAAGCGGCTCAGAGATTTCGCCAAGCGAATCAATCACTAATCGAACGCACTGCGCGACCTTCCACGAAGGGATCTTCTTTGTTGCCGGATATACAGGCAGATATTTGCCAGCAAAATCGCTGACCGCTTCATCTTTATCTTCACCTTCAGGAATCAACAAATAGTCTGGGTGCGCTAATTGGCGCTTGCCTTTGAAGAGTCCTACTTTTCCTGCAAACAAACCTTCTCTACCTTCGCGAAGATCTTTCACCCGCCAGGCCTGATTAAAGAATGTAAGAATCAACTTAGCTCGTCCATCCGAGACAATTACTTCGAGAATTCCGCCCTTTCTACCTGGAATCCGCTTTAGATTTACTTTTTCAATTCGAGCGAGAATGGTCACTTCTTCGCCCTCAACTAAGGATTCAATATCGGTTAACTCACCGCGCACTACATATCGCCTTGGGTAGTGGCGTAAGAGATCCTCGAGCGTCTCGAGTTCCAATTCTTCGGCAAGAACTTTTGCGGTTCGGTCTCCGACAACCTTCGCCAGTTTCACCGCCAGATCAGCCATGCTTCATTCTCTCCAATCACCGCATAAATCGGGCGTATATCCGGGCCAATTGGCGCTTCAGGCTCCCCTCCGGCTAATCTTGCGCCCGCTTTATTGAACTAATCTCTAGGAGTACGACCGTGGCATCTGTATGCGATATCTGTGGCAAGGGCCCGAGCTTTGGCAACAATGTCTCGCACTCAAATCGTCGCACCCGTCGCCGCTGGAATCCAAATATCCAGCGCATCCGCACTCTCGTTAATGGTTACACCAAGCGTCAGAATGTCTGCACCTCCTGCCTAAAGGCCGGAAAGGTCGCTCGCTAACTAGTTCCAGCTGTGGGTATATCCCCCGGCCGTAATCTCTTTGCCATCTAGCGCGACTCCGCTGCCTTCGAGGACTTTCCCTATCTCGATAAATCCTGGAACTACCTCTTTGGAAGTTCCAAGCAAGACATGATCTTCCCCGCCATTCAATACCCAACCGAGATAATTTTCTGCATCAAGCTCTTTTAGCTCGCTGCGACTAAGAATCTCTTCGTTCAAGTCAATTCGCACGTTACTCGCCTTAGCTAGATGTGCGGCATCGCTTGCGAGTCCATCACTGACATCAATTGCGCAATTTAGCTTTGAGAAACAATCGCGATATTTCTGGTACTCGATTGTTGGAGCTTTATGTTGCACGATTGCTTTTTGGGCAAGTGCTGTGCCAATTTCTTTACCAGAATTAAGAAGAAATAGTCCAGCAGCCGATAATCCAGGGAGAGACGAGACGTATAGAGAGTCTCCGACTTTTGCACCAGATCGAAGTACTGGTTTTGTTGTCTCGCCAAGCGCCGTAATTGAAATTGACAGCTCGGTGCCGGTAGAGAGATCGCCGCCAATAACTTGCGCGCCAACTAGGTCTGCCTCATGGGCGATGCCCTTAGCTAAATCCAAAACTCCAGAGAGATTGTGTTCGGGAAGAACAACGGTTACCAACAAGAAGCTGGGCCAGCCCCCCATCGCGCAAATATCGGCAAGATTTGCGGCCGTTATTTTCCGACCCACTTCAAAGAGTGAACTCCACTGAAGCTTGAAGTGAACCCCTTCGACTGCAACATCGACGCACGCGACGACCTGCTTCTCGGAGGTGAAGACCGCACCATCATCTCCATTGGGCACAACTAAATTTGCTTTACCGGTGCGCGCGAAAATTGCTTGAATCTGCCCGATTAATTCAGCTTCTCGCAAAGTAATTCACCCCTCAATGCGCTCTTCCCTAAATAAGCCTAAGGCGCTAGCCTAAAGAAATGTCGATTCAGGCTTACATTCTCATCCAGACTGAGGTCGGAAAGGCCGGCAGCGTCACAAAGGCGATAGCGGGTATTGCTGGAGTAACAATCGCCGAATCTGTTACGGGACCTTATGACGTGATCATGCGTGCTGAAGCGGCGAGTATGGAAGAACTCGGAAAGACCGTTCTCAATAAAGTACAAGCCATTCCTGGAATCACCAGAACCCTTACCTGCCCCGTCGCAATCCTTTAACGCTAACGGACGACGTTTTGGGAGCGACCTAGGGCGCTTCTGCAGAGCTCACTAATAATCTCTTGGTAGTCCTTACCGGTTGCAGCCCAGAGCATCGGAAATACCGAGCGCGGAGTAAAACCGGGCATCGTATTTAACTCATTAATGATGACTTCGCTCGTCTCGGTTAGGAAGAAGTCGACCCTTGCGAGACCTTCACAACCAAGAGCAGTAAACGCAGTTATTGCAGCTTCTCGTATCTCTTTGCTTAGGTTTTCCGGGATATCTGCTGGGACATCAAAACTCGTAGCACCATCCAAGTACTTTGCTTCAAAATCGTAGAACTCATGTGGTTCATGGACTCGAACTTCACCAAGAACTGATGCATGAGGAGTTCCGTCTATTTCAAGAACGGCGCATTCAATCTCTCGCCCTTTTATTGCAACCTCAACCATCGCTCTTGGGTCATGGCGATGAGCAGCATTGATTGCGGCTGGAATTCCAGAGGCATCTTTAACTTTGGTCGTGCCCCGACTTGATCCACTGCGAGCCGGTTTAACAAATAGTGGAAAGCCCAGCGCACTTATCTTTGCGATTTCCATGGCTTGGTTAGCGTGCCAATCGCGTTGATGAACGGTGATGCCATCGGCGACCTTCATTCCGAAATCTGCATAGATTGGTTTAGCAAAAGTCTTGTCCATGGCGACTGATGAAGCAAGAACTCCAGAGCCAACATAAGCGATTCCAGCCATCTCAAAGAGTCCTTGAATAGTTCCATCTTCTCCATAAGCACCGTGAAGTACGGGGAAAGCCAGATCAACTTCGAGTAGTTCGCCGCTTTCCTTCTTTATGCCAGCGCTTGAAATCGAAAGTTCATTTTTCCTCTCTGGAACAGAAGGAAGTCCATCCTCACCCGGGGTAAAGGATTCTTTTCCATTTAAGAGGGTCCAATTTCCAGTTTTTGTAATGCCAATCAGAAATGGTTCGTAATTGCTTCGATCAATCGCTTCAAATACTCCGCTAGCCGAAATGCAGGCGATCTCATGTTCGCTACTTCGTCCGCCACAGATTATGGCTACCTGAGTCTTACTCATTGGTGTTCGATCTCCGCTCCGGTGTCCACACTCATCAACCTAATGATGGCTTCGGTAGGCGTAATGGTATTGGTAACTACATCAGCCACCGCTTCCATGATGGGAACTTCGATACCAACGGAATGTGCGAGTTCGACTATTGAACTAGCGGTGGCAACACCTTCAACGGTCGAAGTCGCCCCTTCGGTTGCCTTTTCCATAGAGCCACTTCTTCCCAAAGTTTCACCAAAAGATCGATTTCTAGAGAGCGAAGAACCACAGGTTGCAAGGAGATCGCCAACGCCGGCAAGGCCAACAAACGTCAATGGCTTAGCGCCCCGTGCCATTCCGAGTCGAGTTAACTCATTTAACCCTCTTGTTATTACGAGCGCTTGGGTGTTCTCACCAAATCCCATACCGATAGCCATACCCACAGCCAACGCAATTACATTTTTTGCAGCTCCAGCTAATTCACATCCAACTACATCTGTTGATGTATAAGTTCGAAAATATGGCGCGCTAAATAACTCAGCAGTTAAATCGGCAAGCTCTTGCGAAGTTGATGCTGCTACCGCTCCTACGGGCTGCCGCATTACTACTTCACGCGCCAAATTTGGTCCGGTAAGGACTGAAATTTGATCTTCCGGGAAACCCAGGACATCTTGAATGACTTCACTCATTCTTAAATGGGTGCCCAGTTCAATACCCTTCAACGATGAGATCACGGGCAAATGTTTCGGAAAAGCGCTCTTAAATGAGATCAAGTTCTCCCTTAAGGATTGCGATGGAATAGCTAGAAGGATGGCCCCAGCTTCGGCAAAGGCCTCTTCCCTATTTGTTGTGGCCCGAACCAGGTCTGAGAGTTCAAGTTCAGCGAGCGACTTGCTGTTCTTGTGTCTGCTGTTAATCTCATCTACGACATCAGCATTTCTGCCCCACATCGCCACTTCGTTTCCGGCATCACTTAGGACTTGAGCTAGAGCGGTCCCCCATTGACCGGTACCCAAAATTGAAATCTTCATTTTTTCTTCTTGAAATTTCCCGTTCTCGGAAGCGAAGATTTCTTGGGATCAAAACGAACTGCAGGCGCTTTCTCGCCTCTAATAACTTCGAGCAATCCAGTTATCGCATCCATAATCGCATCTGTCGCTTCTTCGACCGCGCTCGGATCTTCGGCCCGGCCCTGCCACTTCGAGAGATCTACTGGGTCGCCCATGATTACAGAGACTTTTGTTCGTGGGAAAAGTTTGATTTTCTTTCCATAAGTCGGAATAACCTTTTCTGGCCCCCAGGATGCACATGGATAAACCGGGACTCCAGTTTGAAGCGCCAGGCGAGCAACGCCAGTCTTTCCTTTCATTGGCCATAAATTTTCATCGCGGGTAAGAGTTCCCTCGGGATAAACCCCGAGCAGGTGTCCTGCCTTTAAGACAGCGATGGCGTGCTCGTATCCCTTAACTGCATCCTTGGATTCACGGCTGACGGGAATCTGCCCCGCTGCCTTAATTACCCAACCAATTACCGGGATGCGAAATACCGACTCTTTTCCGAGATAGCGAGGTGCGCGGCCATTGTTGTAAAGGAAATGCGAAAAAGTTAGTGGGTCTAAATAAGAGAGATGGTTGCAGACAACGATTGCTGGTCCGCTCTTCGGAAACTTTTCAGCCCCGCGCCAATCCCGCTTCACAATTGCATTGAGTATTGGGCGCATAACCGAGGCGCCGAGTTTGAAAGCGAAATTTGAACCTAGCGGTTTTCCCTTAGGCGGCTTGTAAATTATTTCTCTCCCGCTCATTGACACAGCCTAAATGGCAAAAGTAAAGGCCACGCGTAACTGCGTGGCCTTTACTGAGAAGTAATTTACTTCTTCTTGCCCTTCTTAGCCTTCTTCGCAGCCTTCTTAGGAGCCTTCTTGGCTACCTTCTTTGCTGCCTTCTTTGCTACTGGCTTTACGACAGGAGCTGGCTTTGGAGCAGGTCCGAGCTTGCGTGCGCCGGCGATTGTCTCCTTGAGCGCCTTAGCTGGGAGGAAGCGAACTTTCTTGCTCGCCTTGATCTGGATTGTCTCGCCGGTGAAAGGGTTACGGCCCTTACGTGCCTTGCGATCAACCTTCTTGAACTTTCCAAAGTCGTTGATGGTTACATCTTCGCCCTTGTGAATGTTGCGCACGATGGAGTCGAAGACGATCTCGACAGCGTGAGCAGCCTCTTTCTTGCTTCCGTTGAAGTGAGGTGCCAACGAAGCAATGAACTGGGTCTTGTTCATTTAATCCCCTTATTTACGCGTAAAGTTAAGCGTTTGCTTAACGTGTTCCTCAATTTACGCAGTAAAAAGCGCTATTTGGCGCATATTTCTCGGTGTGTCGCGATATTTCAATGAACCTTTTCATTCAAATTTTTCACTTTTTATGCGTAAAAAACCCTCAATTACAGGTTTAGAGTCGGTGAAAAACTCAACTTATGACAAAACTGGAAGCGTTTTTGGCTTGTAAATCGCTCTCTTTGCCTCGAAATTCTCAACTAAATCGGTATGGCGAAGCGTCAAGCCGATGTCATCAAGTCCTTCCATCAATCTCCAGCGGGTGTAATCATCCAATTCGAAGGAGATTTCCTTATTCCCATAGCTAACAGAGCGCTTATCTAGATCGACCGTAATTGAGGTCTTTGGATCGACTTCGATTGCGCTCCAAAGCGCTTCAACCTCATCCTGCGGAAGAATCACAGTCAGCAGGCCACCTTTCAGTGAGTTTCCGCGGAAGATGTCGGCAAAGCGAGATGAAATTACGACTTTGAATCCATAGTTCTGCAAGGCCCAAACTGCGTGTTCGCGCGAAGATCCAGTTCCAAAATCAACCCCCGCTACCAAGATGGTGCCGCCTTGATATTCACTCTTATTCAAAACAAACTCTGGGTCGTTGCGCCAAGCGGCAAATAGACCATCTTCAAATCCGGAGCGAGTAACTCGCTTTAGATAGACGGCCGGAATAATCTGATCGGTGTCGACATTGCTGCGACGAAGCGGAACGCCTCTTCCAGTGTGCGAAATGAATTTTTCCATTTTTCCTCCGACTCCCTTAGAGATCCGCTGGCGAAGCGAGCGTTCCCTTGATGGCGGTCGCTGCAGCTACTAGAGGACTTACGAGATGGGTTCGGCCACCTTTTCCTTGACGACCTTCGAAATTTCGATTTGATGTTGATGCAGATCTCTCTCCTGGCTTTAACTGATCTGGATTCATTCCAAGGCACATAGAGCATCCTGCGCTTCTCCACTCGGCGCCAAAATCAACGAAGACTTGATGAAGTCCCTCTGACTCTGCTTGGAGGCGAACCCGAGCAGAACCCGGAACAACAAGCATCCGAGTATTTGGCGCTACTTTCTTACCCTTAATAATGGCTGCCGCTGAACGTAGGTCTTCGATTCGACCATTTGTGCATGAGCCAAGAAAAACCGTATCGATCTTTATCTGCTTCATCGGCGTTCCCGCCTTGAGATCCATATAGGTCAGCGCATTTTCAGCAGCGCGCCGCTCTTGTTCATCGGCAAATGAATCTGGGGTCGGAACTATTTCATTTAGTGGAACGCCTTGCCCTGGATTAGTTCCCCAAGTTACAAAGGGTGAGAGCTCATCGGCATTCAAAAAGATTTCTTTATCGAATTTTGCATCTGGATCGCTCTTTAGAGTTTTCCAATTTGCGAGTGCGGAATCCCAATCCGCGCCCGTTGGCGCATGTGGCCTTCCCTTTATGTATTCAAATGTCGTCTCATCAGGAGCAATTAATCCGGCACGCGCTCCCGCTTCTATCGACATATTGCAAATGGTCATTCGGGCTTCCATCGACAACTCACGAATCGCGCTTCCGCGATACTCAAGAATGTAACCCTGTCCACCACCGGTAGAGATTTGGGCAATTACCGCAAGAATGATGTCCTTTGAAGTCACCCCTGGTTTCAAACTACCTTCGACATTTATTGCCATCATCTTCGGTTTGGACAGTGGCAAGGTCTGGGTAGCCAAGACATGCTCTACTTCGCTCGTGCCTATGCCAAAAGCGAGCGCCCCAAAAGCACCGTGAGTTGAAGTATGAGAATCGCCGCAGACAATCGTCATCCCGGGTTGGGTAATTCCGAGTTGTGGTCCAACAACATGGACAATTCCTTGTTCGATATCTCCGAGCGAGTGAATACGAACGCCGAATTCCGCGCAATTCTTTCGAAGGGTATCTACTTGAAGCCTTGAGACTGGATCCGCAATCGGTTTATCAATATCAAGTGTCGGAACATTGTGATCCTCAGTTGCCAAGGTGAGATCTGGGCGGCGGACCTTGCGGCCATTCAAGCGCAGCCCATCAAAGGCTTGGGGGCTTGTTACTTCATGAATTAAATGTAAGTCGATGTAGAGCAGATCCGGTTCACCAGCCGCGCTTCGAACAACGTGGTCTTCCCATACTTTTTCCGCGAGCGTCTTGCCCATACGACCTCCAATCCGTAACTTTCTTGCTTCTCAATAAATGAGATAGCATTATCAGATTATGGACAAGAAGAATAGCGGAGTCGGCGTCTTAGATAAAGCCGCACGGATTCTGACCGTCTTAGAATCTGGACCACATTCACTCTCAGAATTGGTGAAGGCGACCAAAATCGCTCGCCCTACTGCCCACCGCCTTGCGGTAGCTCTGGAGTTTCACAGACTAGTTGCGCGCGACCTAAATGGTCGATTTATTTTGGGACCACGTAATGGCGAATTCGCTGCGGCCGCTGGAGAGGATCGATTGTTGGTTGCCGCTGCCCCAGCCCTATCCGCACTTCGAGACGCAACTGGCGAGAGTGCTCAGCTATATCGCCGTCAAGGTGATCAACGAATCTGCGTTGCAGCAGCAGAGCGAATGTCGGGACTTCGAGATTCAGTTCCAGTCGGTGCAGCGCTCACTATGGGCGCTGGATCTGCAGCTCAAGTTTTGCTTGCTTGGGAAGATGCCGACAAATTACACCGAGCACTTTCCAGTGCAAGATTTAATGCCGCCGCTCTATCTGCTGTTAGGCGTAGAGGTTGGGCACAGAGCGTTGGCGAACGAGAGCCTGGAGTTGCATCAGTATCTGCACCAGTGCGTGGTCCAAATAATCGCGTCATCGCAGCGGTAAGTATTTCTGGTCCGATTGAAAGATTAGGGAGACAACCGGGAAGACTTCATGCCGCCGCAGTTGTGGCCACAGCTACAAAGTTAAGTGAGTTTCTAGCTAAGAAGAGTTAATTCTCGTAGAGAAAACATGGCAGCCCCGAAGGGATTCGAACCCTCGTAGCTGGCTTGAGAAGCCAGAGTCCTAGGCCACTAGACGACGGGGCCATGTTTAACCGTATTTAATTTTGTGTAGTTCTTCAGTTTAGTGAATCACTCAATCTCGTAGCTGGGGTACCAGGACTCGAACCTAGACAAGCTGAACCAGAATCAGCTGGGCTGCCAATTACCCCATACCCCAAATTGTCCCGCTCGCGCGAGCGGTAAAGGATACCCCGAGAAAAGCGCCTGAGTTAACT
>Ga0208004_1001152_pt1 | contig 10325 bp, 9 predicted proteins | sample DEB08_DNA_6_FD_184522 | JGI IMG/M metagenome (GOLD analysis project Ga0208004, IMG submission 184522) | Aqueous microbial communities from the Delaware River and Bay under freshwater to marine salinity gradient to study organic matter... | ecosystem: Environmental > Aquatic > Marine > Coastal ...
CGTTAGAACCTGGATCTAAAGCGTCTATCGGTTTCTCCCCCGCACTCAAAATGTATCCTTGCACTCCCTCAAGGTCGGTTTTCCTGGATTTCAGGGGGTTTTACTGGGGTTTGCTTCGGACCACTCGGTTAAAAGCCGAGTGGTCGTCTCCTTCTGGAGCGGTAGGGTTCTTTATTGCCTCGGTTTTTAATCGATTGGTCCTGAGTTCGGATCTCAGGCGACCCATTGACTCTACGCACCCCCGTCAAGTGCGGTCCAGTCACTCCTTCACTTGATGGGTGCTGTCTGTGGGTCGTCTGCCACCTGGTGGCATCTGCCCCCTACCCATACCTCCCGCATGAGTTTCCCTTCGTTTGTGCGTTCCAAGGTGCCCTTATAGGGGGTTAATGCTCCAAATCCTTGTGGTCGGTTGTTCTGCCCTCGTGCATTGCAGGCATGTATCGCCCTCGCCAGGGCAGTGTCCCGTCCTTTTCTTGCCCGTTTTGCCTGCTCCTCCGGCGTTTTTGCTGGTGGTTCGGAAGAGAACTGAGTTTTAGAAACAGGAGTAGGTAGAACCTGAGCCGTCGATGGTGTCGCTTCGGTTTGCCGTGTCGGTCTGGTTCGTTGCGACTGGTAGTTGCCAGCAATAGTGCGGGGACTATGCCTCTCCAGGTCCTCGTGATGGTCCGGGAGGGCATACCAGTAATCACGCTTGTATCTGTGCTTCCAGTGCTGCTCCCTGCGGACCTGGTTTGCCTCCTCCAGTTCCTTGAGTGCCCTCTGCACTGACCTGGTGCTGACCTCTACCTGGAACTCCTCCGCCAGTTGGTCCCGTAGTTGCTCTGCAGGGAGTCTGGTCCAGGGCGTCCCCTGGTCGTCGATCATGCCTCCTCTACGGCGTCTGGCGACTCGGATCCATCCACGGATCACTCCAAGGCATAGGGATGCCAGGGGTGTAAGGGAGATTCCCATTGGTGTGCAGGACCCTCTATGGGTCTGATTGGGGTTGACCGCCCTGCCAGAGGCCCCTTTAATGGATCAGCACCCGTTAAGTGTGGGATCCGGTTTCGGGTCTCCTGGAAACCCCTCAGTCGTTGGCGCGACTGAGGGGTTTTCGTCTGTTTATGGACGACTCAGGGTTGTTTTAGTTTTATCGGATAAGAGGCAATTCGTCCATACCTTTATCGGTCCAGTTTTATGGGGTGTTGCACTTCTCTTCTTAAGGCATTCGGTCAGTCGGTCCATCACCAATCATTCGTCAGTCAAGAGTCGTGCGGTGTTGTGGTTGGCAGGGATCGTGCGGGGAGCAGTCGGTCAGTCCAATTGCGTCTTTTATCCCAGTTTTTGGGTTGATGGACCGGTCCCTTACCGGTCAGATCCCTTGATATATCTACATTTCTGCCGATTGCCGGGTCTTTGTCTTGACTTGACGGTTGATTGTTGACTGACGGTTGATTGACGCTTGACTCTTCGGTAAAAGGGGAGCATGTCTCGGGATGCACCGGTGCCCCTGCCTCCTTACGAACCCGATGGTTCCCTGCCTCCTGTGCCTATGGAAGAGGTCACGGCAAAGGATCTGATTGCCCGGTATGGGGTCTCCAAGCAGACCCTCTATACCCGTCTGTCTGCTGTTGGGGTCTCTGGCACCAAGCGGGGGAAGCAGGTCTTCTTCAATTCGGAGGAGGTGTTCCGTATGGATGCGGGGCATCACTTCCTCAGCAAGGGGTATGGGTTGAAGGACCTGCGGGAGGCATGTGGTGCTGACTCGGTTCCGGCAGGGGATGAGGTGGTGGAGGTCGGTGGTCCTGGTGCTCCTGCACCTGGTGGAGATCAGGTTCAACTGACCATTGCCCCTCAGCAGGCAAATGTGGTCATGGCACTGACCACCGCAGTTCAGCAGGCACTGCAGGCAACTGCTCCTTCTCCTCCATCCGACCCTCTCAGGTCTTATCGATTAATGGGGGAGGCTGCCGATCACAAATATCAGTTGACCTCCAGGACCCTGGCAGAGATCCTGGAGGTCTCTATCTCTACGGTTCACGGATGGGGGAAGGAGGTCTCTCGCAACGGGTTCCTTATCAAGCGGTTGGGTGCTGGTCGTTGGAGGGTCTTCGTGGAGAAGGAGGATTTTGAAGTGAGTGCGTGAGGCAAAGAAGTCGCTTCATTACTACGGTTTCGGGGTCCGGTTGACGGTTGATTGATCGGTGGACTGGTCTTCCATGCGTAGATATTTTGTAGAGAAAAAGTCCCATCACTTACTCACACCCTACTACCTCTCTACGGTGGCATATCGTTTATTATTACAAGGCAATCATATATGAGATGAAGATGAAGTCATTAACTTCACCAAAACAAGAAGATCCAAGTATTTGCCTGTATTTCGCATGTTCTTCGTTTGAGCATCGTTGCAACCTTGACGACTCTCTAAAAACTCTTGGTTTTAATTCTTTCGACTCTAATTCATTGATTGGATTGGGAGAGGAGGATGACGATGAAGACTGTATTCAAGCACAATCTGCTTTTGAATTTGACGGATCCATCATCAATCATGCCCTATTTGTCTCCACATGTAATGAATACGCCTTGAATAAGAACACCTGGGTTACATCTGGAGCAGTAAAAGATCCTGGTGTTGGTTTATTCAACCGTTTAAGTGAAGTTGACTTTATAAAATTGTAAGGGTGGTTGCGTAGTCACTGGATGGCAGACCAGGAGGGGAACCTCCTGGTCTGGTCGGATGACGGTTGATTGATCGGTGGACTGGTCAGGGGTTGATCAGGTCCAGGAGGTTCCCCTCCTGGTCTGTCACCTTGTGCCTGCGTCCCGTGCTCCGTGCTCTGGTCGATGCCGTGCGGTAGGCGTCTGGTGCGTTGTATTTGGTTTGGTAGTGGTGCCATCGACCGAATTGGTCTTGGTACCAGATCTCTGTCCTGTTGCTCATGCCGTCTAAATACTTCTGTCGGTGGGCTGTCTTATAAGGCTGGGAGGTACTGGGTGGCAAGTTTCAGTAGGGAAGTCAGATTGCGTCGTGCCGAACTGGTGCTTGAGGCATTTAGGAGGGTGAGGGATAGGCAAGAGATCTGTGAGGCAGTAACTCCCTTCTATGTCTTCCGCACTGATACGAAGGCAGTTCTTGCCCGTGGTGTGATGGGTTATGACGCAGCGAAGGACACGGCAAATCAACTCAGGAAGAAGTATGGGTTGAAGTGGGATCAGGTGTCCTTTAAGTCGGAGCGATCACTCTCAAACAAGTTTTCCAAGGGTCAGGGTGGTAGACCTGTTGCGGACACCAATCCCGATAAGTATGCGAAGGGTTGGTCTGATGCTGGTCGTCATGGTCGTGGGAATTATTCGGGTCCATCACGGGTGAAGTATTGGACGAAACATTGGGATGAGTCAGTCGGATGACGGTTGACTGACTCATGACTCGTGCCTTACTGGTGCGGTTTATGCGGTTGCCCACCTCCTTACGGTCGTGGCACTGACTCCATAGCGTTCTGCGATCTGTTTCCAGGTCATGCCGTTGCTTCTATATCGGTTGATCCGTGTTTGCTTGCTTTCGGTCAACCAGAGCAGGAATAGGAGGGGCAGAAGGACCAGGACCATGATCCATGCCCCGATGCTGATGGGTTCCATGTTTTAAGTGCTTGTGGTGTTTGTCGGTGGTGCGTCTCTACGCAGCGCTGCCGACAAATCAATAATACATCAGTCAACTGGACTGACGGTTGATTGATGGATGACTGATGGACTGGTCAGTCGATGGGGAACCCTGCACCCTTGAGCATCTTGTTGCTCCAGACAGCAAGGTCTCTCCCACCGATGGTGTCGTCGCCATAGACCTCCTCTAACCGTCTCTTGTAGTTGTGCCTCTGGGTGCGGTCGTCTGTCTTTGCGTATTCAAGGTGGATCTTTGCCACATATGCCCGTCCATACCTCTGCCATAGAAATCTCCTGCCTCCTGCACTGCGGACCAGGAACCCTGTGAATTGCCGTAGTGGTGTCCTGATCAGTTCCTCCAGGTTCTTCAGGTTGAACTGCTTGCGGGTTTCCAGTGGGGTCTCGTCAAACCAGGTCTGAGGCAATTCGTTCTGCAGGGTGTTGCGCCAGAAGGTCTCCTTCTCTGCCCTCTCCTTCTTCTGGAGCAGGCTGATGCTCTGGTTTATGGGTGCTGTGCGGACTTCTATCCCGTAGTCCTTGCACAGGGCATGGAGTGCCAGTCGTAGTCGGATCTGGTCGTCCTCTGTCAGTGGTCGTGATGGGTCCTCATGCAGGGTCAGCAGGGTTTTCCATGTGGGGTCTCCTTCTGTGCGTGAGGTTGTGAGGGTGGTTGGTTCTGCGTTGGGGTCGCCAGTGAGTGCTGGGTATCGGACCTGCTTCACATAATCACGGGCAGTTCTAATGGTGGTGCTTCTGCTGATGCGTTTGCTCTTGGATGCCGTGTGCAGTTCTGTCGGTTTCAGACCGCAGAGGACATGGATCGTGGAGTAGGAGTCGGGCAGTGCCTTGATGACTACTTTGCGTTGGTCTGGTGGCAGGGCACTGCAGGTCTTGCCGATGACTCTGAGTTTTGAATAGATCTTGTCCGTGATGGGCAGTTGGTCTCTCAGTGTCCTCATGGTCTGGGCATCCAGTTCGACTGATGCCTCATAGATGCCGATGCATAGGGTCATGACCTGCTGTGCCGTTCCCGTATATGGGTTCTGCTCTGCCAGTGCCAGTAGGTCGTGCTCTGCCATGCGCCGATACTCCGTAGAGAAAAAGTCCCATCACCTACTCACACCTTACTACCTCTCTACGGGTTTAAGTCGTTCTATTCTTACAAGGTAATCAAACAGGAGAACGAAAATGCGACCCATTATTGAACTTGAGTTAATTGACGATCCTTCTATCTTCCCTTTGAGTAAGGACAAGGGACTTCCCGATCGAGGTCTGACCACCTGGTTCAAGACTCAACCTGATTGGTATGAGAATGCTAATTACATGGGATATGCGATTTGGTTGAACGAGGGTCAACCTTGTGTCATTGATCCTACTGACCCTGACGATGAACCTCTGCCTATCAGTGGACTCGTTCGACAGATCTGGGAGGAGATGAAGGATCCTGGTTGGGATGAACCTGAATACACCATCAACCACAAAACTGTAACCCCTTTAACGGATAAGCAGGCTGACCTCGTGGACCAGGTGAATATCTATCTACTCGGTCGTCATGATGAGATCGCAGATCAGGGAGGGGTCTGGGAGCAAAAGGATACCGAGGTCGTTCTGAGTCTCATGCTTCAGGCACTTGGGTCGTCATGGCAGAAATATCAGGAAACCTTCTACGCATAGTTTTTATCTGGTCTATGGACCCTCCTCTTGAGGAGGGTCATTTTTTGACCTTAATCGGTCCGGTAGAAATAGTCAGTATAGTTGCCCTCTCCTCCATCGATATATTCAAGGATCTCCATCCCATAATAAATCTCCCCTTTGGAAATGGATAGGTAATTAATATTGAATGGTTTGTTGGTTTCAAATACTCCTATCCATAGTCCTCCCTTCATTTGGTTGTCCCTGAGCACTACTGCTTCGGCAGTCGGGTCGTGCCACTTTTCCTCGTAGTAGTCCTGAATGCTCTTGTTGTCGTTGCTCACCTCTTCAGGACAATAATACTCCTCAACATCAGGTTTCTCATCTGGGGGAGGTTCATCATCCAGATGATCATGTTTTGGGTCAGGGTATGAGACATCAATACAACCGAAGGATGCCTCTGGGATTATTCCCGACTCGTGCTTTGCCCACTCGATCAGTTTGTAGGCAATCTCTTGTCGGTCGTCCTCCTCTGCATCGATGAACTGCTGTGCCAGTGCTTTTTCTTCTTCCTCTGCTTCCTGCTGGTCTTTCTTGGTCCAGGTCCAGCAGGAGTATTCGTTGTATCCCGTCGTGATCTCTATTCGGATTCTCATTGCTTGATCCAGACGAGGGTGGTCTCCCAGTTTTTGTGGGTGTAGTGGAAATCGTAGTTCCTGAGGGTTGAGACGGATACGGCTGCTGGTGCCAGTGTATTGAAGGTCCTATCCCAGAGCGTAAAACCTTCTTCTTCGGCAATTCGGGCAAGGATGAAGTCCATGCTCACCATTCCTGTCTCTGCCCTCCGTGATGCGTTCATCTTCATGATCACTGGGTGGAAGGTGTCCCGTTCTATCGGTGTCTTCTGCTTGGTCTTCTCATTCCGTTCAATTGCCTCTGCCATTGCTTCCGTCCATGCGTCCTCTGTCGGGTCTGCAGTCATGCGAAGCATGAGGGGGTAGAAGATCTTGTCTTTAACGGTGCTCTTCTTCAGGAGTCGGTGGTACTGCCTGAATGCCTCCCTCATCATGTCCTCCCACTCTTCCTGCTTCATGTTGCTCAGGTCGTCTGGATCGTCGGTGTAGAGGTCTGGGCAGTTGAGATAGGGAGGATCGGTCACGATGGCATCAAAGGAGCCCTTCTCGTTTTCCAGCGGTTGCATCCTGATCCCGTCCTCGTTGTAGAGGTGCAGGTTTCCCTCTGGTAGGTGCTCATCCACCACCTCCTGGATTCGGTCGATGAGTCGTGGGTTCAGGTCAAACCCGTGCATCTCCATCCCTAACCAGAGTCCTGCTATGAGGTTGGTCCCCTTACCGCAGAAATTGTCCAGGACTCTGGATCCAGGGGTTCTGACGAAATACTCCAGCAGAAATAGGGAGTGATCGACGAACCCTGAGTAGTTCGGCATCTCTTTGCCGGTCACATCCCCTTTAATCACCCGGCACTCTGTGTGCTTGGTCACCTGCCGGCAGATTCTGGAGAGTTGGTGGTTTTCCCGGTCAAACCGCATCACAGAGAATGGGACACCCCATTTCCCTTTGAGTTCGGAGACCAGTTGGGACTTCTCCCGGTCGGTGGTCACCTCGATGTTGGCTGTATCGATATGGAAGCGAAGGGTCTGCCGTGGATCCTCCTTTGCCAGTTCCCCGACCCGTCTTTGAATTGCTGGTGCTTGCCTGGTCAGGTTGACCAGATCATTCAGGTTCTTCCTGGCGTATTCGGTCCCTCGTAGGGCATTCCTTACCTCTGGTGTGAGGTCTCCTACCTGTCGTCTCAGTCGGTAGGTTTTATTGCTCCATCCACTTCTGCCTGCCAGGTCATCGGTGGTTAAGCAGTCCTCATCGTCTGCGTATTGATTGGATCCCCTCTGCTTCCGTTGTCCCAGTGAGGTCAGGATCCGTTCCCGTTCCTGGATGTGCTCTGCCGCTGCGATGTAGCAGAGTTCATTGCGGAATAAATTCTCTGAGATCTGGATCAGGAGTTTGGTGAGGTCGTCCTCGTCAAATATTTTTGCCTCGATGGTCTCCCATCCCAGGTTCTTGGCTGCCTCAAGGCGGTGTGCCCCTGCGATGAGCACCAGGTCCTCGTCCACGGAAATGGGGTTAATCACCCCCACTTCCTCGTAGGACTGCATCAGTTCCAGGACCTTGCCCTCATCGACCTGCCGTAGGCGTTCCTCGACCCTTACGGCGTCCACTGGCACCTGCTTGAGCACTGGGGGTCTGTACGGTCCCTTCCATGATGACTGGAAATTTCGGTGCAGACCAGTCCTCAACTAAAAAGGGGGAGTATTCTCTACTCCCCGTTGTTCATTATTGAAGTGAGTTTCCTGTGCGTGGATCAATTCCCATTCGGATAGATTCTTCGTCGATCCACTCTTCGTAGATTGATAGTGGCACCTCAATCTGGGTCTTTGTCGAGTTTCCAGTCATGATAATTCGACAAGGATCGAGGTTTGTATATCCGTCTTTGCCTTTGACTTTGACTTGACCTTCTGGTGCTGGATGTTTATCAATCCACAGGGAGTCACTGGAGCACCACCAGTCATAATCAGAGGTCTCTGGGTCACCTGTTGTGTGCTCTTTTAATGCCTTCTGATAGACAGAATTGAGTTCTTCTTTGGTTTTAGGATAGTGTGTCTTTGCCTCACATTCACACGGAGAGCAATTACATTTAGGGCATGAAGTAGCGGTCATAATCTTACAGTAGTTTGCTGAATAAAAAAGGAGGGGGAGAGATTAACATGATTACCAAATCCCCCCAATCCCACATAAGGTAACAGGAGTTCATCATAAAAGAACCTTTATTGCGGTCGTCTGTGGTTGTCCTCCCTTGCTTTCTTTACCCTATAAGAATACTCTGCTTGCTCTACTTGTGCCGTGTGAGTGTGTGAGTTCTGCCTCAGGTTTTATCTCTACGAAATATCTACAATCCCCAAATCACTGGTAGTGAGAACTTGTAGAGAGCAAGTCAGTTCGTTGATTTGGTATATTGACCCGTGCTTATATCTGTCCTATATTACATTTGTCGGTGGGGGATACGACCCTCAAACATTCAACGGAGGATAGGCATTCATGAGAGAGTAGAAACATCTACAAATGAATACTATTCGCCTTGATACTTTATTAGAGCAGGCATTCTCACTCTGCTCGGTTGATTAACCTGGAAAACTGTTAATCGTTTAATATCTCGTTCAACCAGTTGTCTGGGGTCGACGAAGATACAAAACAACGAAAGACCCTCGACAATTGAATATTTTAAGAGCAAATAATGGATAAAAACCTGTCTCACTTTTACTCTGATGCATTTGTCTCTAAATGCATTGATGGTCTCTTGAAGACACCATTCTGGGAGGAAACATCTGACGGCAACATCTCTCTCGATAAGGGTTCTGTAATTCGTTATTTTGAAGTAGGGCTGCCCACTATGGGTTTCTACCTCTTTAATCACGATGGGAACTTCTTACCGATTCAGATGAAAGAGGGTATTATTCGAGAGGTCGATCACAAAGATGTTCGATCATTCGTTCAACTCATTATGAGTCATTTGCCTAATGGTAAGGACCTCATACATGCCATGACTCTTGCCTATAATGCATTCTTTGATGCGAAAGTTCTTACGGCACTGCCCATTCTTCATGGGTATAAACTGCTGAAAGATACTCGCTCACGAGCATATCGTTTTCATACGAATGGCGTTGTAGAAGTAAGCAACGATGGATCTTACAAGTTGATCGGTTATGATGATATACCCGACAATCGTCTGGTATGGGCATCTAACATTCAACCTCGACCCATCAGTCAAGACCTTCTAAATCAGTATGATGAAGAGACTTTCGTCTCTGATAATACCGATAAAGATGGGCATCACTTCTACAAATGGATGCAGAATTTAAGCAAGCGACTTGAGGGTAATACCTGGGTTTATAACCCTAAAAACTTCAAGTCAATCGTATCTGGTTTCGGATACATGCTTCATCGCTACTGGGCAGACCAGAAAGTAGTTTGCCTACTTGATGAGAACCCTACCGATGGTTCTGCGAATGGTCGCACGGGCAAGTCTATGGTCATGAATTATGCGATGAGCGCTGCCCTTGATACGGTAGTTGTCGATGGTAAAGTTTTAGGGTCTAAGAATGCGAATTCTTCTGCCCAGAACTTCAAGTTTAATGGAGTCACACCAACGACTCAATACATCGGCATCGATGATTGTCACCATACCTTTGATTTTAGTTCTCTCTTCAATCTTGTAACGGGCAACATTACCGTCAACAAGAAATATGGGCGAATGTTCGATCTCAAAGGTCATGATAAACCTAAACTGGGTTTATCTACAAATCATACGATTAAGGGCGATGGAGTCTCTTATGATGACCGTCAGCATCTCTGTTTTGCCGGAGAATACTACCAGTATCATAAAATGGTTCTCGGTAAATCACCGGATAAACTACATGGAGGATGGTTATTCGATGAAGAATGGGGGGATCGCAACTGGTCAGAGTTTGATGCTGTTTGCGTTAATGCACTGCGTTATTATCTAAAGAATGGTCTTGTCGGAGGAGGGTCAAATGCCCAGTATAAACTCAATAAACTCTACGCAACAGTAGGGTCTAAAGAGTTGACGACTACCCTTCATCGCTTTTTAGAAAAGAATGAAGGTATGACCACATACCAGAAATATATGGATGGTATGTCTGACGAAGAGTCTGACCGTTGTCTTCAAGAGTTCGTCATTAATGAGATGGGAGAGAAGGTACCTCTGCCTCGTTTATCTACCTGTTTTAAGAAAGTAGCAGATCATTTTGACTACCTTATTAATGTCGGGCATAAGGACAATCGCAAGCAAATTCGCTTCGGGGAAGGAGTCGGCGATGCAGTAAATGCTTATGTAATTACTTCTCGCTCAAAACCTTTCAGCGATGATTCTTCTGATAAACCTGAACCTTCTGTTAGCAAACCTACTGTAAATGTAGACATGTCTATCGAAGATACAGAGGCACTCTTCGCAAACCTATCACG
>Ga0208004_1001162_pt1 | contig 10260 bp, 10 predicted proteins | sample DEB08_DNA_6_FD_184522 | JGI IMG/M metagenome (GOLD analysis project Ga0208004, IMG submission 184522) | Aqueous microbial communities from the Delaware River and Bay under freshwater to marine salinity gradient to study organic matter... | ecosystem: Environmental > Aquatic > Marine > Coastal ...
ATAATATACAGTAGAGTTGTTATTAGCCACCCCAGCAGCTATTAAATGATGATCGTGTACTGTAATATATTTTACACTATTTGTACTATCAACAGTAATTAATTCAGTATGAAACGTTCTAGTATTTAAAGCACCCGTACCTTCCATTCTAAAAGCAAAAGGTTTGTTTGAGCCATCCGCTATAATTACTTGACCATAAGTATAACTATTTTCAAAAACTGCAAAGCTACATTGTCCTTGCCCAGTTCTTGCACTTAATGCTTTACCTGTAAAAGTTGCATAGTTATCGCCCCCTACTGCAGAAAGCCTATTTATTTGTAACCAAGTAATACCATCTTGACTAAAAAAAATACCTGTCCCTGAACAAACAATAACGCCGTCTGCATAAACAAAACATCCTAATACGTCTTCTGATGTATTAGGCCTTGTTGCGCTTGCGCCCCCAAAAGCCGTAAAACCATTAATCCGTCTATAGCCGCCATCTGGGTCTACTTCAAAGTTACGTAATCGAGTAGCCAGCCCCGGCTGACGAAGCATCTCTAGCTGATTGAGGTTTGTATTTAAACCACCTCGACAAGAAATACCAAAAGGTTGTGACATTAAATAAACCTTACTCTATCGTCTTTAAAGTATCCGGGTGCGGGTTCCATTAAATTTAGTTTCATTAATTTGAGTCCACGCTTATAATCTTCTAAAGCAAAAGCTGCTGCCTGTGAGTTTTCTTTAAACTGATGAATATAATATCTAGCTCGTGCAAGAAGTACAGGCTTATACATATCAGGAAATACTATGTTATCTGAGTATGCAGAAAGCTCTGTTGGTAAATCATAAGCATAGAACCAGACACGATAAACTTTATCTGGTATAGCACTTAAACCAAACTTACGATTGTCAGGGCTTTTAATAACCCTGTCGGGTACTCCATAGTTTTGAGTGTCTGCATCGTCTTTATTTTGAGAAAGCCTAAAATAATCTTTCCACTCTTCTGTAGTCGTAAAGCGTAAATTACGAGCCGTATAGGGTGCTGTTTCACCAGCTACACCTATAGTAGTTAAATAAAAATTATCCCAGTCTACTGAACCATAGTCTGTAGTAATACTGCTACTACCTGTTTTTAAAAGATACCAGCGTTGACCTGCTACAGTTTCTACATAAACATTACCGTAGTTAGGATCTGTATCACCGCTAAGACCTGTAGCTAAAAAAGGCCACTGAGGTTCTTCGTTAACAATATCCAGATACGCACGATTAATACAGTCTTTTACGTGTTGCTGAATACCAATAGCACTTGTAAAAGTTGCAGAAGTTAACGTAACTTCATTTAACTCGCGTAGTGCATCATTTGTTAGCGTAAGATAATCTGTTGCCATTATTTACTTTCTCGTTCTTGCTTTTTTCTTTGAAGCATCCGAAAGATCTTTAAAGTGAAAAAGCGGTTTAGATGTTTTAGTATGTTTAGCATTTGAATGCAAACTACCATCAGGCATTTTATGATAAGAACCTTTATGTTTAGTTCCATCTTTAAAATAATGTGGTACGCCTTTAGCCACGCTTCTCACTCATTGTGTTCATGCTAGTCTTAGAAGAACAAGAGCGTTCCATGTCGCTAATGCTTTTGTGACCCATTTTACCGCCACTTGCATAACCGCCACGCTTCATCATAGTCTTAGAACCATACATTTTTTTCATTCGTTTATCTTTATACATATTTAACTTTGCTCCGCTTATCTCATTGGTCCTCTTGGCATTCCTCTTCCTCGGCTCCCTGTAGGCATCCTTCGCTGAGGAGCTTTTCGACCTGCAGGTTTAGACATTACCGTAGATTTTGTAGATGTCCTTCGCTGAGGAGCTTTTGGTCCTACACCTCTAGGTGACATTACCGTAGATTTTGTAGGTCCTTTTCGTTGAGGAGCTTTAGGCATTACTGTTGATTTTGTAGGTGTTTTTCTTTTTGGCTTGGCTCCTGCTTTTTTTGCTTCTTCAGCTGCAGCTGCTTTTGCTTCTTCAGCTGCGCGTCGCATAGCATCTTTATCGTTAGAAACTCCTGCAGTAGATTTTTTAATTTTTCCGTACATATTTAACTTTGCTCCGCTGAAATTGTTTTAGATGTTTCTCGTGCGATTTCAAACTCTATTTTAGAACCAAAGATACGATCATAGTTTAAATCATACTTAGCTTTATCTTCGTTCTTTAAATATTGTCCTCTTAGTTTTGTTGTCCGGTGTGGACTCATTCTAATTGGGTTTTTTTCACTTCCTATTTGAGGCATAATTTTAAATCCAATAAAAGCATTGGGGGCCATAAAGACCCCCGCAGCTATAGACTATTGTTAGTCGATACCGTAGAAAGCCGATACCAAAGCTTCGCCACGAAGTACCTTAGCACCATATACATGGAGGCCGCGTACAATGTCGCCAAAGCTTGAAGGATCACGGATAACTTCGGTGCTAGTAATCGTCTGAGCCGTAGCCGTAGAAGAAATATGCCCAGCCAAACACTTGCCAGCAGCGTTAGTTGTTGCAGCAATGTTGTTAGACTTGTACATATTAAAACCACGGAGCTTACCAGAACTTACAAGACCATTACGAATTGAACCTGATCCAGCATTGTAATCTACTGACAAAAGCTTAGAGGAGCTTTGTGCAAGCTGCTCATAGAAGTCAGGAGATGCTAAGAACCAACGTCCTTCTTCGGGTACGTTTTGTTCGTCAAGAAGACGAGCCATACGTGCCATTACATCAATAGGGTCATGTTCAGAAGCACCAAAACCAATGTCCAAGTTACCAGTACCGTCAAAAGTGCCAGCAGCAAGGTCAGTTGCGCTGTCAGAACCAAGAACATGGTCAGGGCTTGAAGTAGATACGCCAGCAAACATCGTAGCAATTACGCCTTCGTCAAAAGCATCACGCAATGCGTAAGCTGCAGAAGAGGTTGCTACGTCGCGGAAGTTAACGTGAGACATCTGAGTTTCGATGTCATCAACGATGAACTTGAATGCGTTAGCAGTATCGACGATCAAGGTAACTTCTTGGTCGGTCAGTTTGGTTTGCGTTACATCTTGTCCACGCTCATACTGATAAACAGTAATCGTTGGTTCTTTGATGATGCGAACAGTGTCGCCGTAGCCAGAAATCTCACCCGCATAATCCGTATTGGTAATAGCTTCTGCTACTGACGCCTTACGGAAGAAGTTAAGTACCTGCTTGGAATATACCTTCGGCAGGAAGAATGAGTTAGCCTGACCAGATACGGAATTTGCAAAGTTAGCATCTGTATCTGTTGCTGGTTCAAAAAATTGGTCACTTTGATTATAAGCCATTTTAAATTACTCCTAAGTAGAAAAGTTTTTATCCTCTGCGAACTCTTCCCTCAGATATTGCTTCACGAATTTCATTTTCGTATTTATCAAATTGATCTAGGGACATTTTCGCTATTTCGCTTTCGGTCCAGATTTTTGGCTGCTTAGCATCTACGCCTGTTGTTTTTGTAGATACCATATCTGCTGCTGAATATCTTGAAGGGCTTGACTGCTGTTTGCGCGGTCTGCCCGGACCTTTTTGTCCTCTGCCTGTTTCTAATTTATAAAGATCAAGTGCTTTGACGGCTAAAGTAACATTATCTGGATTGTTATAAATCCAAGACTGAATTTGATCTGGCTGCTCCTTAGCCCACTCATGAAAACTATCGTCACCTCTAATTTCATCAAAATCAGGATGTCGTTCTTTTAAGGCTGCTTCTGCTTCACGCTTAGCAATCTCCATTTCACGAGCTTCTATTACAGACATTTTTTGACGAAGCGTTTCAAGTTCTTGTTGGCTTCGTATGTGTGCAACAGTTTCTACTGTATCATACAGATCAGGATAAGCCTCTTTAAACCTAGCAAGGTCCTCTTCCGATTTAGGAGCTTTATATTTTGGTTGCAGCGAAGCTGCCTCTTCAATTAGCTCTTGTTCTCGTTGTCGAAACTCATTAAGTTTAGAGTCATAATGTTTTTTTAAATCGTCGTACCTTTTTTTATAATTAGTATTTTGAGAAGCTTCTTCTTTGTCAGGGGCCGCATTCTTTTTGCGGGTAGCCTTTGGTTGATCTTCCTCATAATAAACTTCATCTGCTCTTGACGCAGGACCATCATCCTGTGTGTGCCAAGGCTTTTTCATGTTATATGGGTTTGATACTTGCTCCTCTAATAATGCTTCGGACATTTTACCACTCCTTTTCTACGGGGCTTGTTTTTCTTGCAAGGTAGCCATTCTTTAAACGTCTTTAAAATTGGGGCTTGCCAACTACAAGGTAGCCGTACTTTAAATTCCGCGAGAGCCTCTTAAACTAGGCGATTGATTTGCAGAAAGCATTGTTTGTTCAATCTCTTCTTCATCATCCGTAGAGTCTTTAAAATTCTCTGGTTGAGATAATAAACCGCCTATAGCCTTTCGCGTTGCCTGACCACCATCAGCTTTTCGTTCAGCAGCATCCATCATTTGTTGAAGGTTATCTGCTCCGATTTCTTTGGTGGCTTTTTCGGTAATAACAAATTCTCCGTCGCTAAGTCGCGCAGGAATAGAATCTGATACACCTGTTCCGGGGCCTTCAACTTTTCCAGCCCCAGAAAACTCTGACGCAGTAATAGAAACTTTGTCAAAGATTTCGCTAAGCTTTGGATCTGCTTCCAAAGCATTCATAAGATATTCTTGTTCTGTGTCGTTTAAAGACTGATCAATTAACCAGTCCATGTATTCGTCTTCCATTTGTTCGTCAGAAACTTGTGAGTCTTCTGCGTTTGCTTGTTCTTCAGGGGTGTACGTATCTACAGGCATTTCTTCCATTTCAGGAGGAACAAACAGTGAGCCGCCTTTTTGTTTCTTATTTCTTGGAAACATTTCTTGTTCCACATTTTCTTTAGAGCCTGTTCTTTTTTCTGCTTCTTTTTTAGCTTCTACAGAAAGCGTTTTTAGTTCTGCCGAAGCTCTTTCTTTTTCTTCTTTAGAAGCACTTTGAGAATTTAAAATTTTATTGGCTGCAATAACTCTAGACACTTCGTCTTCTTCAGCTTTTGATAAACCACCTTCGTTTTTACCTTTTCGCACTTCAGTTGTATATTCTTTACCTTTAAACATAAAAGTTTCTTGTCCTGCGTTGTGAGCTTTACTAAAAGCTTTTTCAAACTCTGAAGCTTCTTTTTTAGTTTCTGGTTTGTCTTCGTTTTCTTCGTTCCAAGATTTAGAAGCGCCTGCACTAAGTAATCCAGTTACTGCTGCTCCTTTAGCAGCACCTTTAATTTGCTCAGTTGTTTTATAAGCTTTTGTACGATCCTTACCTACTACTACACCACGATCTTCTGAAGTTCTTCCGGGAGTTTTAGCATCAACGCCTTGCATTTCATCTAATTTTTTAGAAACCTTTTGACCTAGTTTAGCTGCGCCTTTTGCTAACACACCTCCTAAAACATATTCTTCTCGATTATAATCTTTGTCTAGTATGCTTCTAGGCATCTCTTTGCTCCATAATCATTTTTACGTTATCCCTCAGCTGCTCTAAGCGTTCCAGCGAATTCACTCTCCCCTGACTGCGGTACACTTCCAGTTCCGATGTTGCCGCCACCAGTACCCGTAACTCCAAGGTCTTGGCCTTCTGGAGGTACTCCTTCAGGGCCTCCCATAATTCCTTGTTGTTCACCAGCGGGGCCAGCTTCCGGGCCAGTTCCTTGTCCAGCATTATTTTGCATCCCTATAATTTTTGCTGAAATCATTGCTTCTTCTGGATCATTAATTAATTCATCAGGATCAAGATCCAAGCTATAAGCAAGTTCAGCTATTAACTTATTCATTTTAATAAACGGAGCAATAGCAGGATTTTGTGCAGTCTGAAGGAACATAGTCAAGCGTTGACTTCTTACTTCTTTTTGCATCAAGCTATTAGTACCTGTTGCTTTAACTTCTAAATCGCCTTCGACACCAAGCTTAGATTCAAGAAACTGCATGTTCCATTGAAAATAAGCTTCGCCCATAGGCTTTAGAAGGAAATCATCTAGATTTTTAATAACAGTTTTAATATTAAGGGATGCTGCGCCAAGGAGCATGGACATTCCTGAAGCGGTACGGGTCATGCTTTGTACGCCCGTTTGACCATGAGAGTAACTTGGAATGCCTGTTTGCTCGTCTGCAAGCTGTCTAAACTTGTCGAACATCATCATATTTTCTTGTGAGGTATTAGGAAACTTAAGGCCATTAATAGCCTGACCGGGGACACCTGCTTGTCTTTTAAAGATTTTTCCCGGATAAATTTCCATAGATTGACCACCCACAAGCGCAGTCTCGTCAACATCAAAAACCAAAGAGCCAGATAACGCTAAGTTGTCTATTGCCATACGAGCGTGACCATTCATGATCTTTTGAGAATCATCCATATTCTCAGCAATCCCGATGCCAAAAAAGCTGTAGGGATTACGCTCATAAGGAAAGGCATGATAAGGCAACCTGAAAGGCGTAAAGGGATTGACTACGGCTCTAAGAAGTTGTCCGTTACAGACCCAAGCATTAACTTGAACTTCATCAAGGTCGTCTACTTCATCTGGAATATCCATACCCACTTGGCGAGCATACTCTGCATCCATAACTCCCCAGTATTCCAGCACTTCATATTGCCCGGAGCCATAAGCTTCGGACCTATGATCGTCTTTTAGTTCTGATTCGTAATCTTTTTCTTCGTAATTAGGACCAAAAGCTAAAGCTTCTCTTATAGCATCTTTGTTAAAATAAGGCATACGAGCTAAGCCACGTAGCTTAGTTCTATTCATTCTATGTCGATGAAATACATACTCACATTCGGATATGTTAGTTGCGTTTGGATCTGGAAAAAAGTCCCAAATGCTGACAAACTCAATACGAGGAACGCGCACATCAACAGGATTGTACGTTCTACTACCTTCTTCATTTTCTTCCCATCTGTTTAATGTTTTATTAAAATTGAAAGGGCCTTTAATAATACCAGTCCCAAAAAGAGAAGACTCAAAAAGCGCATTACGAATTTCACTGGCCCCATTTGATTCTTCAATTTGATCATGAATAAGTTTTTCCATCCGTCGGGCTGCTGCTTGAGCAGGTTTAACTTCAAGGGCTTTTGGATCTGCGCTTGGTCCTTCTTTAAGTTGCGGTAGCGCAGCTTTGTCAAGCGGCTGCGTATCAAATTTCTGCGAACTAAAGGTTGCCCCTGCTTTAAGGACTTTTCCGTCTCCTTCGTATCCGACATCATAAGGTCCTTCGCTATCTTCTTTCTTTTTAGAAATAAATGGTTCGTCTGTTGTTTCAAGACCCGGAAGAGGATTTTGAGTATCTAGGTGTGCATATTCAGAAACGCCCTCTGGTACTTTGGTTTCGCTTACGCCTATAGGAAACTTACCTGCACCAAAGATAACATCAACAAGCTGACCAAAAGCTGCAAGCACTTTAGTCTTAGTGACCTTAACGAAGACACGAGACTTTTCAGATTCTCTAAAGCGGACATTCTTATCATATAGTCCACGGTAGTTATGGTAAGCCGTAAGCCATCTGCGTTCATCAAGATCGCGAGCATTTTCTGCTGATTGATAACGATCAATTAGAAGCCCTACGAAATTATTACGCAAAGATTCTTCTAGCGTTAATTCTAAACCTTGTTCATCTTCTACAGGAGAAAAATAAAGCTCATTTGCTGTTAATGTATTTTCTTCTTCGTCTGCCATTTAGTATCCAAAGTCTGCGTCTGCTGGCGTATAAGCCTGTTCTTGTCTAAAGTACCTTAGTTGAGCTAATGGATCATTAACTCTTGGTCTAGACATAATAAGATAACGTAGAGCATCATACGCATGGTCTGGCGCATGAGTATCTACGTCTTCGGGGTTAGATCTATCCAGAGGAATACTTTGAAGTTCGCGTATCAGATTTGGGCAACTATTAAAAATTTGCAATCGTGGTCTGCCGCTTTGCTGTAACCTCAAGTATTCGTGAATTTGTACTTTCCCCTGTATTCTGTTCTTATCGGCCCGTCTAAGCTTGTGGCCCTGACGTACCAGCGTTTCTCCTACAGTAGGTCCTGTTGTACCTGTTCTGGCCCATGCTGCAGTATCTAGGACTCCTGCCACTGAAAAAGGGTCAGATAACTCCATTTCTGATATTATACACCCTAAATCGTGTCCTGTCAAGCCTTTACGATACAACTCTCTATAGACTATTAAAGTGCTATCAGAGGGGTCTATTGCAGCCCAAATACAAGCAGATTCAGAAGCATAACCATAGTCAATTCCTTTTACTCTTTCCCAGTTTATAGGAATTTCAAAAGGAGTAATAACGTGAAGATGCGGATCAAACTCAGTAAAAGCTGCGCCTTCGTTTACATCCCAGTTACCTTCTAGAAGTTGTTTACGTTGCGTAGGGGGCAACGCCTTTAACATCTGCTCGTATCTTCCGTCCTCTGCTAGATAAGGATTATCTTCTAGTCGAGCAGGAATAAATTTACGTGTCAGACCATCTGAGCCTACAAAAGTTTCATTTGGCTTATTAGGATCAATATATCTCTTCTTTACCCAGTGTGCGCCTACACCACCGGGGTTAGCTGTACAACGCATGTAAGGTATTATCTCACTATCTGTTGTACGTAGTCGAGAAGCTAAATAGTTCCAAGGAAACTCAGTCGGTAGGTGTGTAATCTCATCAAACCCTATCCATGAGTATGCCTGACCCTGATACCGATAAACGTCTGCATCTCGTTCTAAGAAGCCAAACTCTATTTTGGCCCCGCTAGGAAAGTTCCAGAGCTTTTCGACTTCACGATACTTACACCCCGGAAAAGCTTTAGGGTATAACTCACGAGACTTGTCAATAAGCTCTCGTAGCTCTGGCATTGAGCGTCTAATGATTAATGCCCTGTGAGACGCTCTGTGAGCGTATCTGAGGGGATCTACGAGCATGGCGTATGATTTACCACCTCCTGCTGCTCCACCGTACAGAACGTCTGTCTCTGCGGCTGCTAGGAACTCTGTCTGGGGTCCTTCGTTAGGCGCAAAGATAACATTTTCTTCTGCTTCTTGCTTTAAGGCCTTAGGCGTTCCTTCTAGTTCTTCGGGAGTAGTAATTCTATTTACATCTGGATTTTCTAGCTTCTTTAGAGTATTCTTGGTATTTTTGAGAGATTCTTTATAGGAATTTAATTTAGATTCTGCTCTAGCTATCTTTTTTTGTTTTTCTCGTATAGCTTTATTAGTAGCTAACTTAGCTTTAGTATGACTGTGATAATTGTATCCACGACTCTTAGAGCCTTTAGGTCTACCACCTTTAAGCTTTGGAGTCCCGTCTTTCTTTAGTACAAAGTTACCTTCAGAGTCTTGGAGGTACTTTTCTGGATTACTCTCCCAATCTTGCATCTTCGTCTATCTTATTTTTTAATCCCTGATAGCTTAATTTACGTCCTGTTTTATGTTCAAGCCACAAAGAGCCTTCACGTAAGCTTAGTATTTTATCTTTAACTAATCCTTTAATTTCTTCTAAAGCTTTAGTTTCTTCAGGTATTTCTATTAAATTATCTCCTTCTTTTTTGTAACCAAAAGGAGCAGGGCCTCTACGCTTCATCATATTCTCCTTCAATGATTACTTCTTTTTTAGAGGGAAGTATAAATAAACCACCTTCAGCCTTATGATTAACATCAATACGGTCTGTTTTACCTAATCCAACTCTATCTAATATTGTTTGAGCAGCTTGAAGTCTCATGTTAGCTTGAGGAATAGGCTGATCTGATTCCATGACCTCTACAAGTTTAAGCGCAGCTTTTGGAGCCGACTGAGCTAGGATTCCTTCAGCTAAGTCTAATATTTCTTTTTTTAAAGATTTTACGATCTGATAATGACCACTATTATACCCAGCCAACTCCGCTGCCTTCTTGGGATCACCTCCTTGTTCTACTAGGTGGTCTAAGAAAGACTGTTGTTTTTCTGTTAATTCTTTTTTCATGTCAATCATTATAGAGTTGCTTTTAAGACTTGTCAAGTAAAAAAGTTCTTGACAAACATTAAATCTGAAGCTATACTAACGTAATCCGTCCCCCGGGTTACATATAGTATATAGTAGAGGGACTCTAGAATACCCGAGTTTTTAGAGGGACTCTAGAATACCTGCGATAGCTATTAGTTGACACTCCAAAGTTCTCTGAAATGTATAAGCATTAGTATATATATAGGGGGACCCCCATGGCCTCCTGCCCCGTACTCTAGGGTCCCCCAGAGATTAGCCAGA
>Ga0208004_1001163_pt1 | contig 10251 bp, 24 predicted proteins | sample DEB08_DNA_6_FD_184522 | JGI IMG/M metagenome (GOLD analysis project Ga0208004, IMG submission 184522) | Aqueous microbial communities from the Delaware River and Bay under freshwater to marine salinity gradient to study organic matter... | ecosystem: Environmental > Aquatic > Marine > Coastal ...
TCCGGGTGGGCAATCATCATGTCCCAGCCGCGATTTACGACCGCATGTTCGAGGATCGAGTCCTGAATGTGGTTGCCGGGCGCTTCGGACGGGCGGATGTCGCAGGACCATGCGTCGTGGCCGCGCCGCGCAAAGGCGTCGCGAACACGGCCCGAAAACTCGCAGGCGACCAGCACGCGCATCAGGCGTCACCCCAAAGCTTGTCGCCGTCCACCTTGCAGACGCCGGCCAAGCGGCGAACCTCAGCGCGCTCGGCGCCGGACAACTTGGCAACGCCAGCAAGCAGGATTTCCGACAACAGCGCGTGGCTGCGCGGCGTTAGCTGGATATGGATCAGGCCATCGTCGGTGGCCGGTTTCTCCATGATCTGCATCTCATCTCCTCTGGGCGGTGCGCCCGTGAGGAGGAATGTAAGCGGCGCTGACCATAACTGTCAACTGCGTTGACAGAATCGCTTACATTTTTATCCGCAGGCACGGGCCGCCTTCCATGGAGGACGGCAAAATAGCCTTTAAACGCTAAGGTTTATCGCCTGCGGACCGATTCAATCCGGTAGCAAAGAGGGAAGTCTGAAATAGCAAACTTCTCCCTCTTGGCCGGGTTGTGCTGGGCGCAGAGCCAGTGCGTTTCGGTGCGCTGGACAAGTTGGCGGACCACCGCGCGGACTTTGCGGGACTCTCCAGGCTTGCCGCTGAAAAGCACGACATCGTCGCCCGGTACGGCGGGCTTGTAGGGCAGGAGCAACAGCCGATCACCGCGTCTGTACGCGGGCGACATTACATCATGCTCTACAATCACCCCGATCGCGCCCGTGGATTCCCCGGCGAAAGTAGGCCGTGGCTCGGGTGGTCCACTCGGGTCCTCCGTCAGCATCATAACGCCGCTCCCTACGTCGCTGGAACCAAAAACGGGAAGAACCGCGCCAGACCAACCAAAGGGTGCCGGCATTTGCCTTACACCCCCTGTGATTCTTCCGGCCGATGAGGTTGCACCGCGAGTGAGGAGACCGTCAACGGGTCTAAGGGGGGAGCTTGCATGTAAATCGCGCGGGTCGATCTCCAACACCCAGCAAATATCAGGAAGCCGCTTTGCCTCTGGCGTGCTGGTGCCTAGCTCCCATTGGTTCACGGCCGACCGGCTCACGCCAATTTTCTTAGCGAGTTCCGCCAAGGTCAGGCCCTTGTCATTGCGGGCTTTTCGGATCATGCGACCGATTCCGTCCATAGGGCTCGATACTTTAAGCGCGTTGATGTGTCGTCGTTAGCGTAGACGCTTGACAGCAATGTCAGTGTGGCTCACATTGTTAGCCATCATGACACCCAAAACTGCACTTGCTACCGCCATTCGCCTCGCCGGGGGCCGCGAAAAGCTGGCCGAAAAGCTCGGCGTCGGGCGCACCGCAACCTATCACTGGGTCGATAACAAGATCCCTGCCGAGCATGCCGCGATGATTGAGGTGCTGACGGCGGGCGAAGTGACGTTCCGACAGTTGCGCCCGGACATCTTCAGGACCGCCGCGCGGAGGACCGCAGCATGACCCGCATAGACCCCGCCGCTCTGCGCCGCGCGCTCGAATACTACACGCACTCCTCGACGTTCACGGGCGACAAGATCGCCCTCATCTTCGCAGCCGCTCGTGCGTACCTCGACCAAGAGGCATGGCAACCAATAGAGACGGCGCCGAAGGGTGACGTGATCCGGTACGAGCCGGCCGAGTACCGGAAGAACGAACGGCATCCTTATTTGGACGCCCGCATCGTGATTTCCAACGGCGCGTATCCACGCAAGGCGACCCACTGGATGCCTTTGCCCGCGCCCCCCAAGGCCACCTGACATGTGGTGGTCCGCCCTCCTGGAACTCGCCGCGTTCGTCGGTGTGTTGATTGCCTCCATTTCTGTCTGGGGCATCGGCGCGGCTCTTCTTCTTGTCGCTGAGATGATCGTGGAAGGGAACCCGTGATGAGCGATTGGGATGATGCCTGCGATCCGGTCCAGCCGGTCAGGGAGCGGGAGGAGCGCCGCTCCAACAAGGCCCGCGCGCATTGGCAGCGCCTGCGTCAGGCCGCCAGCGACATTCCCGGCAAGATCACGTCGCTGCAAGGGCACATGCCCTCCGTCGAGACCGACTTTGACGAGGGGGCGTAGGCCATGGAGCGCCTTGGCATCGTGGACGACCTGCGTGAGCGGCGCGAGGCCGCTGTAGCGCGGATAAGCCCTGCCGCTCGCAACCGGGCGTTCCCCGGTCTGTACCCCGCGCCGACCCAGCGTCAGGCGAGCATTATCAAAGATCCCACCGCCGCCCTGCGTAACGAGATTGCCGCGCTCAAGCAGGAACTCGCACAGGAGAAGCAGCGGAACGGGCGGCTGACCGTCCTTCTGGCCGAGTTGAGCCGCCCCCTGGAACTGCGCCGCGAGCCTCCCATGGAGGACGTGATGCTCGAGTTCTGCAGGGCTATGAACGACTCGGGCCGCACGATCGACGGCGCTCCGTGGTCTCTGGTCTGGCTGCGGACCACCCGCCGCATCCACCCTGTCAGCCACCCCCGGCAGGTCTGCATGTGGCTGGTCAAGCAAATCTGCACCCATGCTTCCCTCGCCATGTTGGGCCTTGCCTTTGGCGGCAGAGACCACACCACAATCATTTACGCCTGCGAGCGCGCGCCCATCATCATGGATACCGACCCCGGCGTCCGTCAGGTCGCTATCGCCGTCCTCCGGTCCTTTGGCGTCGAGCCGGTGGGATTGGAAGAGGGATGCAAGCCATGACGGGGCGCTTGCTTGCGACTTGCATCCCCCGGCGGCAACAGCGCCGCGTCTCGAATTTCTGTTCCCACGCTGGCGGGCATAGCTTCCCGAACTCGTCCAGCAACGGCCCTGCGGTCCTTACCGATGTACTCCCGCCGCAGGGCCGCCCCTTTGAAACCCCGGCTGCGGCTTGCCTCGTTGCCGCATCCTCCCTTGCCGGGGCACCTGGCGGTCACGTCGTCGAGCGTGTGGGCTCCGACGTGACCGCCATTTTCAATCCACTGCGCCGCCAGCCTGGCAGCAACACGGCGCAGGACATCTCCGAGTCGTTCGGTTCGGTAGCTCCTCAGATCGTCGGTTCGCGTCATGGCAACAACCATGGGGCATCCAATGATTGCGAAGTCGTCAATCCTTGCCGGGGTTTCGGCAATGTCTGCCGTGTCGGCGCTTGATCGCGTCCGCCCGATGCTGGTCGCCATCGGCGGCCCGCGCTCGTGGGACGACACCAAGGACCACTGGCGGAACAAGCTCGCCAGAAAGGTCGGAATCAACGCCCGGCGCGTCCGGGCCATCCTCTCTAACAACGAAGACGTGAGGCTTTCGGCTGATGAATATCTCAGTATTGAAGCGCGGTTCCGCGCGCTTGGTGAACGCCTTGAGGACGACCTGCGGTCCCTCTCCTCAAAGGACGGCGCTGCGGATGCTGGCCCGCGCGGAGCGGGAGGAGCGCCGGATTCGGGAGCGGATCGCCCAAGTGCAAGCTATGCGCCGCCGCGCGTTTTCGTTGCTCGGAAGTAAGGGAGGCCGCTGACATGGACGAACGCCCGATCTGGACGGCCGGCATGGAGGCCATCAACGCCGTGGTGCAGCCCGAAGCCGTTGCCAAGGCCCAAGCCGACATCTTCGATGCATGGACGGCTGAAGTTCTCCGAGAGGCCATGACAAGCGTCGCTGCCTCCCGTGAAACCAAGGGAGAGTGAGAGATGTGGCCTTTCAAAAAGCGTGATGACCGCCCGCGAGTTCTCATGATTGACGCTTGGCGACACGACGGCGCGGCCGACATGAGGCTCCGCCGCGTGTCGCGGATCGGGGAGTATTTTGCTTTCATGAAGTACGACTTCGAAAGCGACCTGTTCATCCTTTTGCCCGGCGGCAAGGTGCGCGGCTCAGAGAAGCTGACATGGGAGAAGATCGACGACATTCCCGGTCTTACCGATGTCGATCCCGCGCCGACCAAGGGAGAGTGAGATGGACCGCTCTGAAAAGCTCTTGGAGTGCGCGAAGCGTTGGGTCGAGTTCGGCGCTCATCCCGAATACGGGTACTCCCGCGAACTGGTCGCGGCGGCGATGCGGTCGGACCTATTCATGCTGGCCATCGAACTCGGATTCGACCCGAAAACCGAGGCCGCCGCTCGCGTTGATGAAGCCTTGAGCAAGGCGGGGACTACGCCTTAGCCGCTGGCTCGCTCGCTTCGCTCACTACGCACCCGCTTCGAGTTTCATAGAGGACACGACCAATGACAGAAGAAGAAGCCAAGACAAAGTGGTGCCCGTATGCGCGCCTTGGATCGTCCACATCGGGGCTCGGCGGCTTCAACCGCTTTATCTCCCCGGCACGGGAAGCCGACTTTGATGGCACTCGCTGCGTCGGCTCTGCCTGCATGGCATTCCGCTGGGACTTCAAAACCGCCGCCCGCAAGAGCGACTTCCCCGGCAGTGCCAGCACCAGTGACGGCGGCTTCTGCGGCCTTGCGAGCAGGCCATGAAGATGTGCCCGGTAGACGGCTGCAAGTCAGCCAGCCACCCGAAGGCCGCTGGAGGCCTCTGCAACGCGCATTACCATAGGCGGCGGCGGGGGCTTCCCCTCGTTGGGAAACCCGTCCAGCGGCGCGGCGAAGGATGGACTTCGACGCATGGGTACAAATACCTAGGCAAGCGGGCCGAGCATCGACAACTGATGGAGCGCCTGCTTGGCCGCCGTCTGGCGTACAACGAAGTCGTTCACCACAAGGACGAAAATCCGCTGAACAACGACCCCTCCAATCTGGAGGTCATCTATCGCGGGGATCACGCAAGGCTTCACAACGTCGGGAAGACGAATGCCGAGCGGAAGCGCGGACTGGCAGGCAGGCCATGAACATCAACACCAAGGCCCTGAAGGGCGTGATCGAGGAAGTCGAAGCCAGCAAGCTGCGCCAGAAGGCGGAAGCCGACTTTCAGCGCGAGGCGATCAAGCGCGCCGTCAAGGAACATCAGCTTGACGGCAAGGCCATCCGGATCGTGTTGCAGCGCCGCGCCATGGGCGACCAGAAGCGCGACGAGCAAGATTACTTTGTCCACTCCTACGAACTGGCCCTAGGAGGCAAGAAACTGGCCGCTGACGCGCTTGCGAACGGCGCGACGGTCAGAGAGGCCGCCGCCATCGGAGGCATCTCCACGGGCGCGGCAGGCAACCTGGCGAAGGTTGTCCAAAAATCCCCGAAATTGGACACGCCACACGACTCAGACGGCGTGGTCACAGAGACACAGGAATCAACAGATACTCCGGCCCCGCGCGGTAGTTCCTTGCCGTGGGCACCGGAGGCGGCAGAGGTGCCCCTTTCTGCCGCCACGCCAGCCTCGCAAAATGGCGGGGTAGAGGCTGGCACCTCTTTTGCGATGTCGCTTATGGGCACGCTTCAACCGGCAGACGAAGCGCCCGCCCCGCGATCGGTCGGCGCGGTAGGGCCGTCTTCGGCCCGCGTAGCCCCCCCAAGCGATGAAGCCGCCCTAGCAGCCATGGAGGAAGCCGGGGCGAAGTGGAATGCCGCGAGGGCGCGGGTATGACGGAAATTGATCAACTCTATCAAGACATCGCCGATGCCTACGAATGGCTCCGCGACGATAGCATGGAGGTGTACTTGAGCCCGCACGTCGTGGAGCGGCTGATTTTCGCTGCCCGTCATCATCTTGAGCGCTTGGAGCGCGAGAAGGGCAAGCCATGACCGCCACCCCCTTGCTCGACTGGACGCCGCGCTATCCAGAATCTCCCGGCTTCAAATCCCCCGGCCCCTCACACGAGGCAGCAGAGAAGGTATCGAAGCGCGTCGCCTATCTGGAGGGCAAATGCTTGGAAGCGCTCAAGATCCACGGCCCGCTTACCGCTGACGAGTGCGCGGAGAAGATTGGCGAGACGTGGAACAGCATCCGGCCGCGCTTTACCGGCCTGCTGAAGAAGGGCCGCATCATCAAAACCGACGCCCGCCGCAAGAACGTCAGCGGATGCTCGGCGACTGTGTGGAGGGTGGCTTGAGGCATGCCGAAGATACCGGCCGCCGCCGGTACGTGTCGCGTCGGACGTTCTGGACGCGCCGTGAGTATCTTGTGCTGCAGATCGAGGAGCGCGGCCTGCTGACAAGGTACATCGGCGGTCATGTGGACACCGAGTGGGTACGTCGGTGGAGGGACGCGACGAGCGGAGATTTGACCGTTCGCGATGTCGTCGTAGGGCCGCCCACCGATGGCGCGTCGGCAAACCCAACAAAGGTCAGGCACCACCCATGACCAAGTACCGAGCGCAGCCACAGGTGGGGAGGGTGGCTTGAGGTATCTCAGCGTCTGCTCTGGCATTGAAGCCGCAACGGTCGCTTGGCACCCGCTCGGGTGGACACCCGCCGCCTTCTCTGAAATTGAGGCGTTCCCTCGCGCGGTACTTGCCCAGCATTACCCCGCCGTCCCGCTCCACGGCGACTTCACTACGATTGAGGGAAACGAGTATGGATCAATTGACCTTCTTGTCGGAGGAACCCCCTGCCAGGATTTCTCCGTCGCGGGACTTCGCGCGGGAATTGCTGGAGAGCGAGGCAACCTCACACTCGAGTTTCTACGCTTGGCTGCACGAACGCAGCCGAGGTGGATCGTTTGGGAGAATGTCCCCGGTGTCCTGTCATCTGACGAAGGACGGGCGCTTGGAGCCTTCCTCGGAGGGCTGGCAGAACTCGGGTATGGGTTCGCATACCGGGTTCTTGACGCTCAATACTTCGGTCTGGCCCAGCGACGGGCGCGTGTGTTCGTTGTCGGATATCTTGGAGACTGGCGACGTGCCGCAGCGGTTCTTTTTGAGCGCGAAAGCCTGCACGGGCATCCTGCGCCGCGCCGGGAAACGGGGGAAGGAGTTGCCCCCACAATTAGCGCACGCACTAAAGGCGGTGGCGGACTCAGAACAGACTTTGATTGCGACGGTGGCCTAGTAGCCGGGACCGTGGGCGCGCTTTGTGCCGACGCCCACCCCGGAGCATATAGCGAACAGGATGCTTACACCGGACGCCTGATTGCCCACGCCTTGCGCGCTGATGGCTTTGACGCCAGCGAGGACGGGACTGGGCGCGGAACGCCGTTGGTGCCGGTGCCGTTTGACACCACGCAAATCACCAGCAAGGCAAACTACAGCAAGCCGAAGGCGGGCGATCCTTGCCACCCGCTTGCGGCGGGAGCTCATGCCCAGGCCATCGCTTTTTCTGTCAAGGATCACGGCGCCGATGCGGGGCCTATCTCTCCGACATTACGCGCGGGCGGATTCAACAGGAGCCACGCTAACGGCGGAGTCATGCCTGCGGTGGCGTTCAATTGGCAGAGCGGGGGAGACGCTCGCGGCCTTGAACCGAAGCCGATCACGAGCGCGCTTTCGCGCCAGCAGACACCCGCGGTGGCTTTTGATCTTCGCGGCAGAGAAGGTGGCGCTCAATTTGAGGGACCGCACGACACGGCGAATATGCGCGCTGCATCTGGTGGTTCGTCCCGCAGCTATGTAGCGGCCACCGCCGTTCGCCGCCTCACACCTCGAGAATGTGAACGCCTGCAGGGTTTCCCAGACGATTACACAGCCGTTTCCTATCGCGGCAAGCCTGCCTCTGACGGCCCTCGCTACAAGGCGCTTGGCAACTCAATGGCCGTTCCGGTGATGGCCTGGATTGGTCGCCGCATCGTCGCCGCGGAGGCCGCATGACCAAGTACCGCAATCAGCCCGTTGTGGTGAACGGCGTGCGCTTCGCCAGCAAGGCAGAGGCAAAGCGCGACGCCGAACTGCAGTCGCTCGCCAAGGCCGGGAAGATCCATCGCCTAGAGCGCCAGCCGCGATTTGTCCTGAGGGCGAACGGCGAGAAGGTCTGCACTTACGTCGCGGATTGGCGCTACTTCGAGGGCAACCGCGAGGTGGTCGAGGACAAGAAGGGCGTCCAGACGCCCGCCTTCAAGATCAAGTGGGCGCTCGCCAAGGCCCTGCATCCTGGAATTGACTGGAGGATTACATGATCCGCTCGCCCAACTCCATCGCTCCCGTCGATAGACCTCCCGTATGGGGTGTGATCCTGCCTATAGCCGCCGCAGTGGCGGGGGTGGCTGCTTTTGTCGGCGCGCTGGTATGGGGGCTGATGTGAGCGCTCCACACCAGCATTTGTTGTTGTTCCCGTTGCGTTTTGCTACACTTAGCGCCGAGATTGGAGCCCTAGTAAGGCTGTCGGTTGGCGCGCTATATGCCACCCCGTCAGAGGCCGGTATCCGCGAGGACCGGGCCTGCCTATCACAGGTTCCAACCTCTGACACCCGCCACCCTCGAGCGCCGTGGAAAGCGCTCTTGGGCAACATGATAGGAAGGCGATGACCACCGAATCCCCACTCACGCCCGCAGAGTGCGATCTGCGCGGCATGCCCTACATGCCCCTGTTTGGCGACCGCCTGTTCGGCTCCGCGACCTGGATTGCCGCCAGCCCGGAAGCAAAGGTTGCCGCGCTCCGCCTGTGGTGGCGCTCGTTCGCACATGAAGTCCCGGCGGGCAGTCTGCCCAACGACGACATGCTGCTGGCCGACTATGCGGGCTACGGCGTCGCCGTGAAGGCTTGGCAGAAGATCAAACCGCAGGCGATGCGTGGCTGGCTGCTCTGCTCGGACGGCCGGCTGTATCACCGCACCGTCGCGGAGGTCGCGCTTGAGGCGTGGGAGCAGCGCAAGCGTAACCGCGAAAAGCAGGCACGGTGGCGTAACAAAGACCGCTCAGTAACCCCCCCTGTTACGGTTACGGAGGGGGTTACGAAACCGTTTCGTAACGCCGGAAGTGAAGGGAAGGTAAGTGAAGGGACTACTTCAGTAGATAAATCTACTGAAGATACAGGGCCTCGAGACGAGGACGTGGCCTATGAGCAGTTCGTGGCGACCGCTTCGGAGTTCGGGTGGCCCAAACCTCGAGGGCTGGAACCTGATCGACGGAAGAAACTGAAAGCACGCCTTGGCGAGCACGGCCTCGAGGGATGGCGGCAAATGCTCGAGAACGCTCGAGCGTCGGATTTCCTGCGGACCAAGTTCGCCCTGAAGCTGGACTGGGTGCTCGAGCCCAGAAACTTCCGGAAAGTGCTCGAGGGAAACTACGGCGCGTCCTGCGAGCACTCGAGCGCCGCCCCCTCGAGCGATGAGATCCTGTGGGAGGCGCGGTTCCGGAACTACCACCCAGGCGGCATGTGGCAGGAGGCGACATGGGGACCAAGACCGGAGAGCGGGCGGTGCATCGCACCCAAGCCGGTTCTCGAGCGCTGGCGTGGACGGGTTGCCCAATGAGCGCCCAGAGGCACATCGCGCGGCGTCTGATGGACGAATGGCGCGCCGGTCAGGGGAAGCGGGCCTCGAAAGGCGTTCCCGAGTTGATGCGGGCGCTCGAGTTCATTGCCCAGCAGGTCGCGGACGGCGAATCCTGGAAGGCAAACCCGTCGCCCATCAGCCTGACCCGCAAGCAGGTCCGCACAGCCTGGCACCGCGCCGTGAGCCAGCGCCGCCGTGCCGAGCATGGACCGCCCGGCGGCAACGCCGATGCGTGGTGGGAGCAGATCGACGCCATCGCTAAACGCTGGGGTCTCGAGATGACCCGCGACGAGTGGGAGACGGCGACCAAGACCGCCGCCTCGAGCCCAGCGCCACAGGTGGCCGCATGACCCCCGCGCCCTCACATCTCATCACGCAATGGCGACCGGAGACGCTGCAATGAGCGACTACGCAGGCTGGTCAAAAGAGATGCTGGAAAAAGAGATCAGCACCTTTGCCGAGTGCCGGGATGCCTGCCTGCGGGGCGATTGGGGACCCGACCGCCGACACCTTGCGGAAGGATATGCGCGGCGCGTGGACGGGCTCGTCATGGCGCTGAACAGCCTCAAGCGACCTCCCACAGGTGGCAGCATGACCAAGAGACGTTGGCGGCTTGAGTGGCGCTACGCTCAGCACAGCGGCGCGTTCACCAAGTGGCGCGTGTGGGCGACCTACGCGACGCAGGAATCGGCTGAAAAGGCCGGCCGCGCTCATGAGGAACGCTGGAAGCACGCACTAGGGCAGTTCCGCGTGATCGCGCCCACAGATGGCACCGAGGTCGGTTCACCAAAGGTCAGGCACCCTAAATGAGCGATGAGAGGCCCATCCAATGAGCCGCCCGGACGGTTGGTATTGGGTTAAGCGCACCTCAGACGAGGATTGGCAACCCGCCCGCTGGGC
>Ga0208004_1001173_pt1 | contig 10211 bp, 15 predicted proteins | sample DEB08_DNA_6_FD_184522 | JGI IMG/M metagenome (GOLD analysis project Ga0208004, IMG submission 184522) | Aqueous microbial communities from the Delaware River and Bay under freshwater to marine salinity gradient to study organic matter... | ecosystem: Environmental > Aquatic > Marine > Coastal ...
GGACATACACCTTGGCAGGCAAGTCCAAGCAGTCTTCCTTCAGCACCCGGTTACTGAACCGGTCCAGCTTGTCAGACAGCTCGTCTAGGCGTCGGTAGCCCATGATCTGCTGAAAGCTGCGGTGACCCATGGTCCGCTTTGCGACGTTCGCGTACCGCGCTTGGAAGGCGTAATAGCTGTTAAACCCCAGCGCTTTCTCCGCCAAGAAGTTGCACTGGCTGAACAAGTCCATGGGGCTTTTGGTGATAGGGGAGCCGGTCAAAATACGGCGGTACTTGGCCCGCTTCTGCAACGCAATGATGTTCTTGGTCCGCGATGCCTTGCGGTTTTTGATCGTCGTCGATTCGTCAACGATAACCAGATTGTCCGGGTTCTGGTAGAGAAACGCCTCCGCAGCGTCCATGCCACGGGGCGTAGAGAAGGCTTCAACATTTACTACGAAGACTTTTAATTTGGGATCACGGTCCACGATAAAGTCCTTCAGCTCGTTCTCGAACTTCAATGTCTTAGCCGGTGTCCACCGTAGCACCTGACGCGGTATCCGCTTAGGTAAATGAATGGGAATTTCTCCCTTGACCCAGTTGTCATAAACACCTTTGGGTGCAATAACTAAAGCAGCTTTGACCTTGCCCGCTTCAAACAGAGCCCCCATCGTGTCGATGGCTACCTTAGTTTTACCCGTGCCCATCTCCATGAGAAGTGCATAAAACTCCGCGGCCCACGAGTCTTCAAACGCCTTGCGTTGATGATCGTATGGCTGGGTCTCGTATTCGTAGCCCGACATTTTTTTCCTCTTTTTCAAAAACCACTTGACAAGCTCATGGTATAAGATATTATCTGCATTTGTCAAGGCCCGAAAGGTGCCTTTAACCACGAAAGGAGAAACACGATGAGTGATGACCTTACCAAGTTGATGGAGCAGGAGTACGAAAATACTGTTGCCTCATCGGTAGAAAAAATAGACCAGCAAGGCTTAACTTCGGTAGCTACGTTGGCCAGAACCATCCGCGATAAGGAAGCCCAGATCGAACACCTTGAGTCACAGCTTAAGGAAGAGAAGAAGGCGCTTCTGAAACTCACTGACGAGGACATGCCTGCAATGCTGGCGGAAATCGGACTCACTTCGTTTGTCTTGGACGACGGTTCCACCGTTGACATCAAGCAAACGTATGGAGCTTCGATCCTCGTTCAAAACCGTCCTCAAGCTTACGAGTGGCTACGCGATAACGGGTACGACGACATTATCAAGAATACTGTCGCCTGCCAGTTTGGCCGTGGAGAGGACGATCTTGCCAGTGCCTTTTCTGCGTTTGCGCAGCAGCAAGGGTATACCCCAGAGCAAAAGACAGAGGTTCATCCCCAGACCCTTCGTGCGTTCGTTAAAGAACGTGTGGAAGCTGGTGAAGAATTTCCAATGGAGCTTTTCGGGGCGTGGGTTGGTCAACGCGCAGTTATCAAGCGAGGTAAAAAATGAGTACGAAAGCAGTAGCCAAAGCTGGCAAAAATGAGGTGGCTGTATTTGATGCAGCTATGTTTGAGGCCGATGCAGGCCGTGGCATGGAGAACATGGGGCAAGAAGACTTAGCGCTTCCTTTCCTCAAGGTGCTATCCGGCAACGATCCTGTCCTCGACGAAAACGAAGAGGCTCGTAAGGGCGATATTTACAACACCGTTACTGGTGCGCTGTTCAAAGGTAAAGGCGGCATCCGAGTTGTGCCGTGCGCTTACCAGAGACGGTTTATCCAGTGGGCTCCGCGTGGCAGCGGAAGCGGTGCGCCCGTGGCAATTTACGAACCTTCTGACGAGCGTCCGAAGACAGAGCGGTCCTCCGACGACAACAAAGATTACGTTGTTGGCGGCGATGGGGACTACATCGAAGAGACGCATCAGCACTTCGTTGTTCTTATCAACGAGGACGGGTCATTGGAGACCGCGCTGATTGCAATGAAATCTACGCAGCTTAAAAAGTCGCGTAAGTGGAATAGCATGATGGCGTCTCGGTCAATGATGGGTGCGAATGGGCCGTTTACGCCCCCGCGCTTCTCCCACATCTACAACCTGAAAACGGTGTCTGAGGAAAACTCCAAAGGCTCGTGGCACGGGTGGGAGATGTCGGTAGAAGGGCCCATCGAAGACGCTGCCCTTTACACTCGGGCAAAGGGCTTTGCTGACAGCATCACCGCAGGTGACGTTGTTGTTAAGCATACGGACGATGAAGCGGGCGGTAGCGATACACCGTTCTAAGTAATCGTTGCGGTGGGGCTTCGGCCTCACCGCTTTTTCCGTATGGGGGCAACAATGTCAGTAGAAAAGTTTATGGCCATCTTTGATGGTCTGAAGGAAGCATATGGCTACTTCAAGATAGAAAATACCGGGGCCAATGGTAAGGCCAAGGGCAAAGCTGGCGTATTGCGTGAACCACGGACCAAGGCTCTGTGGGAAAACCATCTCTCCGGCAAAGGAAGTGGTCTGGGTATCATACCCATCAACGAAGACAACATGTGCAAGTGGGGCTGCATCGACATCGACCAGTACCCGCTGGATCACAAGTTGCTCATCGACAAAATCCGGAAGCTTAAACTTCCCCTCGTTATATGCCGGTCAAAGTCCGGTGGCGCACACCTATTCCTGTTTTCTGCCAATTGGGTAGAAGCAAAAGACATGCAGAAAGCTCTGCAAAATATGTCCGCGGCCCTCGGCTACGGCGACAGTGAGATATTCCCAAAGCAAATTAAACTGCACCTCGACCGTGGTGACGTAGGTAACTTTCTAAACCTGCCTTACTACGATCACGAGGGCGGCTTGCGCTATGCCTTTTTAGACGATGGGACATCCGCGACACTCGAAGAATTTTACGGCCTTTACGATAATTTTGTTCAAACCCCGGAAGAGATAGTTAAGCTACAGATAGTAGGCAGCGGCGAGACCGACCTACTGAAGGACGGTCCACCCTGTTTGCAGATACTGTGTAAGTCTGGCATCAGCGAAGGGGGAAGAAACAATGGTCTATTCAACATCGGGGTGTATCTACGCAAGGCATATCCGGACAGTTGGGAATCCGAAATCCTCAAGTACAACATGGAGCATCTTGCTCCGCCGTTACCACTGCCGGAGGTCAACATAGTTGCCAAGCAACTAGACCGCAAAGATTACGCTTACAAATGCAGCGACGCTCCGATCAATTCACATTGCAACAAAGAGCTTTGTCGTACCCGCAAGTTTGGTGTTGGCGCTGCGGTAGCTGGCGCAACCATCGCAAACCTCCGTAAATACAACTCCACCCCGCCCGTCTGGTTTATGGACGTGAATGGCGAACCGTTGGAGCTAGATACCGACGCGCTGATGAATCAAGCCATGTTCCAAAAGGCTTGCATGGAGCAGCTTAACTTCATGCCGCAGTCAGTGCAGAAAACAATGTGGGAAAGCAGGATCAGCACCTTGCTCTCTGAGATGCGCGACAACGAAAGCGCCATCATTGAAGTGGCACAAGACGCCAGCATTGGCGGTCAGTTCTACGATTACCTTGAAGAGTTCTGCCGTCACCTACAGCAGGCGCAGGACAAAGAAGAAATCCTGCTACGCCGCCCATGGACCGATGAAGAGCAGGGCATCACCTTCTTCCGGCTCAAAGACTTTGAAGCCTTTCTGCGCAAGAATAAGTTCTTTGAGTACAAGTCGCACAAGATCGCCCAGCGTCTACGCGACATCAACGGTGAAAGCATAGTGTTGAAGATTAAAGGCCGAGCAGTACGTGTCTGGCAAATCCCTGCGTTTGATAGCGTGGAGATTGACCTTGATCCGCCGCAGTTTGGTAATCAAGGGGAGGCACCGTTTTGACCAAGCCTGAGTTTGCAGACCGCAATAAACAAATTCTAAAAATGTACCAGCGCGGTATGACGTTCGCCGCCATAGGCAGACGAATGAACCTGTCCCGGGAGCGCATACGCCAGATCGTCAGAAAGTTAGAGGCGCAATAATGTTTAGAATATTCGGCCCGCCGGGCACGGGTAAAACTACGACCCTGCTCAACATGGTGAATGACGCACTCGAAAAGGGCACTGCACCAGAACGGATCGCCTTCCTAGCCTTTACACGTAAGGCGGCCAATGAGGCCAAGGAACGCGCCGCAGAGCGCTTTAATCTCGACCCTAAGAAAGACCTTATCTTCTTCCGAACGCTGCACAGTCTGGCTCTCACGATGACTGACATACGTCCAGAGCAGGTAATGCAGGATGAACACTACCGGGAGCTAAGTAAAAGCATTGGCGTGTCACTAGGCAGCGCTAAGAACACCAATTTCGATGAAGATATTCCCACCCTTGTCACCAGCAGCGACCCGATACTTGGCCTGATTAACTTAGCCCGGCTGCGCAAAGCACCCCTGCGCGAGCAGTACAACTTTAGCAACATCGAACCCGACTGGAACACGGTCAACTACGTGGACAAAAGCCTACGCGAATACAAAGACGCGATGGGCCTGTATGACTTCACGGACATGCTCGAACACTTTGCCAAAGGTGCCGACAAGTTCTGCCCTACGTTCGACCTGTGCTTCCTCGACGAGGCACAAGACCTCAGCCCCCTACAATGGGACATCGCCCACATTCTGGATAAGCAATCCAAGCGCATGTACTGCGCAGGCGATGATGACCAAGCGATATACCGCTGGGCTGGCGCTGACGTGGACCACTTCATTAACTTACCGGGCGGTAGCGAAACACTGTCGCAGTCGTACCGCATCCCACGGTCCGTGCATAACATTGCGGAGGGTGTCGTGCGCCGCATTTCCCGACGATTCCCGAAGGTATACAAGCCCCGTGAGGAGCCCGGGAAAGTGGCGCGGATCAACACTATTAACTCCCTCGACATGACGCAAGGGTCTTGGTTGATTTTGTCGCAGGCAGCCTACCAACTTCAGCCCGTCTACAACGACCTCAAGTCCGGCGGCTACCTCTTCACGTACCGCGGCAAACGGTCCATCAGCGAGAAGGTAAGCGAAGCCATCAATGGCTGGGAACAGCTACGCAAAGGCCGCGAAGTGTCCGGAAAAGTAGCACGGATCATCTACAGCTACATGTCTACCGGTAATCGTGTTACCAGAGGTTACAAAAAGCTGCCCGGCATCGACGATACCGACCTCGTGAAAATGGGCGACCTCGTAACCGACCACGGCTTGCTGGCCACCACCGACATGATTTGGTCCGAGGCCATGGACAAACTGCCCGAGACAGACCGGGCCTACATCACTGCACTGCTGCGCAGGGGCGAGAAATTCAACGGCATCCCCCGCATAACAGCATCCACGATCCACGGCTCAAAGGGCGGTGAGGCGGATAACGTCGTGTTATTCACGGACCTCAGCCCAGCAGCCGATGATGAAATGCGCATCAATCCTGATGACATGCACCGCGTGTTCTATGTTGGCGTCACAAGAACACGGCGTAATCTGTACATCGTAGACGCCGAAGATGTAACAAGGAGTTATGACCTATGAAGATGTCGTGGACCGAGTGGAAAGAATACGAGGAAAAGCGCCGCAAGCTGTTTGAAGAAAACGGCGTGGCCGACCTTGCTCACTACCGAGCAAAAGCAAGATGGACAGACCCCAGCATTCCCGACGAGGAAATCGAAGGCATACGGTTTGAGTGGGATAAAGAGCGCAAAGAATTTGTGAAGGCAGACTGATGCAGCGGGAAGAAATCCTACAAAAAGCAGAGCAGATAATTAATGGTAAGCGGGCCGCGGACTACGGCGATGCCTACGAAAACCATCAACGCATCGCTAAATTATGGTCAGTCATTCTTGAAACTGACGTCACCCCCGAGCAGGTTTATCAGTGCATGATCGCTGTTAAGCTTGCCCGATTAATAGTAACACCCGCGCACGAGGACTCATGGCTAGACATTTGTGGCTACGCTGCGCTGGGCGGAGAAGCCAATGGCAGGATTACAAATGACGATGTTCGCACCGAAAAGTGAGTGGGTTCCCCCGCTCGAACTACCGGACATCACGTCGGCAACTAAGATTGCCATCGACGTCGAAACACGCGACCCGAACCTAAAAACGAACGGACCCGGTTGGCCGACCGGGGACGGCGAGGTGGTGGGCTACGCCATTGCCGTGGACGGCTGGTCTGGTTACCTGCCTGTCCGCCACATGGGCGGCGGTAACTTAGATGAGAAGATTGTTAACCGGTGGCTCAAGAAAGTATTTGAGTGCCCGGCAGACAAGATTATGCACAACGCCCAGTACGACCTTGGGTGGATCAAGCAGATGGGCTTTGAAGTCAAAGGCCGCGTCATCGACACCATGCTGATCGCATCGCTGCTCGACGAGAACAGATTCAGCTACAGCCTGAACGCCCTAGCTTACGACCACCTCAACAAGGTGAAGTCAGAGAAGGCGCTCGTCGAAGCTGCCCGGGAGTTCGGTATCGACCCGAAAGCTGAAATGTGGAAGATGCCAGCCATGTATGTTGGACCTTACGCTGAAGGCGACGCTGAACTGACCCTCGAACTCTGGAACTTCTTCTCCGCACAACTTAGCAAAGAAGACCTTTGGCCTATCGCAAATCTCGAACTTGATCTCCTCCCATGTCTCGTTGACATGACCATGCGAGGCGTCCGCGTCGATACTGACCGGGTAGAGCGAACGAGGGATAGTCTGCTCAAACGAGAGCGGGAAGTCCTCAAGCAAATTAAGAATATCGTTGGCGGAGACGTGGAAATCTGGGCTGCGCAGTCGCTCGCTAAAGCGTTCGATAAAGTCGGCATCCATTATCCACAAACCGAAAAAGGCGCACCGAGCTTCACTAAGCTCTTCCTCCAAGAAAACAATCATCCCCTCGCGCAGCTCATCGTCCAAGCGCGGAATCTGAACAAGACATCCGGCACCTTCATCAACACCATCATGAAGCACTGCCACGCTGACGGCAGAATACACAGTCATATCAATCAAATTCGCTCCGACGATGGCGGCACAGTCTCTGGCCGCATCTCAATGTCCAACCCCAACCTTCAACAAATCCCGGCCCGCGACCCAGAACTTGGTCCAATGATCCGTAGCCTGTTCCTCCCAGAAGAAGGGGAGCAGTGGGCTGCCATTGACTTCTCGCAGCAGGAACCACGCATCTTGACCCATTATGCGCATGTATACGGGAAAATGCGAGGTATCGAACTGGACGGCGCGGCAGACTTTGTGGACGCGTACACCAACGATCCGGAGACAGACTTCCACACCATGGTGGCTGAGATGGCCAGCATTCCGCGTAAGCAGGCCAAAACGATCAACCTTGGGATGATGTACGGCATGGGGGTAAACAAGCTCTCAGAGCAGCTAGACATCCCTGTGGAGGAAGCCAAGGGACTGGTGAAGCAATACCATGACCGGGTGCCGTTCGTTAAAGGGCTGATGACAGGCGTCATGAACCGGCTCAACGAGAAATCGTCTGGCGGTTCGCTGCGCTCCATCCTTGGACGCAAGTGCCGCTTCGATCTATGGGAGCCCGATACCTTCGCCATGAACAAGGCGCTGCCGTACAAAGAAGCTATCGACACCTACGGCGCGACAACCCGGCTGAAGCGAGCGTACACGTACAAAGCGCTCAACCGCCTGATCCAAGCATCGGCTGCCGACATGACCAAGAAAGCGATGGTGGACCTGTACAAGATGGGTAAGCTGCCCATGATCCAAATCCACGACGAGATCGCCATGTCAGTGAAAAGTGTTGACGAGGCACACGAGATCGCTAAGGTGATGGAGAATGCTGTTCCGCTTGAAGTACCCAGCAAGTGCGATGTCGAGATCGGACCTTCTTGGGGCGAAGCGAAATAACAACTCCATACTGCTCGACTAACCCCGCTTCGGCGGGGTTTTTCTTGCGTTCTTGCATATTCTCCTATATTATCGTAGACAATCCGGTACTCTGGAGTAGGAATTAATGGATACAACACGCTGGAAAAGCATCCTCGTACCACGAGAGGTGTATGAAGAGATAAAAGAGATGTCAAAATCCGAGGGCCGGACCATCGGTGGGCAGTTGCGCCTTGTTTTTGAGTGGTACAAAGAGCAGGCAGACAAAAATGAACCGGATCGAATTGCAGAGCAACGGTGACATCCACCGCCGATTGATGAAAAACGAGTGCCCGAAGTGCCAAGGGCCGCTAATAATTGTGTCAAAAACGACAAACCGTCTGGAACGGAGGTGCAATCCCTGCACGTTAACCATTTTGGACAGTCTTCCCGGGGCAGAATACCCAAACAACGACGATGTATGCGATTAACTATTGCTTATCCCATACAGATGTGTCTATAATGACCTCGAACATGAAGCCCATGTTCTCCGTAGTTGACTCTGCCCCTAGTATGGTTGCCCCCATCTAGGGGCTTTTACTTTAAGGAGTCGCTATGGAAGCCGATAAACGCGTAAGCGAGATAGATTGGAGCTGGGCCGTATCACAAATTAACAAGGTTGTAAACGAAGCCCTGTTAAAAATTGAGGAAAATGATACGATGGAACCAGATGACAAGAAGCAAAGGCTTAACGAAATTGAAAAAGCATGGCAGAGAATACTCAGTGGCTGAGGAAATGGCGAAAAACCATTTCTTTGAAGCTGCCGAAGAAACTGCTGACCTTCTTGCAGAGTTCGATCAACGCGGCCTTGAAAAAGGCCCCGCTCTTGGGGGAGCCCTGACTCAAATCATCACCCACCTAATCGCCGTGTCGCCCGACACCCCTTCAGCGATGGGGCTCCTCTCCTCTTGTATCGCCAACGCAGCACAACACGCCGAAGGCTTCATCGAAGTCACCCACGAAGCCCCTGATAATATTCACTGATTGACATTATCTAATAAAGTCGCATACAATACCCGGGTAGTCAAAACACGGAGATTGCTATGAAAGACTTACTCACCCTCGACGAAGTGGCACAGATCGCAAATGTGTCAAAACCGACAATCTATCGGCGCGTAAAGCACAACGGCTTCCCCAAGCCGATCAAAGTGCCACGCACCGGGGACCGCGGACCAAAGACCATTAACCGATGGGAACGTGGCCAAGTCATGGGCTGGCTCATGAAAGGCAACGATCCGCAGTGGATGAAGCAGCCCATCAAAGACATCCAAGAAACGGTCAAGACGGTGGACGAAGCTCCGAAAGACTACGACCCCGCCGAATCCATCATCTGGTCCGAACCAGAACCCGCGGACCACGAGCCACGGGGCTTTTGGAATAACCACGTTCTCTTGGCCTTAATCGGTGGTGTGGCAGCCGCAGCAGCATACGCCTTGGTCAATGGCTGAAGACCTCAAAGAAAAATGGTGGGCGTGGCACAAGCAGAACCCCGAGTTCTATGACCTCTTTAAACGCTTCACCTTCCAAGCGATTGGTAAAGGGCATCGCCGCCTGTCCGCTTGGCTTATCGTCAATCGCATCCGGTGGGAGACCATGATCGTCACCACCGGGGACGATTACAAAATCAGCAACGATTACATCGCGCTCTACGCACGATTGTTCATGCACCACTACCCGCAATACGACGGCTTCTTCAGAACGAAACCGATGAAGCGGGCAAGCTTCAATGGAGACAACACATGAAGATACTTACCATCGACCTACACCCGGGCGCAGGCTCGCAAATCCGATACGACAACGTTGAATCGTGGGACTGGGACGAACACGGACTGTCCATCGTCCTCGACAACAAAACCATCGTGCGATTTAACCCGGCCTATGTGATCGCCCTTGTCTGGCAGGAAATCGAAACCCCAGACCCAGATCAAACCGAGCTGTTTGAAGAGAGCGACGTGCCCCCCGTCAAAGAATACGAAGACCGGCTCTGAAGCCGGTTAACCCCTTCTCTTCCTCGAAGTCGAGATAACTTTTGAAAAAATAAAGCTTGACACGTATGCGATAATATGTTAAAGTGCGTATATCAATCGGATGACCCGGTTGATTGGGGCGGGCAAGCCCCACGCTCTTTGACAACTTAATCAACTACGGAGGTTCACCATGAGTGAAACATCAAACCATGTCTTGCCTAACGGCTACACTTTCCTCGCAATCACTTCCGGCTACTATGGCTCTTGGGCCAAAGCAACCGACCCCGTGACTGCAATCCGTGACGCTCACAACGAGAACGGTGGAAAGAAAAATGCGGTCATGGTCATCTACGGTAAAAACGACGAGATTTACGCCGGAGACCTCGGAGGAT
>Ga0208004_1001176_pt1 | contig 10192 bp, 32 predicted proteins | sample DEB08_DNA_6_FD_184522 | JGI IMG/M metagenome (GOLD analysis project Ga0208004, IMG submission 184522) | Aqueous microbial communities from the Delaware River and Bay under freshwater to marine salinity gradient to study organic matter... | ecosystem: Environmental > Aquatic > Marine > Coastal ...
GGAGACTTGCCAATAAGAGTCTTGGGCTGGCGAATCTGCTCCTGCGGGGGAATGTCGGGAATGATAACAGAAGGCTCTACCTCAGGCAGACCATCATCACGCTTACCTGTACGTCCTTCTAGTTTCCCTCCCTCTTCCTGATATTCTTTCAGAGCAGTAATCATCTCAGCAGTAAAGCGACCACGCTCTCCAACTGTGAATCCTAGACTACGCAAATATTGTCTCTTGTCCATTCCAAACTCCATTCTCTAGCATTATCTCTACCGATACCTCTAGGTTGTATTCAGCCTGGGTATGGAATCTAAGATCATGCCCCAGCATCTTTGCCAGGGCTGCATCGTTGAGCATATCATTCTCGTTCCCATATGATCTAATAAACTGATGATCTTCACCATGCATCTCCCAGACAATACCGCCAGGGCCACAGTCAATCTCTAGAAACCTTACCTTCATTACTCTGCCTCCAAGAATGATAGTTGGCCTGCAAATTCTTTCTGCTCCCGCTCGTAGTCTGCGAGAGTATCCATTGGCTCATCACAGTCCCACCAGATAGCATCCCACAGGCGCAATTCGTCTAGCATGTTCTGAGCCGTGATGATGCGACCGTTAGGAAGTTTATGCTGCATAGTGAGAGCATCCTCGTTGCTAATCTCATACTCCCATTCGTCTGGCTTGTCTGCCCAACCTACGATATATGGATCGGCCTCTTCCACAAACTCATCAAAGAATTCCTGCACAGACAACTGAATGTCAGCGGGAATGGGAGGGTAGAAGTTCATAGTAAGGTGCATGGTGATATCAGCCATTGTCAATCCCCAATTCTGAGCAGATACATTGTAGTCTGCATACATCTTCCCCTGCCGCCATGCGGTCAAGGAGGTCAAGGCGCTCTGCCTCTGTCATTAGATCTCCTGAATGTCTACTGAATCTTGTAGGTAGCCGCCTTCGGTAAGCACGGCGTCATCATGATTATACTCTCCGCTATGGAATTTGTCCATAGCATCGTCAATGTCAGCAGCCTCAACATCCAACTGCCACCAGTCCTCGGTAGTATAACTAATTCTAAACTTAGGCATTTAGTTCATTCCCATTCTCGTCCTGATAGATAACTCCATAGGGACCATCAAGATCCTCATAGACCCAATCTTCGATATAGTCAAACACTTCTTGCAGGGTAGGCTCATATGGCTCAACATCATCATCACCACGGCTACCATAGTCGTTCATAGCCTGCAATGATTCTACAATCTGAGTAACGTCATAAGTAACAGTCTTGATAGCGTTTATGCGCTCAGGAAGAGACATAAGGAACCTCCAATGGAATAACAAACCAATCGCCATCTTCACGATCAGATCCATAGTCAATGGCTTCATCACTAGAATCGAACGGTCCATAAAAACTATGACCATCGAAAGCATTACCAAATGCTACTGCATACTTCATTGCTCCTCCTAGAGAACGTTTTCGTCTAGCAATTCTACCTGAATGTCCTCCGCATTATCAAGCATTGCGCCGTTGATGCCAAGGTCATGCACGATCATGTCATATGCCAGATCGGGCGCGGCATCTTCATGAAGCGCAAACACACAAGTAGAGATGGTTGTGTAATCAAATACAAATGTGACTCTGTATGAATTCCAAGTCATAGTGTCAGACATTAGCCACCACCCCAGGAGCAGGCCAGGTATCTACAATGTATCCAAGAAGTCTAACTAGAGACTCATCAAGTGCCGCCTCCATAGGCGTATCATCTGCGGGAGCGAACCAGCCGTAGCCAGTCTCCGTAGCAGAATTATCATCATATACATTACCATCTGAAAAGTAGGCAGAAGTCTCAAACTCTACTCCCCACTTCTGAGTATCTGTGTCATAGAATACAACATAGTGAAACTGCATGATTACTCCTTATCCTGCGTAGGGCTGGGTCCAGTCCCAGGCATACTCCTGAAGAATCTCCTCTACCCTAGCGATAGCCTCGCTCTCATCTTCAGCGTCAATAATGAAACTAACATTCTGAACCTCTACTGAAATATCCATCACTCCTCCACAAAGTTGTAGTAGTAGCGAGTATAGCCAATCGGCTCGGCAGAGTCAAGGGGGTCAAGGGAGGGATGAGAAGAATACTGCAACGTCCCCTTTACACCATCACTCTTACGCTTGACAATACACAGATCATAGAAGAATCCTAGAACCTCATACTGCTCTAGCATCTGGTCCTTGGTAAGCATATTACTGGCTAGCATTGGCATCCTCCTCTGTCATGAGAAACAAACTCTGATCTTCTACCACCCACACGAAACCTGGGCGGGTGTTGGACTGGAGATATCCTATCGCATCCTCATAGGTCCAGTCAAGAGCATCCATCATCTCTGCATAGTCCTCAAAGATAGAATCAGTATTGTAGGCTTCGATATCCTTGGCATACTGCTCCCAATCCATCTCAAAACCGTAGTCATGAGCCATTTCGATAACTAGACACATAAACTCAAAGGACGAGCGATGAGAACCGTCAATCCAACATCCAGTCTCAGCATTACTCAGATTCATCTGCACTCACATTCTCCACGGTGGGGACAATAGAAATGTTAGCCATAATCTCTTCATACAATTCAGGGTTACGACCACTAGCAAGATCGTCAGCAAGTTCCTCCAACTCCTCGCGTGTCATATCCTCATATGCCTCATAGTCATACTCAAAGTCCATAAAGTGACCAGTTCCCTCGTAGATAAGTTCTACTGAGAATGTGATGGTTGCCATGCTAACTCCAGTCGTCTGGGCGGAATCCGCCTGATGTAAGCCAATTATCCAATGCAAAGAAGGTGTCTGTCAAGAAATCCATAGCCTCTTCTGGATCAGTTTCCAAAGTTCCCCACTCCTCCCAACGAACAAAGGCGACGCGGAGGAGTGCAAGAGTTTCATTCGGGTCCATTTCTCTCCTTTCTAGGTACATCTAGTAAAGCGTAGGAAAGAAGAAAAGTCAAGGGGAAGTTCTCGGGAATTCTGGGGAAATTTCTTAATGGTCGTAATTAGATTGTTATGACGGGCCACCCCGCGAAAGAAGATTTGTCAACCCTTTCGGGTGGGCAGTTTTTCATCATGCCCAGGATGTTTGATTATGCGAGAGCGACAGCCTTGACTGCCTTGAGGATGCGACCCTTCTCAGCATTGGTGACAGGATCGAAACCGCTAGCGGCTGCTGCAACATTCTCAGCACCCCGCTCACCACGGCCCTTGCGGAACCAGTCCAAGCGCTCCGTCAGAGCATTGAACGCGCCCCAGGCGGTGCCTGAGATCATGTTGGTGGTATCGGAACCGTAGATCTCCTCAAGAAGATCGACCTTGTTCTCCCACTTCTTGACAGCGCCCTTAGCATCCTTGTCAGGACGCGGGTAGACAGCCTCAACAATGGCATCGAACTTAGCCTTGGTGATCTCAGTCTGAATAAGAGCCTGAGCCTCCTTGTCGAACTCGTCAAGGTACTGATTGGCGAGTGAAAGCGCCTCGCGTGCAGCCTGAACCTTACCGCCCACGGTCTGCGTGTGGCGAATCTTGAAGGACTGCTTCACACCCTGAAGCGCCATGTTCAGAGTGTTCTGGCACACAACACGGACGGGAGTGATGGAAGCCTGCACAGCGGTAGAACCGTCATGCGAGGTGTGGACAAGAAGGTAGGACTTCACAACATCCGAAACACCCTTGGGGTCCAGCACAGTCTCACGCTCAAGAGCGAGAGAGCCGAACACTACGCGACCCTGGCGAATAGAACCAGCGGTCTCCCAGCGGCCACCGTCAAGCAGCGCGTCGCCAAAGTTGAAAAGATCCTCGTTCTGAAGAACGTGGTAGCGCTCGCCAACGGTAGCGAGAACATCCGTACCAGAATCGAAGGGATTGTCACGAAGGACCATGTAGGAAGGCGTGATGACATTGTACGCCTTGGGGTAAGGAACGGCCTCCAGACGGACGTTCCAGTTGGAAAGGTAAGCCGCATCCAGCATCTCCTGGGTGGACTTCTCCTCAAAGAACACGGTGCCAAGACCGTGCCAAGCGGGTTCGCGGAAGGAGGCAAAAGCCTGCTCGCCGTTTGCGCCAACCTCTACTGCGTGTACCATGTGTATCTCCTTAGTCTGATTGAACTGATAGGACTACTATACCTGATGGGTCTGACAGTCTCAAGACTTTTTCTAAAAAATCTGGGGAAAATATTCTTTCATCGTAACTTGACAAAGCCACCCCTGGCGGGGTGGCCCGTTGTACCCCCAACGGGATTCGAACCCGTGCCGCTGCCTTGAAAGGGCAGTATCCTGGGCCACTAGATGATGGGGGCGAGGGGTAGTTTTAAGTCATACCCAGGACATATGCCTAACTCTCAGACCAGTCAATCTCCATCTTATTTTCCATGAAGTCTGCATCTCCATCCTCATGGTATGAGAACTCAAGTCTGGCATCCAGACTATTCTCAAGATCATCCATGTCATAGTTCAGAGGAACACTAACAGTCCCGCTAAATGTGACCGTCACAGTCACATCGTAGTCCTTGCTGATGTTCAGGCCAAAGATATCGACAAGGCTCTGGGAAACATCCTCGTCAATGTAGTCAAAGTTGTCCTTGACATACTCCTCAAGATTGTCGATCATCAACTGCCGCTCATGTGACCTGGCCTGCCAGAAATCACGATCAGCCTTCATGCTAGCAAGAGCGTTATTCAGTTGATCGATCTTAGTCTCCAACTCCTGCATAGTTGGCGGGTAGGGGTGAATGGTACTAACCGATTCAGCGATGGCACCAGCCAATCTATCTGCTGCATCATTCCTATCAAAACTAGGGTCAATCATGTCACACCTCCACCAAGGTCTTGGCGTACTTACGGATAAACTCGTTCAGAGAGAACGTGACAATGGCATTAGTCAGCAGCCCCGACTTCCAATCAGCCTCATAGAGTGTGACCTCGCGGGTTGCAAAGTCAAAGACGGGAACCTTATGCTCGTTGTCTGCAAGGTAGTTCACAGTAACGCCCCAGCCAAGATCGCCAGACCAAGACTCGCCAACCAACTGCGAGATGATGATGCGATTTGCATAAGCCTGGTCGTCAATACGTCCAACATTCTGAACATGGTCAAGGGCATTAGCGAACTGAGCAAGCATCCCTGCGCCTGCCCAATGTCCGTAGACGAAGATGGTGTTGCCGTCATTCTGGCGGAGTCCAAAGTTAGCGCGATCTCCCATTGTAGTGCCTTTCGTTAGTAGGTGGTTATACCTTATCAGATGGGTCTGACATTATCAAGATTATGTGCTACCGTGTGTTTTCACCGTGGCCCAGGCTTGTGGCCTGTCGTATCGGACTAGGAAGGCGGTAGCCACCCTTCCGTGCCCCCAGCGGGACTTGAACCCGCACTCCGGTATGGAACTTGATTTTGAGTCAAGCGTGTCTGCCAATTCCACCACAGGGGCGTGATGGGCAGTTTTAGTGAACATGCCCAGGTTCCCACCGTCTATCGAACGGTGATGCCCTTCTTCAGAGTCTCCAACGCGGGGGTGGAGTCAATGAACTTGCCATTCTGACGAGTGACAATACGAGTCTGGAGACCATAACGGGTATTCCAGGTCTCAAGGTACGAGAACTTCTTAGCCTTGCTCTTCTTGCTTGCCATATTATTTCTCCTTTACTAGTAAACGGGTAGTGAATCAACTACGGCAACAATCTTACCATTTGCCGCTTGTGCAATCAAGTCTGCGCGGGTCTGATTATGGATAGTGATATCAAAATGGGTATCATCGTAGATATCAAACTCCACGCCATGCTTGATCGCTTCAAATACTCCCGCACCCGTTGATGAGCGGGACGGGGTACGAATTGTAGCAATCATATTACCCTCTTTTCAGTTGTAGTACTACTATAGCCTAGGGGTCTGACACTCTCAAGCATTATTTTCAAGAATTCTGGGGAATTTTCTTAATCGTCGTAATTGACAATGTGCTATATAGCGGGGTGCCCCGCCCTGACTAATTTGTCAAGGCGACACGCCCTAGTATTCCTGTTCGTCTACTTGGTCAATGATCTCGTTATATAGTGACTTCAGAATGTATCCCTGATCCATTAGCATACGGATGCATTCCAATACCTCATCCCATGATGCACGCGGCATCTCTACCTTTACCATTAGTCCTCCTCACAATACTTGCAATGATGATTAGGGTCTAGCAACATAGCCATGAGGTGATCAGCGAACTCTAGACTGCTCATACCGCAACGCGCTTACGCTCTGCACCTGTCATGCCACCATAGACATGCGGCTCAAAGTCCTCGTTGCGGATAGCAAACTCCAGGCAATCCTGGATCACGGGACACGTTGCACAGATAGCCTTAGCCTTCTCCACGCGGGAGGTGACTCCACTAAGAAAGATACTGCTATCAGCATCCTTGCACGCTGCCCTATCCGCCACATTCTGATCCTTCTTCCACTCGTTGGTCTCCCGCCGCTTGATGTAGCGACGCTCCTGCTTCTTGGTCATGCTACGGCAGCAGCCAAAGTAGCAATTAGTCTTGTGCTTGCCCGTCTGCTTCCTGCTTCTCAACATGGAAAGATCCTATCATGAGGGTCCGACAACGAATCTCCGACTCGCGCACTATCCGATCAAATTCATCATGAGTGATGGGGTGGTAACTCATAGGAAGTCACTCCTATCTAGAATCTCGTAGTCCTCTATGTAACCCTCACCCTCCGCGACGAGGGTGACAACATAGTCAAGGGCGGCATCACGCTCAAAGAATGAGCATTGGTACGCGCCAAGGCGGTACACCTTGTAAAAGTTCTCCGACATTAGAAAGGCACCTCCGTCCAACGGACACCATCAACGATAATGTCCTCATCTAGATACATCACGCGGGAGTAATCGAAGGCCTGATCCTCTAGCGTGAAATAAATGTCAAGCCACGCCTTCTCAAAGTCAATGCTCATCTTCATGGTTTCACCTTACACTAGGGGTCTGACAGTCAGGCCCAGGGGTTGTCATCGGCGGGAAGGGGGTAGTTCCGTGCCATGATCATGCCACGAACATAGGATGCGCCCTCAACGTCTGAGGTTGCGAGGTCTGCACAATCGCGGCAGATCGAAAGGTTGGTCATGGCTTCAGCGCCACATGCTTCACATTCATTCATAGGTACACCGTATCATGAGGGTCTGACATTCACCGAATCCAAAATGTATACAAATCGGACACTTTTCCTGGGAAAATTCCAAGGTGTCGTAACTTGACATTCCAGATTTTGCGGGGTGCCCCGCCGAAGCGGTTTTGTCAAATCTATCTAAACAATCCAACAAATAAAATTATGGCGGCTACCAAGATCGGAAAACAAAAAACTGAGACAATAAGAAATTGCAAAAATGTTTCCACTCACACTCCCGAAAAGTCGCGTAGCATCTCCCGAAAATTATCTTGCGTTATCTCGTTCACCCTGCCCCTCCCCGAACGATAATCCAGATAAGTGCCTGCGCGGTGCGCGGTGTGATGCCAAACTGCTGCGCGACTGACACGATAGCCTCAGACAGTAGCGCGTACTGAGACTTGTTAGGTGAGTCAGTCTCCATGCCTGCCGCACGCATCATCCAAACGTCAATGACAACCGCGTTAGTGTCGCCTGCAATAGCGCGAGCAAATGCGTTAGTCTTGAGACCATTCAGCGCGTCAAAGCCTGCGACCATCGAAGCCTGAGCCATGCGGAGATTATTGCCCAAGCCCTTAGGAGTCTGCCCAAGCGAGAACGCAATAGCCTTAGCGACGTTAGTGGACCAACGCTCACGCGGCGAGAATGCTGCGACGATGGATGCGCCTACCTCTAGGGTAGTGTCAAGGTTGCGAGCAACCTCCTCCGCAACCTCCTCCGCGTCGTGGTACCAGACAGAAGCCTGCTCCATCTGCGCGAGGGTGGCGGTCATGATAAGGCTCTCAAAGCGAGCGGCATAGGTGGCGTATTCGATGGTGCCCTCAGGGGCGGTAACTGTAATCATGGAATGATCCTAGCACTAGGGTCTGACAATGGGAAGGGGTCGAGGGGGATTATTCGGTAACGAAACGGTTACGATACTTGGCCTTGCGAGAATACTTGGCCTTGTTTTTGTGAGGTTGCGCGGCATTAGAGCGACGACGCTCCTGCACGATACGATTATGCTCCGCGCTACGGCGGTGGCTCACACGATTACTCATAGGAGAATGCTAGCACGACGGACTGACAATGGCAAGAAAATCCAGGGGAAAAAAGTTAGTGTCGTAACTTGACAAATGCTTTTTTCGGGCGTGCGCCATTTTCAAGATTTGTCAAGTCTATTTTCTAATTCTATCTGCAAGATTTTCTAGAGCCTTTTCCATATCCTCTAGAATCTCAAAGTCTGCAGGAGTCTCCGCACATGCCCACATTCTTTTAGCGCGTGTGATTAGTTGCTGAAGATCGTTCCATTGCATCGTGAGATTCAGATCAAATGGGCGGCGGTCTGGAACTTTAGTCATTCGAAATCCAATCCCATAGATGCTAGACCTGTGATCAGTTCCGCCTGAATTACAGGATCGTTCATGTCCTCAGGCTTGAGCCACTTTACCATAGCAGATCCACGCGAATGCATGGTATTGCCTTGCGTGTCGGTCACGAGGAACCAATCATCCTCTAGCGGTTCGATAGCGAACCACCTAGTATGGAGAAGGCCTTTGGCATTCTCTCCAAGAATTCCCTCCACGAATGGGGGACACTCCCGCATGGGAGTGGTAACGATGCGATCTACTGAATCAATCATGCTGACACCTTATCATCTAGGTCTGACAGGCAATCGCAATCGAAGGTAGTCTTGAGGTAGTCCTCAAAGGCTTCCACCGTCATGATGCCCTTGTATTCACGACACGTTCCGCAAACGCGGGTGTCAAGGCTGATCTCGTTATCGCAGAAGCAGCAAACGAGGTGGGAGTGAAGAGTCTTCATTTCGTTCCTTTCTTTCTAGGTAGAACCTATCATGGGGGACTGACATTTGGCAAATCGCAAACCTATACAAATCGGACATTTTCTATGTGATGTATACCACATAAATCTAGGGAAAAAATATGTGTGTCGTAACTTGACAAATCTATTTTCTGGCGCACGCCCCCGCAACGATTTTGTCAAGTCCAAAAAACCCTTATTTTATAAGGGTTTTTCGGCACTCTCGTTTTCGCAGATGCACTCTGCAAAGTTGCCACGCGCATCCGACAACATCAGACGCGAACACTTATCGCATGTGCGAAACATTACTCGCCTCCTGTTCCAAAGTTCTCCATGAACATTGCGAATTCGATGAGCGGAACATAGGGGTAAACCTCATGAGAGTAGTGGTCTGCCAACTCTGGCAGAGGTTCAGTAACCCATTCGCCATTCTTGAAGAATGCAAGTTCGACGGTATGCGGAAAGCGTGCATACGCTCCATCACCAATTGCGATGGATACCTCGTCAGCCATTTGATGCGCGAGGCGTGCCTTGGCGTTGATGAGTGTATGGTTTCCGATTGTTTCTGCGCGGGTAATCATGGCATCTCCTCAATGTAGCCAACGACAGCCATAGCGAACAGGATGCCGAATACGAATAGGAACGCGGTAGCGTGCTGTAGGAATGTTCTCATGAGTTCACCTTAGCATTAGGGTCTGACACCTGACGGATGAGTGAGCGGTAGTAGTCTACACGCTCCTGACGATGAGCCGCATACCCCTCAGGTCCAAGGGTACGGTAGAGATAGCGGTCGGCAGCATAGGCCAGACGGTAGGACTTGGGCATAGGGCGCGGTGCGCCTGTGATGATTGGCATCAGAACAACACCTCCACAGTACCAGCATCGTTCATCCAGAACACATGGTCAGCATCCTTGCCACGGGCACAGACGTACCAACGTGACTGCTGCGGCCCACGCTTCTGAATGTGGTGGACCTGAACGTACTCGCCTCGCGTGGAGGGAGTGGAGATAAAGTCTCCAACCTTTACTTGCTCTGTTGAGATGTGCATCCCAACCTCCTTTCGATACCCTAAGACTAGCATAGGGGTCTGACATTGTGGCCTAGGGCTCATCCCTTGTGGGGCTTATTTGCCTAGGAGTATTTAGTTATAGCGTCAGTCTAGCAGGGGGGTCTGACAATCAGCCCTTAGCCATTTGAGCATCGAACCAATGCTGGTTGCAGTACCG
>Ga0208004_1001182_pt1 | contig 10179 bp, 25 predicted proteins | sample DEB08_DNA_6_FD_184522 | JGI IMG/M metagenome (GOLD analysis project Ga0208004, IMG submission 184522) | Aqueous microbial communities from the Delaware River and Bay under freshwater to marine salinity gradient to study organic matter... | ecosystem: Environmental > Aquatic > Marine > Coastal ...
CCGAGATGCGTCGGGTGTTTAATAACAAACTCGCAGCGGTCAGCGATGAGGGCGAATTAAACATCGATGAAAGCATCGGATCATATGTCGCCAGGTTAAAAGACGAAGGCGCAATAGATGACACTGGAGTAGAAGAGCTTCAGAAGTATATGTCTGCACGGTTTATTACCGGCAATCAAAGCATGAACAAAGTCTTAACTGCCATGAAGAATGTAAGTAATACTATTCTTCTCGGTAACCCTATCTCAGCAGCAACTCAGTTAGGAGACTTGTTTGTTGCCGCTCATAGATACGGCATAAGAAATACTTTGTCTTCTATCCTGGACAGTGTTGCTAACAAGACACAGATCAACTCTTTGTCGCTTGGCATCACAAAGATCATGGCAGAGGAGGCTTCCGATGCTACTGGATTAGCAAAGCTTTTAGACGGAGCTTTAACTTATTCAGGCTTTAGAAAGATGGATCAGGTCGGAAAGGATGTAGCCTTAGAGGCTGCGTTCAAGATGAATAAGAACCTGGTCAAGTCAGACAAAGGCATTCAAAAGTTACGCGAGAAGTGGGGCGATGTATACGGAGTAGAGTTTGACTCTCTTGTTGCAGACCTAAAAGCAGGAGCGGTTACGGATAACGTAAAGCTTTTAATGTTTAGCGAGCTATCAGGACATCAGCCAATATCTCTGCTTGAAATGCCGCTCAAATACCTGCAAGTGCCAAACGGCAGAGTGTTCTACAACCTAAAAAGTTTCGGCCTAAAGCAGTTAGACATGCTAAGAAACAGCGTAGGAGCAGAACTGCAAAAAGGAAACTATGGGCAAGCAGCAAGACTCGCAACCTCATACCTTGGAATTGTCACAATGGGTGGCGCTACCGTCCAAGAGGCAAAGAACTGGATGCAGGGCAGAGGGTTTGATATTACGCGAGTGCCAGATAACTTCTTTGATCAGCTTATGCTGACAGCTATGACCTCGCGTTATGCTGTAGAAAACAAGCTAGGCAGTGGAGATTATATGGGCTTGCTTATTGAGTCAGCGTCTCCTCCTACTACTGCGTTAAGCAACATAACTAAAGATGTTGTGGCAGCAATAGAAGGAGTTTATTCTGGAGAAGGTGTCCCTGCTAAATCAGCAAGAAGCGTTCCATTAATTGGTAGGGCTTACTACAACTTAGTTGGTGGTGGAGCAGAAGCGTTCCTGGAAAGCCGTAAAGATTAACCCCTTGGTATACGCCTCTCCTCCATAGTGGGGAGGGGCTTTCTTTTTAGCTCCTCTTCAATCAAGAACTCGCAGAACTGCTTGATTTTTCTAAGGTCTTCAACCCCACCCTTCTGTTTCCATCGTGAAATGTACTTGATTATCGCACCCTCACAGAATCCTAAGTTATTAGCCAGGATGTAATCGATAGGCTGTATCGCTAGGTCTTGGTAGTGACTTCCTGCTACCTGATAATCTGTTGCCTTCAATGTAACTCCCTCTCGTAAGCTGCTAGTTGTTCTTGGTACTCTCTGTTGACATGCGTTTGAAACTTCTCCTGCATAGCATCACTGCTGTTAATAAAGTTAAGCATGTCCTCTAGCATCATCCCGGTTGTACCTGCTAGATTTCTTTCCATCTCATCGTCACCCTCAAGCAACTCTGCTAACCAATCAAAGACATCCTCTACATTCTGTAGCTCTAATACAATACCGTCTTTAGTCATTGCTTTAACTCCATCTCCCGCATAGCTCATATGCTGTTTCCTTGTTGATTGCTTAGTTTTACGCGAGTAATGTTCAGCCATAATTCTTCCGGACTGTTAAGATCAGACTGATCAACGCATACACCGTCAGTATAGGTATTTGTTTTAGGGTTGATAAACTTCCTGCACTTGGCTGCGAATTCTGTCTTGCGAATCCAACCAATGACAGCCATTGTATTCGCGTCTATCTCTGTACACAGGATGGCGATGGGGGCTTTGAATGCATCAACGCTTTTAAACAGCAGCACTCCTGTAGAATACTTGGTAGTCTTTACGTCAACTCCGATGTCGCCAAGGAACATATCCACTCCCGCGTCTACACCAAAGTCAAACGGGCTAAAGTCTGCCTGGTAAACTTTTGATACTGCTAACTCACCTTTGATTCCGATGAGGTCTATCTCTTGGTCTGTACTGGCCTTATCTTTCCTCTGGTTAATTACACCCGAAGCCCTGGACAACATCGATCTACCATTGGCTGCGCGTTGACAATCAAACAATTCGTTCTTGCTGAGTGTGACTTTTAGCATACGCGTTTCTCGTGGTACTCAATGAGTTTTAAGAATTCTGCCAGGATTTCTTCGTAGTCTGATTTATACCGTTTCACAGGGGTAGATTTCTTTTCTAGCATTTCCTCTACGAACTCCCTGCCGTACATATCCTCCATGTACAAGGTGTATTGCTGCGCTGCGCTACCATGTTTCATTCCCCACATATTGCAAGCCGCACACTGAGGATGAACATTCTCTATCTCTAACGCCCAGTATGATGAGTTACCCTTTGGTATGAAGTGTCCACCCTGCATATCTTTGTAGTGTTTAGTGACCCCACAAGAAACGCAGGAGCAGTTTCCGTTATCATCTGAGGCTGCAATTCTGGCTAACTTTTGTACAGCTTTGTAGCACTCTTGCTTTAACTGAGCGGAAGTCTTGGTCTTGGGTGTAGATTTCCGTTTGACCCTGCGCTTCACGGCTCTAGTCATTTCCAGTATCTCCCATCACGCAAAGAAGCAAGAGTCTTCTCTGCTCGGATCTGATCTTTCTCTTCCATCCTGTCATAGCGCATCTTAAGTAACGCTACACTAAAGTTCTTCTGAGTTACCGGGTAAGTCTTTGCCGCAACTCTAACATCAAATGGAATCTCGTAGTCCTGTTTAGTCTTTATACCCATACAGACCTAGCCTCTTGGTATAGTGTGAGGTGTACTTACGGTGTAGCTCTATTTGCAGAGCCACTAAGGCATTGTATGTCTCCTTTACTTGTTTGTCTTCAAGTTTATCCAAGCCAATCTGTAGCTCGTCAATAGCCTTGTGTATCACTTCCATCATATCGTTACTCATGACTCAACCTCCCGGTATCCGACCTCTAAAATTATTCCTTTGTACTGGTACATGCGAGAAAGCCTACTGACTCGAAAGCCTTTCTTGTAGGCTGCGATTCCGTAGGCTTGCTTCTCATTATTAGCACACCACTTAGCTTCCTCGAGTGCGTCATTAAAGTCAGAGAATATAATCATTTGCTTGGAAACGGTACATAAACATTAAACTTCTCTGATAGATGACGACTCAGTACAGCGTGTACCTTGTCGTAATCCTCCCGCGAGGCAATAGAAGTAGAATCATCGCCGGTAACCGCAGCCTGAATAGGTTTCCATAGGTACTGCTTCACCAGTTCTGTCGTCCAGGGAATCTCTACGCTTTCTTTGACAGTCTTCTTCATATCATACCCCGCGTCATTCAAAGCCTCACCAAGTAGACGGCAGTACACATGCAATGCGTTGTTCTGCGCAGAGGTTCTGGTCTTCCCGGCTTTCCACTTTAGGGTGACGTACTTCTTGTCCTCGTAAAGCTTAGTGATGTGAGCAACAAACGCATCCAGAGATTGCTTGCTGCTTACCACCCAGAACTCTCCCTGAGGTATATCACCTACCATGTCTTTGACTTCATTTAGATCGTCCATCTCTTTTAGCCTCTCTTACATTGAACGCGAGGGCAGGATCTTTATATCCCTTGCCGCCTGAGAACGCGAAAGGTTCGCACTGTGTAATCTTTCCACCCTTGCCGAGATACTTCTCAATATCACGATCTAATTTTTCTTGGAATTCTTTACCCGTTAGCATGTTGTTCTCCTAGTTTATAAACCTGATCCATCGTTAAACCCAGGGCATCACAGATCTGCTTATATCGATGTACCGTCATGTTTCTCTGGGCTAAGGTATGAGAGTAATTAGAACTATGGCAGTCAATCATATCTGCCACAGCCTTATGCCTCATTCCAACCTTCTCGTGTGCTATGCGTATTGTCTTGCCAATGTGAATCATTTCTTACCCTCAAGATAAGGGGGCTTTCACCCCCTGTTTGACTAAAAAGGAAGGTCACCAAGTTCAATCTCTGGTGCGTTAGACTGCATTGGTTTAGCTTCTTTGGGCTTAACTGACAGGCTGAAGAACTTCTTGCCTGACTTAGACTCTTTCAGCCAGGCGTTTAGCCAGAACTCTTGACCGCCTACATTGATCGTCCCGTTGTAATCTGAATGAGTCTCTAGCTCTTTCCTTTCGTTCTTGAATAAAGCCCCGCGGTTAGTATCATCATAATCACTCATGTCTTTCTCCTTAGTTAAAAAACTTTTCTACATTTTGCTCGATCAAATGAACAGCCTGGGTCACACAATTCTCCAATGCTGCGATGTACTCCTCATCACGCTCAACACGAACGATCAGAGGTTTCATAGTCGGGTGATAGGACATGAAGTCCCACCATTCCCTGCCTGTAATCCACAGACATCCCATGACTTGCTGCTTGTATTTAGAGGGCAGTACTCCACCCCTTAAATACTCGACATGCGTAGAAGGAGCAGGACATTTAATCTCAAGACCTCCGTCCTCTCCTATTAGTCCGTCTGGTGAACACCCTGCTGCGAGAGTGTCGTGCAAACAGAATCCAACCTCAGTTACTTCAGAGTCAGTCATCAGTGAGTACAGATCCCTGGCATCAGGCTCTAGTTCTGTACCCCTTATCATATGGTGAGACTGAAAAACCTCTTCACGCTCGCCTGTTAACCTCTCAGCGACCAGTTGATTGATGTAGGTGTCAGCCGATGTAGACCAAGCCCCTTTGGTAGTGACTATCTTGGCAAACATTGACGCGGAAGGAATGCCTAGACGAGCCGCCAACCATTCAGGACTGCCCTGCTCGTTCTGATCAATCCTCATAGTAATCCTCCTGATCTGCCAAGTACTCTTGCCTTTCGCGTTCTTTATCTTGAGGACTTATGTAATCCTCTTCGATTTCTGTGAGGTATCGATCCAGATCTACCATTACCGGGTCTTTCATAGCTTGCTCTCCAGTATTTCTTTTGCTTTAGCAAAGTGGGTTGAAGACAACGAGTCTAATGACTCGCACTTGAATGCCTTGCAGAACTTTTCTATATCACTGCCGGTCTTCTCGATCAGATCAGCAATGGTTTTAGCCTGAGCCTTGGTAACAAACTGAGGCGCAGCCTGTGTTGCTGTGTTGCCATCGTCATCTTCAGCGGGAATCCCTGCGATAGCCTGTAATGCATAGCGTCTTGCATAGGTAATGGCTGACCCGGCAGCTTGTGCGTCCATCTTGCCCAGAGGAATGAAGTACTCCTGCTCGAGCCACTCGCCAGAGGAATGCATTAGACGAGTGATTACGCCTACTGAATTCTCACCAGTGATAGGGAATTGAACGTAGCTCAATCCATGTGCTGCGAATGGCGCTTTGATTGCCTGAATGACAGACCCCAGGTCTGCGTATTTCGATTTGAAAAATGGATTTGACGCACCTTTGATTGCTGACCCCATCAAACCTTGTGCCGCAGCCATTGCCGCCGCCAGGTTTGCTATTGATTCTGACTGCTTCATACTAATGCCCCTTTTGTTTCCCATAAGTTAATTATCTGTGCGTCCTTCGCGTATCGCCCCTGAAACTTTTTCAAAGCAGCTAACGCAATATCAAGATTGCAGTCACAGACGTACCTTGCGTAATCCCGCAATGCTGTGCGTGTTTGATCTTGGAATGATGCAATGGTGAATAGATTACTGGTGTATAGTGAGTCAATTAGATCTACAGCAAATGACTCGCAGTAACCTTGGGTGTGCAATGCGTCCAGTAAGAACGCAAACCCTGTCTCTCGGATAGCCCTGTCAACAAACTCATCTGCCAGGTTATCAGGTAAGTCTAATTCACCATCTGTAATCCAGGTGAATACATCTTCGCGTGTTAGAAACTGCTCAATAGTTGAAATTTTCATATCATCCTCCTCAGAATGTAGTTGTAGACTAGAACAAATCTATGTCATCGTCAACAGTTTTTTCATCATTATCAAAATAAAATCTTCTCGGTCTATTCTCCTGCTCGGTTAGCTGTAAGCTATTGTCATGAAAGTAAAAGTTATATGTCCCTTCCCATCCACCGGCGTGTCTCTGCTTGGCGATGATAAGCTTTTGGTCTTTATGTTTGAGCAAATACTCTTGCTGCTTCTCGTCTAGCTCGGTCATCTTGGCTAGTTCTTTTAGCTGCTTTCTCTTTGGATTTGATGAGGTCAAGATCACGTTGTCAGCCATGTCAGACAGAGTACTAGCGCCGCGAATCGAGTACTTGTCAGGAATCCAGTTATCATCTGCCTGTGGAGGCTTTCTGATATGCGCGACAAGGATAATCCCTATGCCTAAAGTCTTCGCGGAGTGCTGTAGCTTATTCACGAACTCAGTCTCAGCAGAGTAATCCTGAAAGCCTGTTCCGCACTTAGCTAATGAGTCGACAAAGATATACTTGCACCCTAATTCCTTCGCGCAGTAGTTGATAATCGCCAATACTCTCTCGGGTTTCACTGTGTCTAACTGGTCAAAAATAACCAGGTTTTTGTCAGTAAATGCTGTGAACTCGTCAATGAAGGACTCCCCAGGGGTTCCGTCTCTAGCCCCTGCTGATTGCATTAGCATCCGGTACAGTGACTCGCTAGGCTTCATCTCCAGGGACGCGAGGCAGACCTTAGAGTGTTTGAGTAGGTGCAGGATTATCTCTCCGCAGATCATTGATTTGCGCGAGGCGTTAGCCCCGGCGAATAGCGTCAATTCCCCTTCGCGTAAACGAAACGTATCCCATGTCTTCGACCAGGGTAACTTAGCACCCCAGATCTTTTGTCCCTTTGATCGCTCAAGTACCTCATCGCGCCACTTCCCTGCGCTGTGTATCTGTGACGCATCCATCATAGAGGTGAGTTCGATGTACTGATCCAGGTCTAAACCTTGCGGGAGTTTCATAACTCCACCTCCCAGTTTGACGCGGGGGTAGGTGTCTGCTCTTTTCTACGCCTCTCCCATGTCACCACGCAAGCCTTCCATGATTTCATCTGCTCCTTTCCTATCTTCCAACCCCTGGCCTCATAGAATGCCACGAACATCTCCGCGTCTATCCCGTTGTTTCGGGAGTCGCAATAAGCCTTAACCTCTTCGACTGTAGGGGGTATATATTCTTTATTCTTACTTCTTACTTCTATAGTTGTTGCCCTTTGCTTGTCAGTTGCTTGACGCTTGCTTGTCGTTTGCTTGCCCGTATCTTGGTAATCACAGAACTTAACTATTGATATTATTGAGAATTTATTCGTAATCTGCTTGTCAATCATGTGATCATTTTCAAACCAATTTAGGTACTTTCTTAGACGCCGTACTGAGATGCCTAATTTTGCGCTTGCTGCGTTCAATCCGAACACTAATTGACCCCGCTTAATCGTTAGGTTTTTGCCATTAAAAACAGTCACTTTGTCCGTCAGGGATGCCGACATCAGCAGGTAAATCCAGAACTTTAAAGCCTCGGGTTCGTGCCAGATAAAGTTATCCTGGATAGCCCGGTCTAATTTAATCCACCCCATAATATCCTCCTCGTTTCGCTTTATTGATAATTGCCTGAGCCGCATAGATGTCCTGCCTATCCTTCTCAGTGAATGCCACTCCCTCGCGTGACCAGATAGGGACTAATTCAAGCAGCCATTTCGCCGACTTAACTTCCTCCCGCGTAACCCTGTCAGCCAGGGGCTTGTAGTTTTGATCCTTGGGATACAAGTCAGACCACGTTAATCCTGCCGCAGCTAGGATCGATTCCGCGCTACAGTTCTGCGCGAGGCAGTTGATCAGCACCCGGTCATCGTGAGGGCGGTACTTGATAGATAAACTGGGGGACTTGTCAGCATGCGCGGGACAGATAGCCATTGCGGTATCGCCCTTGCGTCTCACTCCCTCCAAACTGGATAAAACCCTTTCAAAATCAGACATGACTTGCCTTTTTCTTGAGGGAGGAGTAGCCTACGACCAATCGCAAACCATCCTCCTCGGTGTATGTGACTAGCCCCCTCGCAAGGGGGGCGACCCTTTACTCGCTTTCTAGCAATTCCCCGTATCGATCTAACCCCGCGTACTTAAGCCTCTCAGGGTGTCGCATCTTTCTTAGCGCCGATCCGTATATCTGCCTAACTCTTTCTACACCAACACCTAGCTCGTCTCCGATCTGCTGATAGGTATGCTCAACCCCGTCCAGGCCATGCCGCATAGACACAACCTTAGCGCTTCTAGGCGTTAACGTCCCAAGCAAAGTATCCGCCACCTCTCTGCGAGTCTCCGCCTCTAACAGCAAGGCAGGGTCGCAAGCCTGTGATTCAATCCTGGTTAACTCCGAGGCATCAGCCTCAATCACCCGCTTATTAGATTTTAACGGCTCACTCATTTGCGCTTCAGGGTATAACTCACTTGGCATAAGGTTGAAAAATTCGCACAACTGCATAAACTGTGGTCGGTAGTCACCGCGGGAATCGTATATGCTTTCCTGTAAATTGAGATACCTACCAATACAAACTTGATGCACACCCGACTGCCTGGATAACTCCGCTGCGCTTGCAATGCCTTTACGCTCCATTGCACTCGCGAGCAAGTTATTCTTCACTTTCATTTCTACTCTGTAATCTTTCAATTCAATCCTCCTCTCGCTTAAAGCTCCGTAGCGGCGATCTAAGCGACTTTATTTGTACCCCTTGTGATGGTATTACTTTGTTATTAAAATCGATTCTAGGGCTGCTACTGAGGCTAGAATCGTATCTATCAAGCCTGGACTATGGTTATTTCTCTGTTTAGCTCTTCGATTGCCATCTCTATGGCCTCAGATTCCAATAGCCTCATGTTTCCGGACTCGTATTTTCTCTGGATCAGACTAGCTCGACCTCTCGCGAAGTCGGCTATGTACTTTTCCTTAGCAGCCTCGGCTTGCTCTGTAGTCCTGTGTTTGAAACCAAACACCCCATTTATCCCGCTAAGTCTGAACATACTACCTCGATATTCTTAAAGTTAGGCCATCCCGCATCGCCGCTAGTTAATTCCCATAAGCAAACCATGTCTCTATAGTTATCCTGGCGCATAGCATCCTCTCGCTCTGTTGCGTCCTTTTGAGACTGTAACAGGACACAGCATATCACCAGGACAATTGTTATTGCGACCGTTTTTTTATTCATTTTCAAATTCCCCTACAAATTGTTGAGCGTTTAATTTCGCCCGCTCTACTTCCGCGGGCGTACAGAGTTCGGCTATCTCATAGGCAAGCTTCAACGCGTCCCCGTATCGATGGCTAGGCGCTGTTATTGCTAGTGCTAAAGCTTTGGTTAGTGCTATTTCGTGCGTCATAATTCCCCCTAGATATACCCAATTTTAATAGACGACTCATCATAGACCGCTATTTTAGCCAGGCCAGTACTCGCTTCAATTTCTACTGTGTACCTCCATTGCGGATCGTATTTTCTACACTCCGCTGCGGCATCAATTGCCCGGTCATAGGGTAAAATTGTTGGGTTTTGCTCATTTATTAACATGTTATTCCCCTTCTCTTTGTGATTCTGTTAATTCTCTACAGTTTACCAAGATAATTTCAGTACCGAACCGGGATATAGCCTTGTAATGCGCTTGGTCTATATCTTGCGCTTTAACGGTTAATGCCATGCCTTTACCGGTTATTAATTCTTTAAGCGTTAATTGGTAAGTATTCATAAAATCCCCTTTAGAGTATTGGTTGTCGGTTTAATCGAACGATTACGCTATCGGGATCTAGCGACCATCGTTTCGCTAACTCCATTTTAACGCTCGCTAATTCTGGCGTAGAAGGTTGATAAGCTTTTATCCCGGTGAACTCGCAAAGTTTATTCCACGTTATGAACTTAGATTCGCCATTCTCTACTATTTCGAAATCGATCATAATTAACCCCTTGTTACTCTTAATTGATTACCATTGCGGATTAGTCTAGGCGCGTCATTATCTGCCTGGTTAAACTTTAATTCCCAATATCCGCAATCCTTGCTTTCGGCGTACCACCCGGCGACTTTTTGCGCTTCATTAGTACCGCGAGCGGATAGGTTTAAGGTTTCTGATATTGGCGCGTATTGATTGG
>Ga0208004_1001184_pt1 | contig 10176 bp, 10 predicted proteins | sample DEB08_DNA_6_FD_184522 | JGI IMG/M metagenome (GOLD analysis project Ga0208004, IMG submission 184522) | Aqueous microbial communities from the Delaware River and Bay under freshwater to marine salinity gradient to study organic matter... | ecosystem: Environmental > Aquatic > Marine > Coastal ...
GACAGACAGCGGCGTACTGTTTGTTGGCCGTGGGCCAGACACATACGACACATCAATCTTGTAGTAACCCGATGCCGCTGTAACACCAGTAACGGCCAAGATTAGACTGCGCGAATCGTTACTTGCTTGTATGTGGAGGTAACCTTTTACAGTGCTGGTCGAATCGTCCCAAGTGTCATACCAACCAGTTTGCGAGTTTGCGTTTCCATCAACATCGTCTATAAACACTTGCGTTGTCGAAGCAACTGTTGAGTTGTTGGTTTTGAGAATGCCTTGCCCCGGGTCGGCGTCAGCAGTGTCAGTGTTGTATTGGTATCGCGTTCCACCACGCGGCCCGGTGCTGCCAGTATCGCCCGTGCTGCCAGTGGCCCCGGTTGCTCCGGTATCGCCCGTCGGGCCAGTCGGCCCCGGCACCGTGGAATCAGCACCAGTCGCGCCTGTATCACCTTGTGGCCCCGTGGGGCCAGTGGGTCCGGGTACGGTTGAGTCAGCGCCAGTTGCGCCAGTCGGCCCGGCTGGGCCAGTGTCTCCCTGTGGTCCCGTAGGCCCGGGCACCGTCGAATCTGCGCCAGTCGGGCCGGTGCTTCCCGTGGGGCCTGTGTTGCCTGTGCTGCCAGTCGGCCCGGTCGGGCCAGTAATCCCGGTGACGCCTGCCTCTATCTCGTCAATCTTGACGGATAGAGACTCAAAGTTACGGGTGCTGCCCGGGTCTTGGACTGTGCGGTGAGGGGGCGTCCAAGGCATTAGGCAGCGTGAAAAGTAACCCCATCAAGAACCCAGCGCGTAGGGTTACTAGATGTCGGCAAGAAATCGTTTTCTCTAACGCTTACTGTCCCATCTGTTTCGATAATTACAAAGGCTGGCTGCGTTGTGCCGTATGAACCTGCCTCAAAAGCAGAACCAATAAGCAACTCATTTGCAACTGGTCTGTAATTTTCCGCAAGTACGCCAATTTCTAAAGCAAGCCAAGTTTCGCTGTGCACTGTTACGCTAGAAAAATAACCTTCCCAAGGAACAGTCACTGCTCCAGTAAGACGCACAAGACCATCAGTGTATTTTCTTGCCGTAATTGTTCCAGCAGTTACAGAGCCATCGTTAGTAAGCGTTGTGGTGGTGCTATCTGGAAGAGATGCAATTTTTGCACCAGTAACAGCATTGTCTGCGATTTGAGCCGTATTTACAGCGTCATCTGCGATTTTGTCGTTGGTAACCGCGTCGTTGACAATCTTGGCCGTTTCGACTGAATTGGACGCGAGTTTGGCCGCACTGACGGTTGCGTCATCTAGTTTGCTGCCATTGATGTCTGCGCCAGAAGCAATGTTGGCATTATCAAGAGCGTTTACAACGGTCTGGATGTCAGACAGCGCAGTCCGTATCTTGGGGTCTTCGTTGGCGTTGGTTCCCCCAATGATGGGAAGGTTTAGGTTAAGAAGGCTCATGGCTCCATTTTAGTCGGTTCGTGGACGGGTAAAGGCAGCGATTGAGTAAATTTCCAAATCTCCCAGTGCTTCATTGTCGGTGATCTTGATTGACCATGCCCGGCCCCAGCCTTCGTCAGGCGTAGGATAACGGCGCTGTGCGACACCCGCCTGCGGCCCAAACAGGCTTCCGGTCAATGGTGGGTCTCCTTCTGCGTCAACATCACCAAATTTTCCATCGCCCCCAAAGTTTCCGCCAGCATCTCCACTTGATTCCCAAGGTATGCCTTCGCCCAAATTTGTGTAGGGGTCGCCAAAGGTCGTTGCTGTTTCCGTGTTCCAGATTCCACGCCCGTCAATCCGAAGTTGTGAAATTCGTTTGTTTAGGTGCGGCTGTCCCCACGCCCAATACGGACCCTGCCAATACGATTCATAGGCTACCTGTGCCGTAGCCGTTTCGTCGTAGAAAGCCAGCGGGTCAAAGGCCCGGTTAACCACAATGTGATTTGGGTTAGCGGAGTACAGTTTTGGCTCGCCCGTTGGGTCAATGAGGGCAAACTGGTTAGAGGCGCACGAATGAATCCACCAAGACTGCGTATCTAGGTTGTACTCAAGCGTGATTTCATTGGTGCTGCCATCGACCGGAACTGACAGGTAATACGAGTTTTCGTAAAACACTGCTGCCGCATCAGCCAAAACAAGAGGCACTGACCGAGCGATTGCCCGGAGAGTCGGGTCAATTTTCTCCGACAGTCTGGTCACGCTTGAGCCGTCAGTAATGCAGACGCCCATGTCCTCGCTAAGGAAAAAGGTGCCCATGTTGGTCTCAACTACTGACCGGGGGGCAACGCAACCAATCGAACTAGAAACTACCCGGTAGGTCAGGGCAGCAACGCTGTCGATCACATAGGTCTTGCGGTTCTTAAAGACGACGATGTACGGGCCAAGGGTTCCAAGCCCAGTAATGATCTCGCCGTCATCTGGTTCGATGTCAAGCGTCAGGTTGGAGTCCCAGTTGCAGGGGTCTGGGGCGTCAAGGTTGTTGTTGAGGCCCGACGAGTAGACTCTTCCGGTGTAGCCCGTGCGGGTGTCTCCGGCTGCCCACAACTTGTCTTGGCTGTAGATCAGCATGGTGCAGTATTTGGCCGGATGGTCAAGGGCCGGGCTTTGGTCCGTGTAGCCAGTAGCCGTCCATGCGCTAACTGAGTTCGATGTGCCGTCCCACTGGATGGGGTCATCAACACCATTTAGCCCGTAAACCGGGCCTTCCGTAATGGTTGGGTCTGAGTTGTCTGGCTCGCCCAACGGACCCTGCACAAATTCCCAGCGCGTGTTTGGTTCGGCATCGGTCTTGAGCGCTACCGCTGCGCCATTGCCTGCAATGCGTACGATGGCGTCATCGGAGTTGTTGTAGTACGGGCCGACGGCCAACAGGTAGTCGGTCGTCAGGTTGACCGCAAAAAGGCTGTGAGGAGCACCGTCTAGCAGAACCGTGCCACTGTCTTGCAGGTCAGAATGCTTGCTAAAGCCTCTTCGCTTCTTAAAGGACCCGAGGGGGCTGGCACTGATGTTCCGGGCGTCCTGACACTCGTTTTCAGCCACAAGGTATGGCCCGGCTTCCGTGTTGATGCCGCCCGAGAAATCAGCGTACAGCGCGGGAGTGCCTGTGGCCATTAGACCGTCCAGACATTCGGCGCAAGCGGGTCCGTACGGTTATCGCCTACGCGCTTAAACTGCGTGTAGTCATCGGTGTCGTACTGGACTTCACCACGGGCCTTCATCAGGTCTTCATCAAACCTAGCCTTGTGGTACTGGGCCGACTGGTAATCGTTTTCCCTTTCGTAGCAATGCCAGAGAGCGTAAGAAACCAGCAAGTGATGATATTCCGATGGTATTTCTGGTTCATCATTTGGTTCCGTGAGCAACGCTGGCAGTTTGTAGTAACGCAATTTCATGCTGTAGGCAGCATCTGGGGTTGGCCACAAGTGAAGGTTGTTTCCGATGACGGTGTACTGGGATGGCTGTCCACTAGCATCGGGTCGCGTCTGGAAATCCATGATGACTTCCTGAAACAGCGGAATGGTGTCCTGATTGCCGTCAACCGTCGTCAGGCCGTAGAGGCGTGCAAAGTCAGCCGGAAGGGCATAGGTCGCTACGCCTACAGAAGTCGAAAAGTCGTAAGCCGTAAACAACTCGCGGAAGTCAGTCTGGGCCGCTACATAGCGCAGCCCCTGATTGAGGATTCCTTCGCGCCCGGTTGAGGTACTTCCCCGAACATAAGGGTCGTACTGGGAGACGGAAAACTGGTGCTCTAGCACTTCAGAGACAAGGTTATTCAGCGTAGCCACGCCTTTATCGTACTACTCGCGTGACTGGATTACAGAGGTCACTGCCTCTTCTGGCACTGCTGCTGAAAGCGGGTCGTCCAAAAACTCTGGGCGAGCGTTCTTGTATGGCTTGCAGTCCTTCCAAAGGGAGTAGACCTTGTGCGTATCGCGGTCCATGTGGCCGCACAGGATTGACCCATCGCACATGGTGGTGCCACCTTGTTCCGCAAGCCTGCGGAAGAAAAACAGGTCTTCGCCTTCTGATTCAGTGGTAACGCCATCGGTCTGCTCTGAGAAGGCAAACCACGGGTCTTCCATCTTCTTCAGGGCATCGACCCGGATAATGCAGCAGCCAAGCCCTGCGCCCCATATTGGAAAGACTTCTCCCATCTTCCAGTCCCAGAAGGTGCCGGTAGTGCCCGGCTCCCCGCCAAAGATCAGCGGCTCTGGTGGTGCAGTCTTGGTTGCATAGACGCCCGTGAGCGCGTCCCAGTCGTCGTTTTGCTCCATGAGATAGATCATCCGGCGCGGGGCAAAACTGGGAATCAGCACATCGTCGTCAATGAAAAACAGGTACTTGCAGTCCCGGTCGATGGCCGTCTGGGCCATGTTATTCCGGGCAGTTGCAATCGGAATCTTGACCAGACACAAGGTGTGCCGTTCTGCTGAAACGGGCCACTGCAAGGCTCCGTAGGAATGCGCCCAGAGGATGTGGACATTGCCGCCCGACGGCAAGCCAACGGCAATACGCAGTTCACTCACCGGAGATGTCCTTGCTTACGGCAATTTTGGTCTTCATCCCAAGGTCCTTTCGCATTGCAAACGCCAACTCTTCTGCGTTCATCTTGATCTGCTCTGAAAAGTCGGCCTCACGCTTGGCTTCTGCTTCTGCGTTCTTCTTCTCCAATTCGTCAGCAAAAGAGTAGCCCGGACGCTCGTTAAGCCACTTGATGCGCTCTACATCTTTGATGATGCGGCCATCCAGTTTCTGGTAGGTGGCGACCATGTAACCAGTCCCGGGCGGGTCCTGCTCTTCCCGGGCATAGACGACATAGTATTCGCCCTTCTCGCTATAGCGGAGATGCAACCGGGGGTCGATCTCCTTCAGTCGCTTGGCAATCCCCCCGGCATCTTCCGTAATGAGATGCAGTTTGCCGTCTCTCCCTTGCCGTATCTGCTCAATGGTGGCGGGTTCTATTTCCCCAGTCCAAGACATAGGGAGATACTACGGACTACTTAGGACGCGAATTCTTCAGTGCCTGTGATCGCGCCCGGGCCTTTGCCGCAATGGCCTGTGCCTGTTCCCTTGTCTTTGGAACCGGTTGCCCCCATGCCCGGGCCATCAGCGCCAAGCGGGTCGGTTTGCCGTCTTTGACCATCGGGCCACGGGGGTTGGAGTAAAACCGGGTAGCCCAGTTGACCCAGCGGGATTTGTCTGACCTAGAGGCTGACCCGTAACTCTTGACGCCCGGCTTCAGGTTGGAGCCTTTGGCGTTGTAATGGGCACGCCCAGCAGCGGTCAAACCGCCCTTTGGGTTTTTGTGGACCTTACGCACCGCGCAGGTTCCGAAGCACGCGCTTACGCATCATCGCGTTCTTCATCTTGTCCTGCGCTGCCGCCATGCCCATGCCGGAACCGCTGTTCGGAGCCATGGGCTTCTGAACGCGCATTCCGCCACCAACTGGCTTGTATGCCTTCTTGTTCATTCCGTACATCTCAGTCTCCTTGGGTAGAAAAACTGGGGGCCGGGCCTAAGCCCAGCCCCCTAGTTTCGTTAGGCCGTGACGCCCGGGTTGTCGTCGGTGCAGTACCGGAGCCTGCCCAGACGGTTCGGGGCGACAGCCGCGAGAGTCGCGTACCAGCCCATCCACGCCTGCCAGACCGCTTCCTTCTGCCCGGCGGTAGTCCCGTCCTTCAGGTGGAAGACGGTCCCGTCCTGCGGGGACTCAAGGAAGCCGGGACCCCACTGCTGGAACCAGCGGAGAGCCGACTTGTCGATGGCGAAAACGCTGCCCTTGGGAGCGTCGTCGTCAATGACGACCGGAACCTCACCAGCGCCGGAGGCGACCATGATGGCCGAGTAACCGCCGTGAATCTGAACGGCCTCCTTGTTGGTGAAGCGCTTGGTGGACTGGAAGGTGTCAGCGAGCCTGCGGCGAATGCCACGGGTCGTAATGAACACTTCCGTGTCACCCTGACCGGTCTGACCAACATCGTCCGAGATCAACTCAAACGAGGTCTCACCAGCGGTGGCCGAGGTGCCGGAGGTTCCGACATCACGGACCTGCGCGTTCCAGAACTCGTTACCTGCGGTAGACGAGTCAATGGAGTGCAGCGTCCTGCTGGTAGCAATGATGCTCTGCAGCCCTTCCATCTCGTTTCCACGCGAGCCGGAGAGGTAGACGCCGTACTGGCTGGCCGTAATGGTGCCAGTAGTAATCGTCGTGCTCAGAGTCACCTGCTTGGTCGTGCCGCCAACCAGCGCCGTAACTTCAGCGCCAACGACACCAGCAGCGGCGTCGCCGTCGGTCTTCCGGCGGATGTCAACCGGGTCACCAACATGCAGGTACTGAATGGAGTCAACAGTCAGCGTGTTGGTTGCGGTCGTAATGGCCGTTCCGAAGGTAGCCAGAAGGCCGTCACCGGTTCCGAAAACCTGCCGGTTGATGTCCTTCTTCATGTCCTTCGTCGCGCCCTTGACTTCCGCGTCAAGCAGTTCCACGAAAGCACCCGAGTTGGATGAAGTGGCCTTGATCGCCGCGTCGGTCAGTTCGATTCCCTGATAGTGCCGGGTAATCGGGATGATTGCGTCCTCCCACGACTGCTTACCAGCGGTCGGGAGCACACCGCCGTCGCCCCGCGAACCACGGCCCCGGTTACGGGACTTGTGGACCGGCACGATGGCCTTGCGTCCGTAGTGATCGACAGTGAACTCAGACTGACGCTCAATCTGGTCGATCATGTAGGACTTGTAGTTGAGTTGTTCGACAACCGGCCCGACATACAGGTCCTTCAGGATTGCGTCGGCGGTAGTCAGATTCTGGGTAGCCAAGGGTTTTTCCTCCTAGCCAGTTAGTTGGGTTTGCTGGTTAAGGCGTTCCAGAACCTTCTCCTTGACATTGGCCGAAGTAATGGCATCAGGGGTCATCGCGGCTGGTCCACTTCCTTCTGGAGTGCCCGGCTGCTGAATCTTCTCCTGAAAGAGGTTTGCTTCACCCTTGCCCACAAGCGACTGGTACTTCTCAAAACCAGCCTGCACGGGGTTGTCGGCCTCAACAAACATCTCTGCCAGTTCCAAGACCTCTTGGAGAACATCATCCGACAGGTTGTGCTCTGACTGCAGCGCTTCGATCTGCCCGACTACTTCTGCTTCTGCAGAAGCGAGGGCTTCCTGTTCCTGCTGCGTCATGGCCTGCTGCTCTACAAACTCAGCAATAGGCCCAACCTGCTCCGCTATCTGGTCAGCAAGCAGTTTGGTGAGTTGATTCCGGTCGTAGGGGTCAAAGTCGTCATCGACATCAAGGTCAGAATCAGACTCTTCACCGTCACTCTGGCCTTCGTAAAACCCCAGAGCATCACCGATGGAATCCCACCATTCGTACACTGCCTCCTGCGCCTGCTGGTCACCCTGCTGGGCAGCCTCAAGCGTAGTAGCGAGATTCAGATAACTGCCGACTTCCTCAACATCACGGTCAAAAACACCCAGTTCGTCAAACGGTTTCGTGCGCTCAGAAAGCGACTGGAAACGCTTGGTGAACTCAGCATCCTGTGCCTTGAGGGCCGGAATTACCTGTTCGTGGATTTCGGCTGGAACGCCGTCAAGAAACGCCGTGTAAAGGTCGTTTCCTTCTGGTGCGTCAGCGCCTTGGCCCTCTACGGGCTGTGCGGCTTCTTCACTCATTTGCTTCCTTCCGACTGTGGCTTACGCATACCCGGCTGTGGCAACCGCCGCTACCCTTGGCCGAAAATATGGGCTTGCCCTTGGTCATTACAGACCAAAGGGTACACCAGTCAGTCGGATATTTCCGATTTACTTGATTCTTCTAGTGGATGGTGTTTAGCAGCCTCCCAGTCACCGGGGGATGCAATTTCCATTTCTAGGCGCTGTAGTAAATCGGTTACTTCAGGTGAAGGAGGCCCGGATTCGATGAAAGCCCGAAGCGCGGCCTTAAATTCCTGTTCAGGAACCATCACCGTTCTGAGAAGCCATGCGAGACATTGCTGCTTCTGCCTGCTGCTTGATGATCTTCTCAAATTCCTGCTGGCCCGGAGAAGGCTTGTCTTCATGGCGTGCAGCCTGCGGGTAAGGGACACCGGTTCCGTCGGTGTACTTAGCGGCTTCCTGTTCGCCCGGAGACTTGTGCCCGGTGTCGTTGTATCCCTTGAGAGAGTCGCTGACCTGCTTCAGCATGTCGGCAGCACCGTCGGGCAGGTCCCGGGGCGGGTTCTCCATGAAGTTGTTGAGCGCGTCAAGGAACTTTGCGGTATTTGGGTCAGGCGGTGGAATGCTCACTGGTTGCCCCCTTGGGGTTTGATTTCAGCCTCTGCGGCCATTTCTTCTTCCCTGAATGCTACATCCTGTTCCTGCGCCATCATGTTTTCGGCAGCGTCACTCTGAACCTGCTGGTCTACGCGACCGACGAGGTAGCGCCTGTGTTCAGCAACATGCAGGTCGAAAAGGCCCTTGATGTTCTGGGGCAAGTAGTGGTAACGGTGGGACTTCTGGAATTCCGTGTGCTCTGAGATGTGGAATTCGTGGTTATCGAACGCATTGATCGGAACGATCTGGCCTTCGATAAGTTGCCGGTTTTCACGGTTGACCTGCTTGGCGTCTTCACTGAAGCCCTCAAACAGCCTATCCAGACCGCCCACTTCGTAGTCCTTCAGGAACTTACGCATGTTGCGCTCGTCAATCGGAACACCGTACTGGAGCATAAGAGCCAGCACTTCGGTCATGGCAGCCTGCTTTGCGGCCTTGGAGCGGGGCATGGCTGACCCGGCCTGTACTTCGACGCTGGGGTTGGCTCCCAGCATCTCGCCCCGGAAGGCAAAAATGTCCCAGTTACCGTCGTCTCCGGCGATACGCATGATGCGCTGATCGGTGTTGTACTTAGCCCGGAGATTAAGAATCTTGGTTCCCAACTCAGCCAACGACTGCTCCATCTGCTGGATTTCCGGGCCAAGACGGGTCTCATCTGCTTCCTGCAATAGGTTGATAGCCGACGCTGCGGTCACGCCCGGGGGGACAGTTGCACGGGAGACTTCGTGCATGCCCGAAATTTCCTCAATCGACTTCTCAATCCTGACGATCTCGTTTTCGACATAGGGCGGGATGGAAGGCGGCTCAAGGTACGATGGTGCCGGGTCCTGCACGGTTGAGTCGTATTCGATGATCTCGCCCGGTGCTCCCTCGTACCGGACATTGGCCTGACGGCTCTTCATCAGTGCGGGGTTACCAAGTCTCCGGGCGTTTTCCTTGATCTGGGTCCTGATCGTGTTCAGGTCCTGCTGGGGGCCGCGAAGATCGGTAGTGACAGCGTGGCTCCAAAAGCGCCCCGGGACCCGGACTGAATCGAACTTGACATAGGGCATCGGGTCAAACGGCTCTTCGGAGACCAGCAGGGTTTCATTGGCCCAAACTGCCCACCAGCCATTGGGGTACTTGGACGAAGGCTTGCACCAGTATTCCTTGACCTTGACACCCCTGTAATTAGAGGTCGCGTCACCAAAGACCTGCCCTCCTGCAATCCAGCCCTCTGACAGGCCGGTTGGGATGTCCGAATCGGCGGTCGGCTCAAACGGCTCGCCGGTCACGGTAGTCGGGTAGCGCCTCCGCACATACTCAAGCGAACGGACCTTCTCTTCGATCATCCATTCGATGTCCTCCATGGAGGTAGCCAGAGGGTCGGGGTACATCTCAAAGACGCTCATCACTTCGACTACTACATCGCCCTGTGCAATCTCTTCCGTGCGTACCTGATTCATGAATTCAGGGTCGGCCAGCATTTCCGGCGGCAGCAGGTCGATCTCGTCAGGCTTCAGGGGCGTTCCGTCTGAGGGGTTCATCAGTGGCCCGTCAGGACCCGCGAGGTACTGCGTTTTCTCGCCCTTGCTCTTATCCCAAAACACCTTGAGAAAGCCGTTGGCGCAAATATCTGCCCAAAGCAGCGCGGCAAACAACTTGCTCTGCAACTTGAGTTCTACCCAGTCGTTTTCCAGCACGCGCTCCGCGACCCGGGCGGCGTCAATGGCTGAATCATCGGCAGTCTGCGGCGTAGCCGAAAACATCGGGCGATTCTTGGTCTTGCGGGATACCCGACTTGTGATAACTGGGGTGATGCGGTTATCGGTGACCAACTGACGGCGCGGGTCGATCTTGGGACGGGCTACCCGTCCTCCGGCGTACATGACCCACTGAAGCCCGGCAAAG
>Ga0208004_1001188_pt1 | contig 10168 bp, 3 predicted proteins | sample DEB08_DNA_6_FD_184522 | JGI IMG/M metagenome (GOLD analysis project Ga0208004, IMG submission 184522) | Aqueous microbial communities from the Delaware River and Bay under freshwater to marine salinity gradient to study organic matter... | ecosystem: Environmental > Aquatic > Marine > Coastal ...
ATACGGCATTTATCCACTATCAGACGCAACGATATACGAAGCCAGCGAATCAACAATTCCAGGACTAACTAATCCATCCACTATCAACACAGGATTGGATGCTATATTGGATATAAGCAAAACATTCGATAGCGCAGAGCAGCCTTACAACAGCAGAGCATTGTTGAAGTTTGATCTAACGACAATATCACAAAGCATCTCTGCAGGCACTATAAGTAATCCGAAGTTCTACCTAAATTTATATACCACAGAAGCGGACGAGATTCCGGTCAACTATACGCTATATGCCTACGCAGTATCGCAGAGTTGGAATATGGGAACAGGGCGTTATAGCAACATACCACCAACAACCGATGGTGTTTCTTGGAAGTACAGACTTAATTCAACCAACACTGGCTCAGCCTGGCTAACCGGATCTTTTGCAGCAGGAAGCACAGGATCTTCTGCATCGAATTCTGGAGGAGGCACATGGTACACAGCATATGAAGCAACACAGTCATTTGAGTATGAGACTACGGATGTGCGCATGGATGTAACAAATATTGTAAATGCGTGGTTAAATTCGACTATCACCAACGACGGGTTTGTTGTAAAAAAATCAGACACAGATGAAGCAAGCACGGATACCTTTTTGAGTCTGAAGTTTTTCTCAAGAGATACGAATACGATCTACTCACCAAAATTGCAAGTTGCTTGGGATGATAGCAGCATAGCGACTGGTTCGCTATCACCGTTGAGTGATATCTACTCAAGTACGGTTTACATTAAAAATAACCAAGGCGGATACGTTAAAGACAGTAGAGTTCGGTTTAGAATTGGAGCAAGAGCTCAATACCCAACCAGAGCTTTTGTAACCCAATCAACATATGTTACCGCTAACAATTACCTACCAACAAGCAGTTATTATGGTGTAAAATACCTGGACAAGGAGGATTATGTAATTCCAATTGACGAAAATTATACTAAGATTAGCTGCGATAGTGAAGGTAACTACATAGATTTATGGATGGATGGTCTACAACCTGAGGTATACTACAGATTTGTATTTAAAGTTGTCGATTCGACTGGAACTTTGTATATTGACAAGAAGCGTGATTTTATCTTTAAGATTACTAGGTAATGTTCAATGGAAGGGTTCGTATCAATCTACCTCAAACGTCCTCACTCAATGAGGACTTAACTGTATACACACTATATCCAGGGTTACCGGCAGAGCCTCCTGTAATATTGCGAGAGATTGGATCTTACTTCAGGCCCATTGCCGAAAAAAAGCCAAACACATATGGCATCTTTGTTGATGAGAATAATACAATAACAACCATTGTAAACCAAGACCTGCAACTGCAGATCGAAGCCTACAGCAAGATTGATATAGTCAACGGCCAAGTCACAACAAAGATTGGAGAGGATGAGCTGAAATATGTTTGGAAAAGAGATGGAGTGGTTCTACAAAATACAAGTAGAGTAACAGTCGATCGTAATAAGATAAATATCACTGAAGCAAAAGTACTTGACAGCGGAACATATACGTGCGAGGTAACAAATGATGTTGGCACGACTATTAGTGATACGCTCACACTCACTGTACAAGAGCCAACAAGTGTAGCAGGCCTATATGAAAACTTAGTGCAAAACAGCAACGGAGCTCAGCAGCTGCAGTCCTGGACTGAAGTATCAACTAAGGGTGGTGAGATAACAACCAGAACGTATGTAAACAATAGCAACAACACGGTAATAACTGGTAATCCGGCAAAAGATTCTAAGGTGCGAGATTACGTCTACCCAGATCACTTTAATCAAGTAGATTTGGATAGAGAGTTGAGTCAACTGAATGATGTTGATGAGGTAGCAACCTTACAGGAAGCTGCAAATCGTGGAGCAACGGCAAGAAGTTTACTTGGAAATTTAAACTATTTCACTAGAACACCTATCACCAACTATGATCAAGATGGTAGCAAAAGAGTACAGCTATATCAGGATATCGATGTTAGTGGTATTCAAAATTATATAAGAGGTGCTGTTGGCGGGGTTGAAGGAATTTCTATCGACTTTCAATGCTTTGTAGGCAACAGCATCAGTTACTTCTTGAATAAGAAACTACAACTACCACCGGCTCCAGGAGACAGAGTACCAGTAGACACCTATGGATTTCAGTTACAACGACCATTACCACGATTGCAGGAGAATAACGCTGAGTTTGTGGAGGTAAGAGCTGAGGATTATACTAAGGTGTATGTTGAGGAATACAACGGTGCATCGCTCATCAAAGTACATGGACCAATAAATGATCCATACCGAAGCAGAGCAATAAAAGACACGGCAGTAGCGACGAACGGACAGACTTACGAAACTGGAGAATTGACCTACGAGAATGCATCATTTAACGAGCAAATCGGTAGAACAGATAACTTGTACAATTATTTTGCAGATAATGGCATAGATCCCAACAAACACAGTCTAGGACAGCTAATCTTCCTACGACAACTGCAGATACCCAAACTTGATGAGAATACGAACACGATTAGAGTGAAGATAGTATTTGAGCATGAAGGCTTTCAGCAATTCGAATTTGACGCTCCAGGTGATCCAGTTAAGAGATTTAATACAAACACAATACTGCTAATGCCCAGCTACACTAGGGATATAGCAACAAACAAGAGCAGCAATCAAGACTTCGTAGTAAACAACTATAAATTCAAGAAAGCCGCAGTACCACAAAACCCAACACCAGCTGACGTGTTTCCGCTATACGGGCAGCCAAGACACTTTGCAACAGGGTTCTATTTATCAGCATCGCCCATATTTATAACAAGCGGTCAAGTATCGGTACCAACTGTTAATGTGGTAGTTGATACAAGCAATCCGACGGGTGTAAGTAATCTAGAAGGAAGGCGTGAATTTGGACAAATAGTAGAATGATAAGAAGATATCAAAACGAACGAGCAGATATAGTAACGGGTATTTCTGGCAGCAGTGGAATACTTGCAGATAGGTCGTTTACGACATTCACACTGCTACCGAGTCTAAATCAACCACCAACAATAGGTGGCCAACCTATAGACAACATTACTCAAACGACATGGGCTGATCAGCTAAATGGAGAATTAATATACCAGGATAAGACCACGCTATTTTTCAACAATGTCGTAAATATTGTCGAAGGAACAGCCTTCAGCATATCCACCATAGCAAACAATCCAGCAAAGTTAAATACACAAGAGGGGCTAACTTATGTGTGGAAAAGAAATGGATTAATACTGCAAGGTAGTCGGTTTGAAAACACAAACACCCTTATATTCGAATCAAATCAGGCAGTGATAGACATATCAGGCATTTATACCTGCGAAGTATCTAATCAATTCGGTACTACAGTAACAGATCCTGTAACCTTAAAAATAGTCAACCCAGATACAGAGGTGTTGTTTACCAAGAATATTTTGCAAGACGGATCTGGAGATGCTAATCTAGAGGAGTGGGTGCAGGATAGTGATAAGGTGAGACCTTTTGAATTCCTAGATTTCTACACGACAAGAGGATTTGCAAGTATAACTAAAAATGGATTCTTTAGATTCTCTAACGATCAGCAAGCAGACGAAGCTCAGTCAAAGCTAATAGGTAATGATAACCCATCGCAGCCTTATGCAGCATTCTTTCCTAGTCCAACTCTAATCGACAACAATACACCGTACAATCTGATTGAAAATATATCACCATATTACATAGGTGTTGCACCTTTCGAATACGGAGATCGAAATCAATATGCAATAAGTCAGGTGATGCCTTTAGGTGATTATTTTGACTTCGTAGATGGAGCTGCATACGGAATAGACGGCTGCAATTACGAACTGTTTCATTATTTAGGTGCTGGAATAACCAAGTATGCGCTATCTTTTAATGGAGGGTTGGAAGTACCATCATCATATCAGCCAACGGATGAAATATTCCCAGATTCTGAAGAATACTCGCAAGACATATTCGACATTGATCTGGTACCAGCTGGTTATGATAAAGTTGATGGGTTTATCCAATTCACAGACTCAGAAGGAAACATACTAGCCAGAGATCTATTCAATCAACCGTCAATAGGCGATTTGGCAGCCATAATCAAACCGCAGATAACATCAGCACAAGCTAGGGAGTTATTCCAATTAGTACCAAACAGGAAAGTGGATTTTACCAAATTAATAGACAGCTTATTCAGCTTCCCACCAGGCAGCGATCCTGCACCAAATGCGTACAGCCCATATTGGAAACTACCGTTTTTTAGGGTAAGCAGCAACGACGTAGTTTCAGGTCTAGAAACCGCTCAGGGTAAAAATGTATATGATATAGAGTGTGTTCCGGCAGCTAATTATACCTACAATATTACGTTAAAACTTGAGGGCCGATCTAAGCCAATAGTACTTAGACATAAACCAGATGGTGATCTGATATCGCAGTATCAAGATCGAGAGCCTGGATTACTAAACACCCTAGAGTCTTACATTAGAAACATGAGATTACGCTTACTGTTAATGGAAGTTACCATGGATGCCGTAACATATGGTGTTGATACAACAAAGCCTACACCAGAGGAATATAACAGCGTACAGACGTTAGGTACACTACTCTGCTTATATTTCACAATGATAACCACAGCAGCGGAGTATGAATCTCCAGCAGATCGGGATTTATGGGACTTTAGTAGAATAAGAAGTGTGTCAAACGAGCTATTGGGGTATGCTGTAACGGAGCAGAGCTCAAATGGTAATGGCTACCTAGATGTATTTGGTAAGATATGGAGAAAGTACGCTGAGGCCCGCGGAGGAGTGAATGAGCCAGGCATCGAAGAAGATTGGTTATATATTGTAAGTTATCTTAACTCAGACTTCAGATTCAGAAAACTATCAACACTACTATATGGTAAGCTGTTTATATCATCTAGCAACTTCAGAATTGATTTTGGTACCAATAATATAGTAGTTGCAAATAGATTACTCAATGGACTGTTTCCAAGACTACCATTTGCAGATCAGCGCAGACTTACTGCAGATTATTTCAAACTCATACAACAAGATACATCAGCAGAAGATGCACCGTTTATACCACTGAACATCAATCCACAGACGCAAAGACTTGGTTTATTTGTAAATGCAAGTCCTAGAATATACGGCAGCTATACAGCCGGCGGAGCTGCCTTTTTTGGGTACAATCTAACAGGCAGTGTACCACCTGGGTCGAGAAGTGCAAACGTGCAGTATAGGTTTACAACAGACGTAAATACGGCTATTGAGCAACCGGAGGATTGGCCAACATCTAGAATAACTCTAGACGGATATAGCGTATATGGCAGCCCTAGAATGGGAGTTGCATCATCGACATTGATAATGAGACCAGTACTAACAGCTACCGGTACAGCGTCGAGTCTTATACCAATACCCGAGAATAATATATGGTACAGTGTAAGGCAGAGTAATCAGCAGCCGCAAACAATACCATCGCAGGACATCCTTGATATTTGTAGGAATAGTGTGCAAAATTACTTCCAGACATTACCAACACAAAGCGTACGCATTATACCAACCTTACCAGAAGTGCAACTATCACCATACAATCTCATTATGAACTCCGCGATTATAAAGTCCAGAGAGCAGAATGATGCATCAGATCAGCTAGATGATCCTAATTCTTTAAACATGCGATTGCCGACAGGGTCGTATATCTCGAATGGGTTTCAGATAAGGGATGAAGCTGAGCTGCCTGCAGATGTTTTGCGGGTAATTGACAGTAATATCACAACAAGAGCATTACTTGACCGATATCAGCAGTTAAGTTTACTAACATTCTAATACTTATAGGTATAAAGAGATAGCATGCCAAATCCAACTAGATTAGAAGAATTAGCACAGAGCTTTAGGACAAGACAGGAACAAGCGCAAACAGTAACTAGCTCGTCAATTACGCCAGTAAATCAGCAGACAGTTACAATGGATGTTGAGATGGTAAATAATGTCCCAGGATTTGGTACATATCCTAAGAGCCAAGCAGCAAACCCAAGCGATACAGTACTATTCGATGTATACAGCTATACTGGCGTATATTTGGAATCCGACTTCGGTATTACCGATTTTCAATCTGATGGACCAAATGTGGCGGTATTTAATGTCACACAAGATCTGGAAAGGCTACAATATATAAACGGTAAGTTCCAGGTACAGTATAGGTTTCTTAGAAACATCTTAGGCGCAGGAAACGGTCAGAAACTTACGATTGCAGAGATATCTAGCGACAGATTAGAAGCGAGGGTAATTCCAACATCAAATACCTCAGCCGAATTTGTAGCATTTAAGGATTTTTTCCAGCAAGGAATATTCAACCTCGACAAATCAAAGGTACTACCATCCTTGCGTTTATTCGTAGATTCGCAGAATAGCTACGAGGTATTCGACTACATTCAGGACAAGATAACCTATCCAGTAGCACCGCACTCGATTATTGTTAAACTTAGCAACCCACTGCCAGCATCGGTAGTAACGGGTACACAAGTATTTCTATCACAGCAGCTAAGCACCTCAGCCTTGGAGGAAGTTTTGGTCTTACCAAGACCGGCAGAAGCGCAGACTAGAAAGATAAAAGGACCAAACTTCAACGTAGCTGCTGGCTTGACATCAAAGTACAACAGTCCACACAAATCGTACAATCAGCTGACAGGAAGCGCACAGATATCAGCTAACATACTCAATAGCGTATTTAGTGGTAGTAAGGCTGAAGGCATACAACTCAACGTAGATTATAGGAAGTTTGAAAACTACATCCACTTTGGATCGGCATACGAGAGAATAGTAAACTTTGAGTACAAGGTAAAGCAGATTGAATTTTATAATACAAGACTAGCAAGCCTAACCACAGCACTTAGTGGATTACCAAGCAGCTCTGCTACAGCCTCTGCAGCAATGTCCAACAACATTACAACAACCCAGCTGCAGTTAGATAATGTCTTAGGAAGTTTTGATAGCTATGAAAGGTATTTATACTACGAAAGTAGTAGCTACGAAACATCATCTTTTGGTGAGTTTTACCCAACAACATGGCCAAAACAAAACTCTACAAAACCATATACACTCTATAGCTATACATCTTCGCAGGCACAAGATTGGCTATCTGGAATAATGGCATCAGCATCGTTGTATGATGAAAATAACGAGTACTCACTACTAAAGACAATACCAGCACACATACAGGAAGATCCGACCAATAGTCAGTATCTGCTGTTCACCAACATGATAGGTCATTACTACGATTTGGTGTATGAGTATGTTAAGCAAATGACGTATGTCCATGATCGAAATGAGTCGATCTCTGAAGGATTTGCTAAGGACATCATATACAGCATCGGTGAATCCCTAGGAATAACCTTTGATAGCGGAGTTAAGTACCAAGATTTATGGAGCTACTTATTAGGAGTAAATACATCAGGAAGCTACATTTACAATAGCAGTGGATCGCTAAAGGATAAGCAGCTAGAGATCTGGAAAAGGATTATCAACAACTTGCCTTATTTATTAAAAACAAAAGGTACAGAGAGGGGGTTAAGAGCAATATCCAACATCTTTGGGATACCTTCGACAATGCTACGCATTCGGGAGTACGGAGGCCCAGAAGCAACATATGACACAGTATCAGATTATACCTATGATAGATTTTTCTACGCATTAAACGTAGGAGATTTCAGACAATACAATCCAGGATACTACGGTACTGGTTCCTATGGAACAAATACATACGGCTCTCAATCGTTTGCAATATCTAGCGTACAGGTACCATGGACAAGCCTGACACAGTCGTTACAATCGCTAGGAAGGCCAGATACAACGCAAATACGGTTCAAAGCCGTTAGTGGCAGTAATAGAACACAACATTTACTCGAAAAGCGTAATATCGGATCGAATCTTGACTTTGCTGTCAAGTTAGACTACACAAACACAACCTCCTCGATTCAGTTTGTCTTGTCCGGATCTGCTGGGTATGCTACAGCTTCTGTTGAAGCGCCGGTATTTGACGGCAAGTGGTGGAACTTAATGCTACGTAGAACAGGAGTGGAGTCAATATCAGGTACAAATGATAATACATACGACCTGATTATTAAGCAAGTAAACTACGACAAGATTGCAGCTACATACAGCGCAAGCCTAACAATCATAGGTGCAACAAGCTCATCGTATAATCAGGCATACATCGATGGTGGTACTTTGGATATTGCAGGAGCAAACCTAAACACTTCATCCTACTTCAGTGGCTCGGTTCAGGAGTTTAGATACTGGGCAGTGCCAATAAGTGAATCAACCTTCGATCAACACACATTAGCACCAACAAGCTATGTAGGCAACAACGACAATCAAGCACTACTCAACACATCAAGCTACTACACACTTGGAGCTCGTTTTTGCTTTGGTAGTGATAATAAAAAAGTAGATGCAGCGGTGACGACCTCAATAGCATCACAGCATCCTAACCAAGATACCGGAGCTGATCTGGTAGCCACTTTGAGTGGATTTCCAACAGCATCAGACAGTCAGTACATTTCAATCAACGAGTCACATACACTATACTGGCCAGATTTAAGTGGTAATCGACAGATATCAAACAAGATACGACTAGAAGACGCTGGACTGATAAAGCCAGTCCTTAGTAAGGATGCAAAGCTAGAAATATCATCAAACGATGTTTACCCAATTGACTCACCACGATTAGGACTATACTTTTCACCACAAGACGAAGTTAATCAGGACATGGCTGAGCAGTTTGGTGCAAGCAATATTGACGATCTTATAGGTAATCCAACAGATATATCCAAAGACAGCTATCCAAGCCTTACGCTCATACAAAAGGAGTACGCTAAAAAGTATAAAGGCACTAATAGGCCTGGAGAGTATATCAAAAGAGTTAAGCAGATAGACGATACAATCTTCAGATTAGCTAAGCAGTTTGTGCCACTACGTGCAAATTTCCAAACAGGTATCGTTATCGAACCAACAATACTAGAAAGACCGAAGGTACCAATTAATCAGCCAACCTTCACGGATGCAACATACTCATCATCCATCGATACTAGCGTATTGCAACCTACAGTCGTTGGTATTGTTTCAGATGCATCTGGAGAAAGTACTGCAGAAGGTTATTATGCCTTCGACTTCGAAATCTCAGCATCTGTAGGATCTGCAACAGCATCTTACGTATTCTATTCTGGTTCCATAACACAACCAGCAATAACACCAACAGCACAGGCAAATCCATATAACAATACACAGACGTTTACAGCATTGGTAGGTGGCACTTTCCCAGAAGGCGATGCAAGGGTACGAGATGCTTTCACACCAACACAGTACACCTATATCGAAACAATATATAGTGCATCGGTGTGGACAAGCTCGCTTAATCCATATTGGCAACGGAATCCTTTTCAGCCAACAATAACATCGAGCAGAGTTTCTGAAATATTCGATCTTGTGGTTAGTAATGGAGTAGCAGTAACAGTTGATATGTTTGACGGTTCAGGATCATTCAGCAGCTCCTCATTCTCATCACTTACAGATATTACAAATAGATTTGGAATTACTGCATATAGAATGCAATATATAAGTACGGATCAAGCTATATCAACACAAACACTCAACACAGGAGGAACATCGGTAGCATCTATGAGTATGGCATTACCAGCCAACGACGGTGCAATATATTTTGATATCAGCTACACAACACAAGTGTCTGGATCTGCAGGCACCAATCCGTCACATACAGTCACTTTGTATTCAGGAAGTACAGCAGCTTACGTATATACTGCGGGTACCTTAGCGACATCCCAAACAACTCAGGCTTTCAGAACACCACCAGGACTGCCAGCTGATAGAATAGAGTTTGTATTTACGGGTGCAGCATTTGCAGATAAGTACGTTTTGGTTGATAACATGACTATTTATATAAAGCAGAAGGCAAGACTGGTAGATTACAATTTTTTGTATGAAGGAAAACAAAGACAGTTATTTAAAGGAACCCAGCAAGTGAGTCAAGATTTTAATATAGATAGCGACGATACTGTCGATGGAGGTCCAGTAATTACAGTAACCGAAGTGAATCCAAATGTTTTACAACAAATTTCAACAACACAGCTAGGAAATACCAACTTCTAGGT
>Ga0208004_1001189_pt1 | contig 10165 bp, 22 predicted proteins | sample DEB08_DNA_6_FD_184522 | JGI IMG/M metagenome (GOLD analysis project Ga0208004, IMG submission 184522) | Aqueous microbial communities from the Delaware River and Bay under freshwater to marine salinity gradient to study organic matter... | ecosystem: Environmental > Aquatic > Marine > Coastal ...
TCTTAGAACTCCTTCAATTTGTGGAAACCGACCTTGCCAGTCTCCGTCCGTAGCCAATAGCAGTCAATATAACCCATTTGAATAAAAATGTCTTTCAAAGACCTAAAACCCTCGACTATCCCTTGACGACCCCCAAAACAGATAAAATCAACAACCCAAGGACTATCGCCATCACCACGCCAAGCGGCAGGTGGGAACTTACCTGTTTCAATATATTCGTCCACATGTCGTTTTTCCGGGAAGGCCCAAGTAGCAAACAAATAGGGTGTCGCTTCGGAGTCTACACCAAATATATAATTACCCATAGCCAAGGGCGGTTCTAAGTACATTCGCTTGTCAGCCCAAGAATAGTTCCTGTGATACTGGCTGTAATCCATCATCATGGAAGCCGTGTCATAGTGAAACTGTTCATAATCCATCATCATGGCTTGCTCAAATCAATGCTGAAAAGGGTTGTAAGCGTTATCTGCAACCGCCTGTGGAGGCCGAACCATTTTTGCCCGGTTCTCAAGTCCGACAGCAAGGTAACGGAAGGCGTCTGCGGCGTGGCTGGTAAAGTCGTGCCGGGGCGCGTCTCTGAAGCTTCTTTTCTTGTCATCCCACTCTTGCCTGTACTGGCGCAACATATCCAGCCCTTCCGCTGTCTTGTCACGGTCAAAATAACATCTAGGTAGCATCATCCTCGCCGCGTTAATGCCATCAGCTACCTTCATCTTAGGAATCACTTTGAATCTGATTCCGAGCGAAAACGCCGTTTCCAAGCGGCTTTTACCTGAGCCCAACTCACGGACCTCAATGTCGTGAGGAGCGAGGTGGTCGCCGTAATTATAATTTTTCTTTGTGAGTATATCTGCATAATGGTCGAGACCAACGCCAGAACTCTCGTAATAATCAATAACATTTACCGCACCGCCTCTGAATATCTGCGCAAACCATATGGCTGTTGAGTCGTTAATACCCAAATCCCAAGCCGTATGCACCGGATACATAGGGTCGTAAGGAACTCTGGTTATGCGGCCAGCTTCTTCAGCCTCACTCAGCAGCTTGCCGTAGTACGCCCCGATGATAGCCGCCGTAAAGGAACACTCGTATTCCTGTTCATACTGTTCAGGCGTCATCTGTGCCTTGGCAGCATCTAGTTCCTCTGGCTTGACAATGCCAGTCTCACTAGCCTTACAAATCTTAAAATACCAGTCTTCAGAGCCTTCGGCAATCTGCCCCCGCGCCGTGTCTAACAAATCAAAAAAATGGTTGTGACCAGCTGGCGTGCCTAGAAAACAAGCCGAGCCCTGTCTGTCAGATAAAGCAGGCCGTACAACTTCCCCCCATACCCTTGGATTCTGCATGCCAAACTCGTCAAAAATGCACTCATCCAAATAAATACCACGAAGGGCATCCGGGTTCTCAGCCGACAGCAACATTAACCGCCCCCCATTCGGAAAGTCAGCACGCAGTTCTGTCTCATTAAACGTAACGCCGGGAATGACAGACGCATAAAACTTAACGTAATCCCAAGCAATACGCTTGGCCTGCGCAAACGTAGGCGCAACAAACGCTGTGCGTGGCCTTGGCAACGGACAAGTAAGCGTGGTTTTTATTAGCTGATTAACCGCGAATACAGTCTTGCCAAAGCGTCTATGCATCACTAAGACATTCCAGCGCTTCAGGCTGTTGTGCATTTCAGCTTGGAGCGCACGAGGCCTATACGGAATCTTTACGTCCATTAGCTTTCCCACATAATGCGTATGCCACCGTCAGTCACCTCAACGCCAGCCTTGTTCTTCTGTTCACCAAAGCGCTCCGGTATAATCTTCTGCACCTTCCAGCGCACATGATTGGCATAATCACGCAGCACATGCGGGTCATAGTCCTTTCGCTTGTTAAGGGCATCGTCATACAGCTTATCAAGCTCCTCTAGCGCCTTCTCCGCACTATACTGCTGTGCAGTGCGTACCGCAGCGTCAAGCTCCTCACTGCGCTTCATACGCTTGTACAGAGCCTGCCTAGAAACGCCCGCACGGTTGCAGGCATCTACCATCGTAAAGCCGTCTGCAAGGTCGGCTATGATTTGCCGTGTTGTGTAGGTCGTGAGTTTTGTCATGCTTTCTCCGTGTGTGCAGAACATATATTTAATACATATCGAAGCGGCACCGACTTGCTGGGGTGCATGCCTTTAAAACAGTCCCCCGGTACCTGTTGCAAAAAAGAGACACTGTTGCATTTTTGCCACACTATGATAGGCTCGGCGTACAGTGCCGCGCGATAGACTGTGTATACAGAGTGTGTGCAGACACTTACAACAATCCATCCATCCCATACATTCCAGTCACTTAGCCGCAACGCATCCATGCCGCTCAGTGTAAACTTTTCTATGAATAAGGCAACAATCTAGGCAAAAAACCTTACTCTTGCCACATTCTCGCCGCATTCACTGCCCACATTGCAATCATAAGCAACGCACAACCGGAGGCAGTAACATGGAACACATTCATTACAGACTAAAAGTCATAACCGCGCGGATGATTGCGCCTATTCTTCGCATGACAGGCTTTCGCTTTTCAAAAGATTATCGGCACGGTGCCACAGCCTACCACCGCGCTGTCTATGCGATTGTATCGACACCCACAGCGAACCTTCTCGCTGAAGGCATCCAGATAAACACAGGCCGGAGGCAGTAACATGAGCCCGCATTTCAAACTACCAGCGGACGCACGGTCTGGCCCTAACTGCGGTGTAACTGCCTTGGCAGTCGCCGCAGGCGTCAGCTTTGCCCGCGCTTGGAACACCTTTGCCAGCGTGGGCCGATACGGTAAGCGCTGGAAGGGCGCAACCTTCACATGCCACCAAGGGCCAGCCTTAGACAAGCTTGGCATTAAATGGCACTCAACCGTACCAGCTGGAGGCGGCACGTTGTTTGCTGGTAAAGGCAGGACGGTGAAGTATTTTGTCGAGAACCACACCGCAAAAGACACGCTCTACATGATAACGACTGGCAGTCACGTCCAGCTGGCACTCAATGGCATGATGCTGGACCAATGCGGCCCGAAACCTGTCGATGAATACAGGTCAAGACGGTGCAAGGTCAGCAACGTGAAAGTCATAGAGACGCCATTCAAGCACGCTCCGGTTGAGATGACTATCAAACCCATGCCGGAGATAGCCAAGGCCGCTAGACGCGCGGCAGACGCTTGGCAGGGCTCGACACTGTTCCCGCACCTGTTCAAGGAACAAACACCGCCACAAAATAATCACCAGCTTGCCCTATTTTAGACACATTCATAGGCAAGCATCACACTACAAACAACGGAGGTTTTACCATGTATTACACAGTAACATACGCCATTGACAGCCTAGACACTAACCCGACTGTTAAAACATTCGACTGCATCTATGAGGCGCAGGACTGGATAGCTGGTGAAATACAGCGGCGTGTTGAACACACAGTCTCTCATTCACCATACGCTTTGACAGAGGCCGACATTGAGGCATTGGAGGAAGCTGAGTATTCACTTGTGCGGATAAGCTAGGCCGAAACCTTGCCCGATAATGTCGGGCTTGGTCTGCTGGTAAGGCCAGCACTGATGAGGCCATCAGAAACGCCATTACAGGAGGGTTATACCATGACATACATTCCAACAGTTACAAACATGCTTTCACCATCTGGCAACAAGGTTCCAGACCAGTTTGTCATTCATGCAGAGGACGGCTGGTACTTTCAAAGCTACACCACAGTCATAGCCTTTAAAGGCGTTGACGGCACAATAAAGCTTGACCGCGACAGCTGGGATTTCAGCAAAACAACCGGAAAGTACCGGAACATGTTTTTAGACATGAAAAAAGCAGAGACTGAAAAGCTGATTAAGGACGGCACAATCACCCTCGCAGACCTTAACTAGCACCCAACCTACCCGCTGAAGCTTTGACAGGCCTCAGCGGGCTTTAAAACGCGATTACGGAGGTAATGACATGCAAAAGTACACAGTGACAGTCATCGGACTGGTAGAACGCATCATAACAGTCGAGGCAGACAGCCTAGAACACGCAGAACATGCCGCAGAATGTGAATGGGCCGCAATGACTGGTGGCATCATTCAAACAGCTGAAGCATCAACAGCCATAGAGGAGGCAGAGTGATGGAAGACTATCTAACAACATATTCGATACAGACAGGGCCGTTTCAATATGACGATGACTGGCAGTTGCACGACACAGAAGAGAAAGCCCTTGAATGGATAGCGCGACAAAAGAAAGCCCACGGATACCGCATGGAAACGTGGTTTGTTGCCAAGATTATTCACAGAGACATTTCACAGATAAACACCGGAGGTTGAGACATGGCAAACGCACAAGCAGAATTTAGGAAGGCACTAAAGAATATAGAAAAAGCGCAAGCGCAACGCCGCAAAAGCTTTGACGCCCTGACCAGTGAACAGCAAAAAGCTATTCTAAACATACTGCGCACAACAGACTCCATATTAGAGTCGGCAAGGTGTCTGGTGTCGTTTTCTTATGAAGACATCATCGAACTGGAAAGGAACAACCACGACTTGACAAGGTGGTTTGGCATCAACCTAGAGGAGGAATAGACATGTACCTACTAGCTTACACACTGCGCTTTTTTCCGGGTATCAGCGGAGACACCACGGAAAAGCACCACTACGAAGTGTTCGACACAATAGAGAAAGCCCGACAAAGCGCGGGCTCGATGATGAGGCGGCATCCGAATATCTTTGACCGCTATGCCATCTCGCAAATCGTGGAGACTAGCCAACCAGAATGGCGGCGCACGAGAAGCATGGAGATTGAAGATTAAAAATTCTAAAAAAACCCAGCAATGCATTGCATGCAATGCATTGCTTTCTCAGCGATGCTCTTTTTTTTATATAGAAAAGTTTAGTTAGTATCACTGCAACTGCTGATAACGCTGTTCACTACATGCGGCCGCATTGCTGTGCTGTTAAAGAGATTTTAATCAGCTGTGGATAACCCTGTCAAGACACAAAATGGAGGCAAGACAATGGAAATCATCACACGCAAAGAAGCTAAAGAGAAAGGCCTTACGCACTACTTTACAGGCAAGCCATGCAAACATGGGCATATCGAACTCCGATATACGGCGACTGGTTACTGTGACGAATGTCGAAAAATAAAATGGCGGCAGAACAAAGACAAGCATTTGTCTAACAGCAAAAGATGGAAACAACAAAACCCAGATAAAGTTAAAAAACACTGTCAAACACAGCAAAAGCGCAGGCGGATTATAACAGCGTCAAAGCCGTTGTCCCCTAGACAGCAGGCAATAAAAGAAGGGCGAGAAACATACTTACCAGAAAAGCCATGCGTAAAAGGCCACAGAGCTCTTAGAAAGGTAAACCACCCAGCCTGCCCAATTTGCAGCGCCGAACGATGCAAAAAATACAAGGCCCAAAACCAAGAAAAGATAAAAGCCTGTGAAAATGAATATAGGCAAAAAAACAAAGACAAGCTTGCGAAAGCACGGCAAGCCTACCACCAAGCCAACAAAGAAAGAATACGCGAAAAGCGTACAGAATGGCTAAACAATGGCGGCAGGGCAAAAAAATGCATTGCCCAAAAAATGAGGGACAAGGCAATTAAAAGAGCTACGCCTTCAACGCTAGCTAACCAAGATTTTTATGAATTGTACCAAGCCTGCAATGAAATAAGTAAAGCCACTGGCATAGAACATCAAGTTGACCACTATTACCCAATAAGGGGGGAGACTGTTTGTGGCCTAAATGCCCCTTGGAACCTACAAATCATAACCGCAGAAGAAAACTGGCGCAAAGGCAACAAAATGCCAGAAGAGTTTTACGGAGTCGGCCACACCCCGCCTATGGACTACGCTAACTAGACTCACCAGTAAAGGCACAGACAACCTTCACAACAGGCGGGCGCTGGGTCTGCTCGTATACATTCTGCTGTAATGTGACTTCACGCCATGCGGCAAACTGCAAACACTCAGCTTCTGTCCTGAACGCCTGTTCAATCTCCTCACGGTACATCCAGCACCGACTTATTGGCTCACCAGCCATGCCATACACAACGCAAACAGCGGATATTACCTCAAACATCACACATACTTTCTGCTACTAGCATACACCAAGTATCGAAATCGAGCTCGGCCACGTTGTCTTTTGACATATACACAGGGGATATGCTCGACAGACGGACAACGCATCGAATGGGGCATCTGTCAAACTTATATATCAACACAGGCTCTGTACCAGACGCATTGGCGGCGGCTTCCACCTGTCCCCACCAGTCTTTGCGCCATGTGGTGCCACGCGCATACCTTTTGCACTCCACCGTCCAGCCGGGAACGCCTATCAAGTCGCCGTGTTCACTAGCCCTGTACTGTTCAAGGTCGCGCTTGGCCTCTAATCCGGTGCGCTCGAACAGCATCCGCGCACATTCGCGCTCGAAGTTCGCACCCTTCATACGCCCATTAGTCATATCCATACTCCATAAAACATAGCCATTGGCACCGTGATGCCCGCCCATAGGCTGAGAAACCCAGCCAGCTGGCACATCATCATCTTGGTGCGCGTACCTACACAGATACGTCTTACCCAGCTTCATCATAGTCAGGGTCGCCCTCCACATAAATGACACCGCTACCCTCACACAGACGGCACTGCTTTATGATGCCGACAATCTCGCCGCCTCGTATGTGGTCAATGACCTCGAACTCATACTCAACCTCACCAGCCCCAAGGCATTCAGGGCATTCAACCTCATCATCGAATGTGAAAATTATCGTTGTCATAAAAAAACCCTATATAAAAGTTGACACATTGTAAACCAGCATGCTAGGACAGAACAAGGAGATGGAATAAAGGAGGATTTCATGGAATATGACGTTCCTGACTATCGGCAACCGTTTGGGGCCACGCATAACAGTGCGTCTGGCGGCACCCAACCTATTGATGAACATGTTTTAAAGCTGTATTTGCGTAAAGAATACAAGATGAACTTTCCTTTCGGTGCGCGTCCTCGTGCCGGACAAATCGTACAAGAAATCGCAGACCATGCATTAGGCCTACACGATTATAGCCCCATTTATGGGCGCAAAGAAGGCTTGGGCATTGATGAAGCTGTAAGGCATGGCCTTACAGAATATATGAACTATCAGCCACGCGATTGGGATGGCGGCAAGGACATCGAGGAGTACGATGCTTTCCGTGACGGCATCAGTGACATGGCACGGTTCGCTATCGAAGGCCTACAGGAATACTTTGGTGATGGTGAAATCGAGGGCGAGTTTCAACGCTGGCACAAGGACGAGCGCATTGATGTGCCTGTCATGCTGTTCCAAGACTACAGCGGGCAGGGCAAGCAGATTGATTTGAAATGCTCGTTTCCCCTGCGGAACCCTTTAAAGAAAGACGGCACCCGCTCTTGGCGTACACCAAAGCCGCGCACAGAGCCCACAGAACAACAGCTGATGCAACAGGCGGTGTACTGGAAGGCAACAGGCGATAAACCCGCCCTGCTGTACGTTACAGGCGCGGGATACAACATCGTCACAGAAGATAACTGTGATGCGCTGAAGCCAGAGAACCTAGAACGCACATACGAAGACATCGTGCGCCGCTGGATGATTATCCAGAACCTTTTACGAGCCGCTAATGGCTCTTGGAAAACGCTGTTCGGCTTGGTCCAGCCGGACTTTGGGCAAATCGCCCAGCGTCACGGACCTGACATCTTGAAAATTGCCAAGGAAGCTTGGCGTATATAGGAAAGGAATGAAGGATGTTTATTTTTCTCGTCAACAGCTTTGCTGTTATCACCGTAATCGAAGTAGTCGCATCAGTAGTCGGCGCAAACTAACAGTCAAATGGAAGGGAGATACCCAATGACAAACCTTAAAATCGAACAGAACGTACCAATTCCATCACGCAACGCTGGCAAAAGGCGCGGGCGGTCCATGAGTGAAGAGTCAAAGCTGGCCCTGTCTATGAAATGCGGCGACAGCATCTATGTCGAGGACACTAAAGTCTTTATGCGTATCAAGAAGGCCATGCAGACGGCTGATATGGGGATTGCTACCCGCACAGAAGGCGAAGGCCACCGTATCTGGCGTGTGAACAAGCTATCTCTTAACAAGAAGCCCGGCTTTCGGGGCTCTGAGGGCGCTATGAGGGCTTCCGCATGACAGAGACAGAGTGCAACACACAAGCTATTGATGAACTGCATGAGCGCGTTCAGAAGCTTGAAACGCAAGTTGAGTTCCTAACAAAGCACATCAGCCTCATGGATGGTGTGCAAAGGAACGAGTTCCAGACAATGAGTAAGCTGTTCGAAAAGATACACAGCATGGAAGGCAGACGAGTATGAGTAAATTAATGGACGCTATGGGTTTGGTGAACCAGCTTCACCAGTCACATGGCATAACGCAACGCGGTGGCAAAAAGTACACGCAAGTCGTACACCGCATGGAAGCATTCAGGACTGTGTTCGGCACAGACATGGGTGTGGACACACAAATTGTGGTGGATGACGGACAGCGTGTAGTCGTCAAAGCTATCATCACCGATGACCTTGGGAACCACGTTGGCTCTGGTATGGCTGAAGAAATACGAGGCCAAGGCAACGTGAACAAAACATCTGCGCTGGAAAACTGTGAGACATCTGCTATTGGCCGTGCATTGGCTAGTATCGGATTGTCTGGCGGTGAATATGCCAGTGCAAATGAGATGGACGCTGTACCGCGCAAGCAAGAAGCGTTAAACTCATCGAATCAGGGCGGCGCGGCGACATCTCCCACCCCGCCACCTCCAGCGGGTACGCCTGCGCCCCCTGTGTCTGAACCGGAGGAAGACCCCAACAAGGCCAAGGATGTGAACTTCTACAAAGAGGTACGCATGCGCTTGGATAACTGTAAAACCAAGAACCAAGTCACCGAATACTTCATGCAATACAGGTCACACATCAAGGAACTGCAAGGCCGGAGCCCTGAACGCGCCGACCTTATCCTGAAGCTATTCAAAGACGCCGAAGCCAAATATTCATAAGGAGAAACAAATGGCTCGTAAATACAACACCGTCACAACCATACGCATCTTTGCCAATGATGAGGGCAAGGCCGCGTACAGCAACAGCAAGTGGACGCCATACAAGGACGGCTCACCAGCTGACTTACATCTGAAAGGCAATTCAGTGTATTCAGTGCGGGCCTTCCCAAATGATGACGGTTCTCTTGGCGTACAAATCAGTGAGGTGGTTGAGTATCACGGCACAGATGACATCACTGACGGCATTTCGCAGCAGGGCATGCGCCCTATCGGTGAGGCCATGCAGAAGAAGCATGTGCCTGACAGTGCCATCAGCCTTGATGACGACATTCCGTTTTAATGGAACAGCCAGACAAAATGATACTGTTAGCAGCCCGCGATGATGGGCTGCTAATAACTATTGATGGTGTATCTCACCTTAAAGAGATGAGTGTTGAACGGTATTTTGAACTAGCAAGGCAGTGTCAGGAGGCTGGCTTGCTGTTAATGAGGAGGCAAAATCGTGGGAGAAGTAGTAAGTCTGATAACGCCCAAAGCTGAACGCTATTCACAGGGCAAGCACATCAACAGGATTGTACGGACAGGCCAATGGAAAGCCTTGTGCCGTGAACTAGAAGCCTATGATGTAATTAAAGTAGTTACAAAAATAACAGGCATAACACTAGGGCAGATGCGTTGTGCTAGGCGTGTGCCGCATTATGTTGTGGCAAGACAGCTGTTTGCCGTGCTTTGTATCGAACACACAAAGCTAAGTTATCCAGCTATGGGCCGTGTCGTTGACCGCGACCACACAACAATGATGCATTTAGTAAAGAAGGAACGTACAGATGCGTTCGAAAAAATCTACCAAGAGGCGTCCGAACAAATCGACCAGTTCAAAGAGAAAGTATTCGGCCCTCCGGTATGGTAGCTGTGACTATTGTGATGCCAGAGTGTGCCTTGATACAGGAGGCTGGGTGATACTAGGCAACAAGAAGACAGCGTGTACTAGCTGTTATTACGCTGGTGTCACAGAACTGTTCTAGCTACCACTTAACCTTGTTGGCCCAGTAAGCGGCTGACATCTTACCCTTGGAAATGTTTTTAGCGTGGCGTGCTTTGAAAGATTTGCGCCGCGCTTTTTCTTTGGC